>Ga0137409_10005908_pt1 | contig 12734 bp, 14 predicted proteins | sample CZODoug1_16funga_FD_122059 | JGI IMG/M metagenome (GOLD analysis project Ga0137409, IMG submission 122059) | Vadose zone soil fungal communities from Angelo Coast Range Reserve, California, USA - CZODoug1_16fungal (Hybrid Assembly) | ecosystem: Environmental > Terrestrial > Soil > Vadose zone...
CTTCCCGTCTGCACGCCCGATTGCTCGAGGGCTCGAAGGCCGGCGAACACCATTTCGCGGAACGCCGCTGGATCTTCCCGCAGCATCTTTGCGGCTAACTGTGCGCGTGATGCGCTGGTCTGCTCCGCCGAACTCCCCGCGGTTCCAAAATAGGCGCGATCGAAGTCGTCCAGCACGCGCGCCCGCTCCGCCGCCGCTCGCGCTTCGTGTACGCCGCCGGGATACAATTCCTTCAGCGCGCGCGCATCCTCGGGCGTCGCAAACGCCGCGCGATAATCCGCCGCTTCCTTCTTCGCCTGCAAGATGCCATTCCACAGCTCCTTTGCTTCCTCGCCCGTCCAGGGATCTTTCATTTGTGCCGCAAGCCACGCGGGAGGCTCGGCCGAGTCGTGACTCGTGACTTGTGACTGGTGACCAGTGGCCGGAGCAACCGGCGATTCAGTCGGCGAACCGTCATTCCCTGGGAGCGAATCCCTTTTTTCTTCCGTCTGTGCACCTGGATCGACGGTTGAGTTCCGCACCGCAGCGTCCTGCACTTCCGGTTCAATCTCCAGGATTTGTTCGTCCGTGAGCGCAAACAAATCGTGCAGCGTGCTGGCACCATTGGAAGGCGCTGCCTGATCCATGGAAGAAATCTGTTGACCCCGTTGCATCAAGCGTTCTCCTTCTTGGCCGGTTGTGGCTGGGCCAATGCGGCTGAACTCATCGCACGGAGATGCGCTTCCGTGTGGGCGCGGACGTTGGCGAATCCGGCGGGATTGGTCATGCGCGCGGATTGCCCGGCTTCGGAGTTCGCCCAGCGTTTGCACTCCTCGAATTCGACGGCGTGATCGTCGAGCAGTTGGTCCACGGGCACGGAGGGCAGCACGAGAATCGGTGACTGGTGACTTGTGACTGGTGACTCGTGAACTGACGGCGACGATTGATTTTGTCCGCTGTAGCTGACCCCTTCAGGGGTGAGGCTTTTCCGATCCGAACTCGGGAGGGCACCGGATGACGAAATATCCTCAGGCCTGAAGGCCTGAGCTACAGGCTGAACCGGAACAGTCACCATGATGGGCCCGCTCGAAAGGAGCTGCTGAATTTCGCGCAACTGTTTGTTGCGCGAATCTTCGCCGGGGATCACCATTTCCGCGAGGCCAAGGACATTTTTGATGTAGCCGAGATTTGCGGGCTCGGTCAGCGCGCGCTGGAGTATCGGATCGTTGATGCCGAACAATTGCTGCAGGACGCCGCGCTGCTGCGATTTCAGCCGCGGGAATGTTTCGTCGGCTTCGGGATGCACGGCGATGTTGCCCTTCAAGTCGATGGCGCGAATTGTGCGCGCATCGAGCACGCCGTCCGGGCCGAGCAGAGGAATCTCCACGTCTTCCGGGCGATTCTTGCGGAAGCAATCCACGGCCAGCAGCAGCACGTCCGCATAAAATTGCTTTGTGCGCCGCCACACCAGGCCCAGGCGGCCCATGGCCTGGTCGCGCGCGATGGCGTAACCCGAGGCGGTCTTCACGTCTTCCATGTTGCCGCCGAACACCGCGGGAAAGAGGCCGGTCAAAAATTGCGCCACCGGGCTGATCAAGTCCTGCTGGTGGCGAATCATGTCCGGCGGGGCTTGCGCCGGAGCCGGCTGGAAAAATCCCGCCGCGAGCGGCTGCCCCGGGCGTGCGCGCGCCGGAAAATGCGCGGCCGGTTCCGCGACCTGATTTGCCAGCGCGTCGAAATCCAGAACCTGCGGGTCGGCGTAAATTGGCGGGATGCCATATTCGTACGTTTCCGCCTGCATGTTGGAGAGAACGTTGTAGCGCTCCTGCACCTGCACCAGCGAATCGCCGACGCTCGGGCGGTTTTGTCCGTCGCCGGGAAGCGCATGCAGCACGCGCCAGTGATCGTCCATGGATTCGTTGCGCGATTCGCAGTAGACATCGCCAGCGAAACCCACGTAGCAACCGTCGGGAAAGAGTGAAAGCATCTCGTTGCGTACCGCTTCGTCTTCGACTGCGTAGAAGGCCCACGGACGTAGCCACGTTCGGTCGAAAGTGATGAGGTTCATCAGCGCGTCGCCGGGATGGATGGACGGCAGGCCTTGCTCGACGCTCAGCCGCGAAACGCGCGCGTAGACATCTTCCGCGCTTTGCGACGGCGATGACTCAATCTTGTTCGCTGCGTGAGGATAGGCCGCTTTCAATTTCGCGCGATGCACTTCCGCCTGCCATTGCAGGTACGGATACTCGTGCATCTCGTTGGCCCAGACGGGCGTGTTCAGCTCCAGACCACCGGCGATGGAGATCACTTCCTGGCCGTTCGGAACGCGGCGCGTGCCCACCACGCGCGGCACCGTCACGCGCTCGGCTTTGCGCAAGTTCGCACTCGTGAGTTCCGCGCCGCAGCCGGGGCACGAGCCGTGACTGGTGACTTGTGACTCGTGAGTGGTGGAAGAGGCATCCTGGTTGAGGTTTTCCTCACGAGTCAAGACCGCTGTGGGCGTTTCCTTCCCGCATTGCGGGCAAACATACGCATCGTCACCCAGCGGGATTTCCAGGGCTTCCAAAACACTCTCTTCGTGGAAACCGAAGCGCTGGCCGTCGGCGACGTAGCGCACGTAGGCGCCGAGTTTTCCGTCGGTCCAGAGGAAATACCCGATCGAGGTCAGCAATTGTTCGATGTGATTGTTCTGCTCGACCAGTTCGGCGACATCGCTGGCGGCGCGGGCTGCGGCGATATCTTCGAGCGATTGCGCGGATTGCGGGTAGAATCGCACGCTCGGCACGTCCTGCGAGAGCACTGCGATGAACGACAGACCGAAGCCCTGATAAAAATTCGTGACGAACTGATAGCGAGGCATCTCCTCGAGCGCGCGGTCATCGCTGGAGCGCTGCTCGAACGGCAAATGCCAATTCATGTCGTTCGGATTCCACCAGGCGTATTGCAAGCCCTGCCAGAAAAGCCGCGCCTGGCGAATCCGTCGAATCTCATGGCGCCGCGCAACGATGCCCTCTTCGCGATATTGCCGCACCAGTTCACGCAAAGCATGCACCAGCTTCGGCTTTAACTCCTCGAGCCGCTCGTTGTTCGGGCCAAGCTCCGGCTCGGGCACTCGCGTAGCGCCACCATCCGGATGGCGCGATGAATCATCGAGCAGGTGCGCATCGGCATCGTAGCCATGCGGACCACTCGCCGGAAAAGATGCCGGCGCCACCGCTCTCGCGGCGTTTCCATCGGCCGGAGCAATCGCCCCCGGCGTTCCGCTCCAACTCTCAGCTCTGGGATACAGGTCCATTCGTCCTCGCCTCTTCCCTACCGTCAAAATCTACCGCCGCATCTCGCACTGCACCGGCCTCGCGCCACGCCTGAATCTGGTGCCACGAGCGCTTCCGCAGCCGCGGCAAAGCCTGCGGCTTCACGGACTCGGGATACTCCACCGGCGGAAATCCCGCCGTACCCAGCAGCGAGTTCGTCAGCGCACGATTTTCCGCGCGCAGCCGCGCCACTTCCGCCTCGAGCAGCCGGACGTACTTCGACCGCAGCAAGTTGTACAACAAATCAAACATAGATAAGGGTTCTGGGAAAGGAACACTCGGCGTTACGGGCTTCCGAGGCGTGCTCGTACAATATGCGTGACCGTCAGCGCTAGATTAATGGCGAAGACTACAAAACCGGTCACGAGACCACAGAGCCCGACAAGTAACGGAACAACGCTCCAATAAATCTCGACTTCAGAACCCGCTCCAGTCGCAAAGTGAGTCGAAATCGCAAAGGCCACCGACAGGCCAATCGCGAAAGACAGAAATAAGCAAACGTGTAGAATGCTTAACGCTCGATTCCACCGTGCTTGGAAGAATCTCTCGCCCGCATAGTACAAAACCGCAAAATTTAAGCTGGCGGCTACGCAAAAGAGGAGCACCAGCCTTGGTCCGACCACCCAGTAGACCCCGCGTACATACAAATCTAATCCCGGAATCGGGCTCAGATGAGCAAGTCCCGCGAGGACTGCAAAGGCAAAGGCCAACGCCGCAAATAGTTTGACAGGCAGCATCGATAATCCAACCATTGCTGCCAACCTATACTTCTTTTCCGCCAACCACAACGAAGATTTCGTTTCTAAGATCTGCGGCGCGGCAGCGGCTTGGGCCTGAACTGCTTGCGCGCTTCGGATTCGAGGCGCTGCGTATGAATCGCGCGTGATGTCGGGTCCGTGGCGCTGATTTGCCGCGAAATCTGTTCGCCCAGCGGCATGCCGGTAACAAACCGTGGCGCGCCTGGCGAATTAAAGGGCGGGGATTGCCCCGCCCTGAGCGGCGCGTCTGCGCTAAAGCGCGAGGGCGCTGCCCCAACACCGGCGAGTCTTCCACCGGAGACCAAACCATACCGCGCAGCGTCGGCGGGATCGTCGCCGTCCACCTTGCGAATATCTTCAACGCGGCCATCGTGGCGCACCAACTGCGGAATGCAGTCGATCAACTTCCGGCAATTATCGGTGATTAACCAAGAATCCGATTCCAGCAACTGGTACATCAGCTGCCAGCCGCCAATACGATCGTCATCGGCAGGAGCCGGCCGCGGCAGGCCGCAAGCGGTGAGTACCTCGCCAAGCTGCTCGGCAATCGACGCTTCCGAAGTACGATGCGCAAACGCATCGGGCGAGAGAAATACGTCGCTGATGCGCTCGCGACCGCTACGCTCCGCAATACCCTGCGCGAGCATTCGCGGCGAGAGACCGGACTGCACAAATTCGCGGTAGGTGATGATGCGGCCGCCGACGACACTATCTTGAGTTGTCGCGCCGTTTGCCACCGCTGCCGGAACTGCGCAGTGCCAATACACCGCGCTGGGATGCCGAAATCCCCAGTCAATCGAAATCCAGCGTGGCCACCATGGCTCAAGCCGCAATTCTTCAGCGCGAACGGTATGGCGGCCAAACTCGAAGACATCGAAATATTGGCCGGCGAAAACGTTCCAGTCGCCATCGAGAAATGCTCGCCGCAAATGCTCCGGCAGCGCCGAAAGCGTGCGGTGATACGCCGCGTCATTCGCGTAAATCGGATTATCGGCAAGCTTTGCGCGAACGAAATCGTAGTCGCGCGCATCGTATAGCTCCGGCCGATCGAATCCCGCCGGCGGCGTGTGATCAACCCAAAGCGCCTTCACCCAAGCGTGCCCGATGTTGCCAGGATTGCTCGCGCCAGCCATGCACGCAAAACTCTTCGGCACGGGACAGCGATTGCGCGAAGTCAGAAATTGCCACTGCTTCAGCGTAAAGTGCGTCAGCTCATCCAGTCCGATGAACAGGAATTCCGTGCCCTGATATTGGTAGACATCGTTTTCATTGCGACAGTAACCGAAGCGTGTCGTCGAACCGTTGATCCACGTAACAACGTGCTTCGATTCGTTGTAGCTCTTATAGAAGCTCCGGGGCACGTCGCGGCGAAAATACGCCAGCAGTGACGATTCCAGCTCCGGATACGTCCGCCGCAGCAATAGCGAATCCGATCCGGGAACATCGCGCGCCTGGCGTATCGCCTCCCAAAGCAGAGCTTTCGTCTTTCCGGGGCCCGCAGCGCCGCCGAAAAGACGGTACTTCGCCGGGCTTTCGTGAAACTCTTTCTGCCGTGGGAACGGCTTGTAAGAATCGCTGACTCGCAGCGTTGGTTTGGAATTGCGTGGCACACAGTTCCGTTCAGCGGTAAATTTTCGTAAAGCGCGCGCCAACAAACCACGCGGCGGCGCTACACACAAATCCAGCTTTCAATCCCAAGCCCATGCTCGGCCACGCATTGAGATACGTGATGACGAAGCCTGCCACACCGGAAATCTTCAACACCCGATCGAGATAGACCATTTGCGTCAGCTTTTCCAGCAAGCTTTGCGTTGCGTTCAACGTATTCATTGGTTGTCCCTTTCCGGGCCCGGCATGTCAAAAATAATTTGTGTCGGCTCGCTCTCGGCAGGTTCAGCGCGTTTGCCGTAGCGTAGCTCGCGGAGATAGGCCAATTCGCGCTGCCGGATTTTTGCGTCCTTCGATCTCAGTAACGCCACTTCGAGTCGAACGAGATCCACCTTCGCGTGCACGGCGTCCACAAAGGCCTCCCCGTCCACGGGCAGCGGTTCGCGCCCGGGCGGAATTCTTCGCAACGGTTTTGCCGCGCTGCTCACCTCGGTCGAGGCCTGGCGCGCTCCCTTGCCATTTTTCTTGGGGGACTGGGAAGCAGTTGTCGCCGTCACAAGCTGCTTCCCTTCGCCCTCGACCTGAGCCACATCAGCGTACGCCTCGCGTTCCGCGCCAGCCGCGGCGGAGGAAGCCGTGGCGTTTGCAACGGAGAGGTCGCTTGCGTCGACAGACGCAGCCCGGCCCGTCCCGCTCGACGAAGTCGTTCCACTATTCGCGCCGCCCCTTGCGAGCAGCGCGCCATGTCCATTCGGTTTATTTTTCGGGTTCATGTCGCTCATTTGTCGGTTTATCGCATTTTTTGGAGTGCGGTAGCTTGCTACCGCTTTCGAGCCGTAAAACTGCAGGCACGCCATTCTCCGTACACCATAGCTGTCACAGACCATTCTTCTTTGGGTCGATCGCTAAAGCGGCGGCCGGACCGCCGCACTCCAAATCAGTTCGCGCGCGGCGCGGCTGGGCCCGATGGCTTTGGGCGCTCAAAGAAATCCTGCATGAACAATCCGAGCACCGCGCCGTGCAACCCATTCGCGTGCGATCGGCAGAAGCGCTGCCCTTGCGCGCGCGACCGCAGACACCGCGCCCAACCGTTTCGATGAACTCGCGAAACGCGATATGCGATGCACCGTTTCATTTGTTTGGAGTGCGGCGGTCTTGCCGCCGCTTTCGCGCCTGGTGAAACGCTACAAGGCGCTCGGGTACATCGAAACTTTCTGGTAAAGAGCTGACAACGCGGGTTACCTCGTAAAGGCGGTAGCAAGCTACCGCACTCCGCAAAAGGCTCCCTAAACAAGAATCTTTGCAGTAAGCCCGGTGCCGCCGGTGGAGGATACAAATCGGATGCGCAGGAATTTCGCCTGCACACCGGCCACCGTGCGTGCTTCGCCTGTAGTGAGCGAAGCGGCGTCGATCTGCTGATACTCCGCATCAACGTCGGCCATCGCTCCCTGCAAAATGATGCTCACCGCGGTGGGCGCAGTTCCGAAGATCGTCTGCCAGCGGACTGCCGTGCCGCTATCGGCTATGCCCGTAAAGCTTGGCAGCGCAAACTGCGTTCCCGAGGTGGCGCCGCCAGGAAACGCTTCATTGTTAAAGCTAAAGCCAACGTCGCCGGAGGAAAGTGAAAGTGGCGGAGTCGTATTCTGATAGACGGGCATGGCGTCTCCTTATTGCGTGCGGTCTGTTGTGTAGGGGCACGGGACACCCGTGCCCGTCTTGAGAGTCGCAGGTGGTTCGCTTACGGCCAAAAATAAAAATGCCTCCGAAGGTTTCGGAGGCAGCGACGAGCGAAGGCCTAAAAGCAAAACGCCCCGATGATTGTCGGGGCGTAGTTTTCTACAAGAGAGAGTGTATACCAACTTCTACTTTTTTGTCAAGGGAAATATTCAACTATTTTTGTTTTTCCTTGAACTCGTTTCTTTTCAGGAGCATAGTTCCCCAATTCCCCAGCCAATTTCTCTTGCGCGGCCACTGGCCTCGCCAAGACCCGCGCAAGTTGAGGAGGAAACCATGCCACATTACCTCAGTCAAGTGAGCTACACGCCGGAAGCCTGGGCGCGGCTCGTTGCCAATCCCCAAGACCGTATCGAAGCTGTGCGCGGGCCGATCGAAAAACTCGGCGGGCGCATCCACAATGCGTTTTTCGCGTTCGGCGAATACGACGTCGTCGTCATTACGGAAATGCCCGATAATGTCAGCGCCGCAGCCATCGCCATAGCGTTCGCAGCCGGCGGCTCCGTGAAAAGCGAGAAAACCACACCGCTGATGACCACCGCCGAAGCACTGGAAGCCATCAAGAAGGCCGGCACCAGCGGCTATCGGTCGCTGACCGCGGGCGCGAGCGCGGCTGCCGCTCGTCCGTAAGACTTGCAGGCTCGACAGGCGCGGCCTGGCTGCCCGCAGTCAGGCTGCGCCATCAAGCGATGGAATTTAGCGTCTCCTCACCAATACTAAGAGCCCTAACTTCAGTTTGAGCGCGTTTTTCGAGGCTCGAGGAAACGTGCGGCCCAGCGAGGCACTCCGGGGTGTATTTGTTAGGAGAGGCAAAATGATTTCCGGCGCTCACGTCATTGTCTACAGCAAAAACGCTGAGGCTGACCGCGCATTTTTCCGCGACGTCCTCGGCTTTGGATCCGTGGATGCGGGCCATGGCTGGCTGATCTTCGCATTGCCGCCAGCGGAAGCGGCGTTCCACCCGGGCGAGAAGAATAGTGTCCATGAACTCTATTTGATGTGCGACGATCTGAAATCCGAAATGGCTGCCCTGGCGAAGAAGAATGTCAAGTGCTCTGAAATTCAGGACGAGCGATGGGGTTCCATTACGAAGATGCGCCTTCCTGGTGGAGGCGACGTCCACCTGTATCAACCGAAGCATCGCAAGGCCTTAGGCTTGAAATAACGCTTCTCCCGTGGAGCGCGCGCCCAGACGGATCGAGCCGCCGAGCTCTGCGTGAAAATAGCCGGAATCGCGTAGCTGTGCGCTACAATGGCGCGCCACGAGGGTCTAATGAACTCCAAGTTGCGCTTCGCTAGCGGTGTTTCTGTGCTGTTCACTACCTTGGCGTTTGGGCACATCATGATCAAAGACACCCAGCGCATGATGGGCCATCAGGAAAGCCATCAGGGCGACAGCCAGTTGTTCATCGTTGTCCACACGATCATAGCCATCGCGCTCGGCATATTGTCGCTGACGGGTGGGTTTTTGCTGCTGAGCAACCGACGCCGACCCGCGTAAGTCTGGGCTACAATATTCGCGTGACCTCACAACATTTTGCGCCGCGTCTGACCGGAATCCGGCTGCACCCGATCAAGTCGCTCGATCCTGTTTCGGTGAGCGAATCGCGCATCGGACCTGGCGGCGGACTCGAGCACGACCGCGCTTGGGCGCTCTTCTCCGTCGACGGCCGCTGGGTGAATGCCAAACGCACTCCCGCCATGCATCTGATTCGCGCGAGCTACGCGCCGGATCTCAGCTCGGTGACGCTTGCGGTTCCCGGCGATCGACGCAACATTCCCGCGCGAACGTTTCCCTTCCCCGGCGGCACCGAAGACGCGGCGGAATGGTTCAGCGTTTACTTCGAGCAGCAGATTTTGGTGCGCCACTCGCCGGAAGGCTTTCCCGACGACAACATCGCCAACGGTCCAACAATTATTTCCACTGCCTCGCTGCAACGTGTATGCGAGTGGTTTCCTGGGATGACGCTCGACAACGCGCGCCAGCGCTTTCGCACTACTCTGGAAATCGATAATGCAGAGCTAAACGCAAACGCCGCCGACGCGCAAGCCGCAGCAAAGGCCGCGAGCACCAACGGACACTTACCAGCCTTCTGGGAAGACCAACTCTACGGCGAAGACGAGCGCAGCGTAGTCCGCTTCCGCATCGGCGAAGTAAATTTCGAGGGCAGCAACCCCTGCGCCCGCTGCCCCGTCCCCGCTCGCGACCCGCAAACCGCCGCCGACCTCACCGGCTTCCAAAAACGCTTCAGCGACCTACGCCGCGAAACGTTGCCAACCTGGGCGTCAGCCGCCCGCTTCGACCACTTCTACCGCCTAGCCGTAAACACCGGCGTAGCCCCGACCGAAATCGGCAAACTACTCCGCCTCGGCGATTCGCTGAACTTGTAGGGGCACGGGATACCCGTGCCGGCCTTCAAGTCGCATCATGAACGGAGATTTTCCGAACCATCACCGCTCGCCGTCTAACGCTTCACCGCTAGCTTGATGTAGCGATCGTGCTGCGCCTTCTGGGCGGACCAGTCCGGCACTGCCGGCTGCGTCTTGGTGACTTGCCGGCCGCCTAGCCCATGCGGCGTCCTGCACGATACTCCGGAGGTCGGCGTGCTGTTCGGGACCGCAAGATCGCTGACCATCGTCGAGCTCGAGTCGCACGAGATGACGCCGCCGTTGCCGCTGAAGGCCACGCCAGCAAAGTCCGCGCTCGAATTCACCAGCACCAGCACTCCAGGACCCGCGTTGCCCGAGATCTGTCCGCCTCGCAAAAGCGCCTGGGAGTTTCCGTCGATGCGAATGCCCGCGCTGCGCGCATCCCCGCCGGATCCATTGCCTTGCACAGAATTCGTGCCGAAGAAGTAGCCTTGCGCGTTGGCATACAGATCGACGCCCGCACTGCTGTGTCCGTTAATTTGCGCGCTGTTGAAGAACGTCGCTTGGCTGCCTAGACCTACGGCTACACCCACCGGACCATTGCCCTGAATGACGTTCACGGACGTGCCGGCCCAGAAGGAAATTTCCGAGTTCTCTTGCAGGAATGCGCCGCCGGCCTGGTTTCCCGTGATCGTATTTGGCCCGGTGAGCGCGCCCACTTGCGCTCTGGCTCCGCCGAGAAGCTCGATACCATACCCGGGATTCGAGCCAGGTCCAGACGTGTTGTTTGTAATGTTGGTGTGGCCGAGGGTGCTGAAATTGCCTTGCGAACTCCAAACTCCCGGCCCTCCATTGCCGCTGATATCCACGGTGAGGCCGTTCCACGTAAAGATCGAGACGCTCGAGTTCCCTCCTATAATCATCCCGCCCCTAATGTTGTAATCGAACGTCCCGGCGGAGGTTACGGCGACATCGGACATTCCCCCGACGTTCAAGCCCACTCCGGCATTCCCGGTGCTGTTGCAGTTATCCACTACGATGCCTCCACTGCTTCCCACGACGATTCCGTCGCCCGAAGGATTCGTTACATTGAGCCCATAAAGAAATACGTTCTCGGACTTGTTGATGGAAATTCCACCGTTAATCGTTGCAGTCTGCCCAGCATACGCGCCCAGATTAAACGCGTTCTGACCAAACAGGGAGACACTTTCATTGCAGGTGCCGGTTACGAAGATGGATGTGCCTGGACCCGCATTTGAGAGTGCCGCATTGATACTCGGATAGGCGTATAGGTTCGTCCCGCTGCAATCCACATACAGGAACTGCTGCGCGCGAGCCGCACCAGAGCATAGCAACAGCAGGATACCCGGAAGGAGCATCCGAACTGCCTGGGCCAACAGTCTTCGGTACGCGTTCATATTGACGTCTCCGTTTTGAGGCAGGCTTTGCGGCGCCGAACAATGGCCACTGGCCTCTTTTGCGATCCGGCATCGCTGCTGGAACGTAGCGTCATACTCGGAGAGAGCCGAGAAGTGCGCAAGCGACATGGCGCGACAGTCGTACGAGAAGGCCGGTTTGTCGCGCTTTGTCGTGAACGCTCTTCTTAATGCGAACGCGGTGTCGACTCGCATCACCGCCAGTAAGTCGCACGGGTATCGCCCCATGTCACATAGAGTCAATCACTTAACACGCGTTGCGAAAATATTTTCGTGGCGGGAACATGCCGCGCCGCAACAGCTCTTTCCCGCAGCGCCGGCGCACTTCTTCCGACCAATTCACCCAGCCTTGCTCGCTCAAGCCAAGAAAATGCCGGGCGTTCTCATACGGCGCCAAGCCCAGGTAATGCAGCCGAAACATGACCATGCGCGACGCCCATTCCGGCCCCGCAAGCGCCGCCTGACCGGCCAGCGCAAAATCCGCCACCCATTCACCGAGCCGCGGACGAAAATCCGGCCGCCACAAATACTTGGTAGCTTCTTTCCAATCCATCGCGGACATCCCGCGCTTGGCCTCCAGCACCTCGCGCGCCCCGCGATACACTTCCCAGCAAACGTCAAACGCCAACTCCGGCTTGACGCTCATCCGCGTCTCCGGCGCCGCGATTCCTCGGCTCGGTTCGCGCACGTCCGCCTTGGCGTCAATCGGTATTCCCACACCACAAAGTGTTCTTCCGCGCCAATCACTTCCGCCTTGCGCACGCGCTTTTCCAGCACGTAGCCGCCGCAATTCGCTTTGCGCAAGTGCCGCAACTGCGCCGAAATGCTGGTCTCCCCATAACGCGTCAACCTACCTAACTCACGCAGCGTCATCCAAGCGCCGTACTTTCCGGCCGCCAGCATCACGTCACGCGATACTTCACGCTGCGTCGGCACCACCGTTCGTGCCTTCCTCTTCCCCCGATTTCTCCCCATCCCTTCGCCTCCTTTCCTGCTCACTTTTCCCTCGAACAGGAAATCACTCGCGCGCCTCAGGCTGTTCCGCGTTTTCGACGTCCGGCTCTCCGGCGTCGTCTTCGCTCGGGTCGTCCCACACCGATTCTTCCGGATCTTCGTAGTCCCCCGAACACGCGCTGCAAGCACGAACCGAGTCCACTTGCCGAACGACGCGCGACCTCACAGAGCCGTCGTCACGGAGCTTGCGAAGCTCTTCCGCTCATGGCGGCCAGACCGCGATTTGCACACTTTTCCACAATACGTACGTATTTGAGCACTCTTGACTAAATTAACTATACTTGTAATCTCAACAGGCTTCCTTCCCTGGAGGTCCCGTTGAATTACAAAACCCAGCCGCCCTGGGAGTTTCTTTTGTCGGCGTCCCGTAATTCTTTGCAAAGTTACGAACTTTCTCGTCTGAGCCATGCTGCCAATCTCCGCAAGGAGATCACGCAGTTGCTCGATTCCTGGCTCGAAGAGAACACCGCGGCCATGTTGGCGCGTTGGTTGATGGAGCAGCGCGAACGCCCCGCCACGCG
>Ga0137409_10005911_pt1 | contig 12731 bp, 12 predicted proteins | sample CZODoug1_16funga_FD_122059 | JGI IMG/M metagenome (GOLD analysis project Ga0137409, IMG submission 122059) | Vadose zone soil fungal communities from Angelo Coast Range Reserve, California, USA - CZODoug1_16fungal (Hybrid Assembly) | ecosystem: Environmental > Terrestrial > Soil > Vadose zone...
GCGAAGAGAACGATCTTCGTGAGGACCATGGCCCCGTACGAGGTGCCGATCGCGGCGCCGGCAGTGCCGACGTAGGCGAGCGAAAGGCCGAGACCCGTGAACGCGATGCCCGCGACCGCCGCCAGCGCCACCGTCGAGAAGGGGCGGAGCCACGCGTTGCCTACGCTGTCCGTGCGCAGCGCGATGATCGCGGCGCACACCAGTCCTCCCACCCAGACGCCGACGGCCACCTGATGAAGCGCCGTGACGACGAGCAATGAGGCCTGGCCGTCCATGCGGCCCATGGCGTGGCTCGCCAGAGCCCCGGTGCCGGCGAGAAGAACGCTCGAGCCCAGGAGCAGCGCGCGGCGAACGCGGGACGCCGGCGCCTGACGAAGCGCGATGACCGCGGCGACCGTGACGAGCCCGACCGTGATGCGGGCGAGGCCGGCGGTCCCGACCGTGGAGGAGAGCAGGGCGGACACTGGCCAGCGCGCGTCGTCGACGGTCAGCGCCTCCGCGAGCGCGGCGAGCAGTCCGGCCTGCGCGAGCACCACCACGAGCGCGCCGATTCCGGTGAGCCCCAGGGCGTGCTCGAGGGCGCGAGCAGGGCGTTGCGCGGGCTCGCGGTGCAGCACGACCAGGGCGAAGACCGCGCTGCCGAGAGCGACGGCGTGGCCGACGAGCCCGGCCGCTCGCAGCCACAAGAGCATGAGCGGGATCACGACTCGCCACAGTAGCACGGCGCGCGGCTACCCCGGCGGCCGCGTCTCGCCGATCGGCCGGACCTGACGCATCACGTCGCTCGCGGTCACCACGCCGGCGGGCTCGACCGCGAGGCCGGCGGCGCTCAGCGCCCGCGCGACCCAGGTATTGCAGGTGTTGAACAAGTGGTACCGGCTGCGCGCTGCGTAGAACCAGCCCGAGCCGTACAGGCTGCGGTCGAGGCGAAGAACGGCGCCATCGCGATCCCGCTGATACTCCGCGTGGACGAAGTCCGCCAATGCGTCGAAGCTCCGGCGCGAGAGGCGGATCGCGACGGCCGCGCTGCCCGCGAACGAGTCGGCCGCCGGCGCCGTGAAGCCCACGACGTGGAGCACGCTCCCGGACGTCACAAACGCCGCCTTCATCGCCAGCCACGGCGTCGGCGACTTCGCCATGTAGAACTCGCGATCGCCCCACGCCACCTCCACCAGCGTCGCGTCCGAGAAATCGTCGAGCTCCGGCCAGCGCGCACGGTCGACGTCGGATCGGCGGACGACGACCGCCGTATGCCAGCCGTGGTCGAGCACCCAGACGGTGACCGCGAGCGCTTCGGCGCCGGACGGCTGCGAATTCGCCGCGGGCGTCCGGCAGCCGGCAACCGGCAGGATCGTCGCGACGAGCGCGAAGGCGAGGGCCAGCCGGCGGTGCGCGCGCCGATGCCGCCGCTTCATCGCGGCGCCGTTATGACGTAGTGTGTGAATGTGAGCCCCGCGGAGCCGGCGGCCGACTGGCAGATCTCACCCGCGCGCAGGTGGGCCATCACCTTGTCCGTGATGATGGTCACCGTCATGCAGGTCCTGGACACCAGCGTGACCAATGTCGCCCTACCTCACATGCAGGGCTCGCTGTCAGCCGGCCTCGAGGAGATGTCGTGGGTCATCACCTCGTTCCTGGCCGCCAACGCCATCGTCATTCCGGCCACCGGGTGGCTCTCCAACCGGTTCGGTCGCCGGAAGTTCTTCCTGATCTGCACGGTCATCTTCACCGTCAGCTCGTTCCTGTCCGGCATCGCGCCCAATCTGGAATTCCTCGTGGCCATGCGGGTGCTCCAGGGACTGGGCGGCGGCCCGGTCATCCCGATGGCGCAGGCCATCATGTGGGAAATTTTCCCGCTGAGCATGCGCGGCACCGCCATGGCCGTCTGGGGAGGCGGCATCATGATGGCGCCGATCCTCGGGCCGACCGTGGGCGGGTGGATCATCGACAACTGGTCCTGGCGCTGGATCTTCTACATCAACCTTCCCATCGGTCTCCTCGGCTTCCTGATGGTCAGCGTGTTCCTGTTCGACGCGCCGTTCGCCAAGAAGTCGCGCGGGATCGATGCGATCGGGCTCGTGCTCATGGTGGTCGGGTTCGGTCTCCTCCAGCTCGTGCTGGACCTCGGCGAGAAGAACGACTGGTTCGACTCGGGGTTCATCGTGGCGCTGCTCATGTTCGCGGTGTGCGCGATCGCCGCGTTCATCATCCGCGAGCTGCTGGCCGCCGAGCCGATCCTCGACTTGACCGTCTTCAACGACCGGAACTTTTCCGTCGGCACCATCTGCATCGCGCTGGTCGCCCTGGGGATGAACTCGAGCATGCTGCTGGTCGCCCTGTACGCGCAGAAGATCCTGGCCTGGGACGCCTGGAACGCGGGGCTCGTGCTGGCGCCCGGCGGCGTCGGGACCCTGATTGCGCTCATGATCTCGGGGCGTCTCGTCGCGCGCACGGACCAGCGTTTGATGCTCGTGGGCGGCTGCCTGCTGAACGCCGTGTCCGCGACGATGATGTCGGGCGTCACTCTCAGCATGGACTACTGGAGCCTCGCGTGGCCGAGGTTCCTCCAGGGCTTCGCCATGGGCTTCGTCTTCCCGCCTCTGCAGACGCTGACGCTCGCCACGATCCGCGTGGAGCGGCTGGGCAACGCGACCGCTGCCTACAACGTCGTGCGCAACATCGGCGGCAGCGTGGGCGTGGCACTGGCCACGACGATGCTGGTCCGGCGCAGCCAGGCGCATCAGACCACCCTGGTCACCCATCTGAACGTCTGGGACCCGGACATGGCGGCGAAGCTGCAGCAGTGGACCAACCATTTCGTCAGCCAGGGCGCCGACACGTTCACGGCCAACCGCCGGGCGCTCGCCATGCTCTACCGCGGCACCGTCGAGCAGGCCCAGGTCATGGCCTACGCCGACGACTTCTGGCTGATCTCGGTGCTGTTCATGATCATCCTGCCCCTCATCCCCCTGATGCATCGCGTGCGCACCGAGCAGAACGAGCGCGCCCGCGAGCGCCCCGGCCGGGTCGAGGCTCTGCCGTCCCCGGACAACTCACCGATCGCGCCGGAACGAGGTCTGGACTAGCCGCGGTCGGCGAAACGCAGGAACGCCGTCGCGATCTCGGCGGCGACGTCCGTGCCGGCGCGCCCGGGTGTGCGAAAGAGGTCGTGCCCGGCTCTCTCGAACGTGACCAGCTCGGTGGGAGCCGGTATCAGCCGTTGCGCCGCCTCGATCTCCTCGCGGGTGCCGAACGGATCGCGCGATCCGTGCGCGAAGAGTGTCGGCGTCTTGAGATTCGGCAGGTGCGCCGTCCTCAGCTCGGCCGGGCGGCGCGGGGGATGGAGCGGGTAGGAGAGCAGCAGGAGCATGTTGGCGAGCCCGGGCTCGCTCGCCGCCAGGATGCTCGCCTGACGACCGCCGTATGAGTGGCCGCCGAGGAAGACGCGGCCGCTCACGCTCGCTCGCATCGAGGCGACGGCTTCGCGGAGGCCCTCGCGGTCCCTCGCGGCGCCCGCCGGTCGCGGCGGCGCCGTCCGGCTCGCCTGGCGGTAGGGAAGATCGTAGCGGACGACGGTCACGCCGCGCTCGGCGAACGCCTCACCGAGCGCGACGAGCAGCGGCGCCCGCGCGTTGCCGCCGGCGCCGTGGGTCAGGACGAGCCCGCTTCCCGACGGCGCCCGCGGCTGGTGAAGGTGCTCCGTCACGCCCGCGGAGCTCGCGCTACGAGATGCGGCGGTACATCACGTGGCGGCGGTTCGTCGTGTACGGACGGACGTGCTCAGCCCAGCGCCCTTCCTCGACGGCCTTCGCCCAGGCGTCGCTGACCAGCACGGCCGGGCTCTCGACCTCGTAGAGCGCGTTGAAGGCCGGCTCGCTCTCGATCACGATCGTCTTGCGCTCGCCGCCGATCATCATCGTCACGGGCTCGCTCTTGAAGCGCGCGACCGCGATGACGCCGGGCACCGTGAGCAGCGCCGGCACGTGCTCCTTGTCGTAGACCTCGTTGAAGAGCGCTTCCTTGTCGGAGCGGACGCTCATGGCGGCGCTGAAGAGATAGCGAGCCTGGATCGGCATGGGTGGTCTCCTTGGGTACGGGATGATCGCGTGCCCCATCCTAGCGCCGATCCCCCCTCTTGTGGCATCGCGCGCGATCGCCCCCGCTGGCAGTGGCCGGCGGGCGGCCAACGGCGCGGTCAGGGTTTGCCGGCCGCGCGCGATGCCGATGCTACGATCGACGAGGGAGGGAATCATGAGTTTTGGCGGTCTCGTTTTTCTCCTCGTCCTCGTCGGGCTCGTCATCGCCATTGTCGTCACGTACAACAAGCTCGTCGGGCTGCGCCAGCGGTCCGAGGAGGCGTGGTCGGACATCGACGTGCAGCTCAAGCGTCGCACCGACCTGGTGCCGAACCTGATCGAGACCGTCAAGGGCTACGCGGCGCACGAGCGGGGCACGCTCGACCAGGTCGTCCGCGCGCGCGGCGCCGCCATGGCGGCGCAGACGCCGGAGGCGCGGGCGCAGGCCGAGAACCAGCTGACCGGGGCGCTCCGCCAGCTCTTCGCGCTCGCCGAGTCCTATCCCGACCTCAAGGCGAACCAGAGCTTCCGCGACCTCCAGGCCTCGCTGGGCGCGATCGAGGAGACGATCCAGAGCTCGCGCCGCTACTACAACGCGGTCGTCCGCGACCTCAACACGACCGTCGACAGCTTCCCCTCCAACCAGATCGCGCTGTTCTTCCGCTTCGCCAAGCGGACATACTTCGAGCTCGACCGCCCCGAAGACCGGCAGGTCCCGCGCGTCTCGTTCGGGAGCTGAGCGCATCGTCCGGATTCTCGCCGCGCTGGCGCTCGTGCTGGCGGCCGCGTCTCCCGCGGCGGCGCAGACGCGCGGGCTCTTCTCGATCGCGAGCTTCGTCGTCAGCATCGTGGTCAACACCGACGGCAGCCTCGTCGTGCGCGAGGACATCACGTTCGACTTCCGCGGCGCGCACCAGGGCATCTTTCGTCGGATCCCCCTGCATTACACGCGCGACGGGCTCGACTTCCCGCTCCACCTGAGCGGGATCGGCGTCTACGACGAGACGAGCCGGGCGCTCCGGACCGAGGTGACGTACCCGGGACGCTACGTGACGGTCAAGGCCTGGGTCCCGGACGCCGTCGATACGAAGAAGACTGTCAGCGTCGTCTACCACGTGCGGCAGGGCGTCGTGAAGTACGACGATCACGACGAGCTGTACTGGAACGCCACCGGGAACGAGTGGAACGCGGCGATCGGCTCCGTCGAGGTGTTCGTGACCGCGCCGCCGAGCGTCGCCGACGCCGAGGTGCAGACCGCGGCGTACACGGGAGGCTTCGGCCAGGCCGGCGGCGATTACGCGGTCGATCGCGTCCAGAGCTACTGGCGGTTCCGCACGACCCGCGCCCTGCGGCCGCGCGAGGGCCTGACGGTGGTCGTCGCCTGGCCGCCCGGCCGCGTGGTGCCGCCGTCCGAGCTTCGCCGAGCCGGGTGGCTCGCGGCCGACTACTGGCCGCTGGCGCTTCCGGCGCTCGCCCTCGTGTGGGGCGCATTCGTGTGGTCGGCGTTCGGGCGCGATCCCGGAGCCAAGCAATCGGTGAAGCCCGAGTACGAGCCGCCCGGCGACCTGATTCCGGCGCAGGCCGGGGCGCTCGTCGACGAGCGCGCCCATCCGCGCGACGTCATCGCGACGGTGGTCGACCTGGCGGTGCGCGGCTATCTCGAGATCGAGCCGATCACGACGGCGTTCGGCGGGACGGACTTCATGTTCAAGCGCCTGAAGCCGATCGCCGGTGATCCCAATCTGGGCATGTTCGAGCTCTACGTGCTCGCCAAGATCTTCGGCGCCGACTGGGCGATCAACATGCGCCTCCTGTCCGAGGTGCGGCGCGACTACGAGAACGTCTTTCCCCCGATTCGCGACCGGCTCTACCGCCTGATGGTCGAGGACGGACTGTTTCCGGCGTCGCCGGGCCGCGTGCGGACCGGCTGGATGACGGCGGGCCTGCTGACGGCGGTCGGCGGATTTCTCCTGCCGCAATTCGGACCCTCCTGGCTCGGCCTGTACGAGCCGTGGCTCCGAATCGGCGTCGTCGCGAGCGGGCTCGTCTTCATCGCCTGGGGCTGGGTGATGCCGCGGAAGACCCGGGCCGGCGTGCAGATGGCGGCGAAGGTGCGTGGGTTCCAGGAGTTCCTCGAGCGCGCCGAGAAGGACCGTCTCGAGCGCCTGCCGCCCGACACGCTGCATCGCTGGCTGCCGTGGGCCATCGCGCTGGGCGTGACCGAGCGCTGGATCTTCAACTTTCAGGGCCTCAAGGTCGCGACGCCCGCCTGGTACCACGGTCGCGGCGATTTCTCCCTTCCGACCTTCGTGCACGACCTGGGCGCCTTCACGCACCGGACCGAGGAGGCGATCCTCACGACCCGCCGCGGCTACGACGCGGGCGGGGGCAGCGGCGGCGGATTCTCGTCGGGCTCGTCCGGCGGCGGCATGGGCGGGGGCGGCGGCGGAACGTTCTGAGCGCGGTCGGGCCGCCGCGGGCGGCTACGTCGACAGCCAGCGTTTCGCGTTGCCGAGCTGAGACGCGGCGAAGAACTCGATGGCCGTGGGACGAAATCCCGCGGCGGTGAACGCCAGCGCCTCGTCGCGCCACTTCTCGTCGCCGACGATGGCCATCTTCTCGATGTGTCGGCCTTCCTGGGTGACGAAGCTCACATCGCCCCAGTCACGGTGCCGCTCCCAGCCCTCGAACCCGTCGAGAAGGGCCAGCACCCGCATCGTTCCCTCTCGCGCGATGGTTTCCCGGGCGAGCTCAAGCATTTTCTCGTACTCGGCCCGCTGCAACGTTCCCCGCACTTTCACCTGCAGGAGCTTTCCTGACGCGTCGATGACTTCCACCGGCATGGCGTCGTCCCCCTGTCCCGATTAGATCATTCGAGCGGTCCAGCGCCCCCATTCTGGCTATTGGCGGAGCGTCTCGGTCGTGACGGCGTTAGAATGTCCGCCGGTTCGACGACCAGGGGAGTGCCGTGGACCGCTCGGCGGCGACCACTGCCGCCCACACTTTTGCGCCGAGCGCGGCGGCGAGGCCCCAGGCGCTACCCCGAGGTGACCGTGCCATGACGGACGTGACCGGATTGCAGAGTCGTTCGGCAGCCGGCCGGGACTCCTACGACTTTTCGGTGATCCTGGGCGGGCCGCTGTTCCAGATGTTCCGCCGCGCCCACCTGTCCGGGGACGCGCTGGAGCTCATGCACCGCCGGATCGTCGTCATCGCGATGTTCGCCTGGCTCCCGCTGCTGCTCCTGTCGATCCTGGGCGGCCGCGTGTGGGGCGATGCCGTTCGGATTTCCTTCCTGAAGGACATCGAGGTGCACCTCCGATTCCTGCTCGCGCTGCCGCTGGTGGTCGTGGCGGAGCTGGTGGTGCATCAGCGGATGCGCCCGCTCGCCCGCCAGTTCCTGGACCGCGGCATGATTTCCGATGCGGCTCGCCCGAAGTTCGACGCGGCGGTGACCTCGGCCTTTCGCCTGCGGAATTCGGTGGCGGCGGAGGTGCTGCTGATCGTGTTCGTGTACGTCTTCACCATCCTGTACGTGTGGCCGCACCAGGCCGCCGCCATCGGTGCCCTGAACATGACCACCTGGTACGCCCTGCCCGCGGGCGGAGGCGCCGACCTGTCCGCGGCGGGCTGGTGGCTTTTCTTCGTGGGCCTTCCGATGTTTCAGTTCATGCTGATGCGCTGGTATTTCCGGCTCGTCATCTGGATCCGCTTCCTCGCCGCGGTGGCGCGGTGCGCGCCTCGGCTGGTTCCCACCCATCCCGATCGCGCGGGAGGCCTCGGGTTCCTCTCGGAGACGGCGGCCGCGTTCGCGCCGCTCCTCATGGCCCATGGCGTGCTGCTCGCCGGGATGATCGCCAGTCGGATCTTCTTTCGCGGCGCGACGCTACCGGACTTCAAGATAGAGCTCATCGTGGTCCCCGTGTTCCTGCTGCTTGTCGTCCTGGGGCCGCTCATGCTGTTCGTGCCGCATCTGGCCCAAACGCGCCGTGTCGGCATGCGTGAGTACGGCACCCTGGCCCAGCGCTACGTGCGCGAGTTCGACGACAAGTGGCTCCGCGGGGGTGCGCCGGCGGGCGAGCCCCTGGTGGGAAGCGCCGACATTCAGTCCCTGGCGGACCTGGGCAATAGCTTCGAGATTGTCCGAAGCATGCGCCCGGCGCCCGTTACCAAGGACGCGGTGGTCCAGCTCGCGGTGATGACCCTGGTGCCGGTCGCCCCGCTCGCCCTCACCATGATTCCACTGAACGAGCTGCTCAAGCGGCTGCTGCAGGTGGTGTTCTGACGACGGAGGGGAGGCCCATGGACGCGCCGACCACATCGCCACGCAGCTGGGATCTCACGCGGATCGTCCTCGGCGTCCTGACGATCGGCGGCTTGACGCTCCTGAGCTTCTGGGTGCTCAGGCCGTTTCTGCTCGCGGGCATCTGGGCCACGACGATCGTCGTGGCCACCTGGCCCACGCTGCGCGCCCTGGAGCGGCGGCTCTGGGGAAAGCGAAGCCTCGCGGTTGCCGTCATGACGCTCCTGATGATCCTGATCATCGCCGCGCCGCTGGCGACCGCCGTCGTCGCCATCGCCGAGCGCTCGGACGAGATCGTCGCGTGGTCGAAGTCGCTCCTCACGTTCACGGTGCCGCAGCCGCCGGATTGGGTGAGGAAGGTCCCGCTGGTGGGCCGGAAGGTCGCGGCGCAGTGGAAGGCGATCGCGACGGAGTCGTCCGAGGAGCTCCTAACGCAGGCGGCTCCGTACCTGACGGACGTCGGGGCATGGCTGATCGGCCAGGTCGGGACCCTCGGGACATTGCTGGTGCAGCTTCTGCTGGCGGTGATCATCTCGATCATCCTCTATGCGAACGGGGAGACGGCCGCCGCCGGGGTCCTGGCGTTCGCCCGTCGGCTGGCGGGGCAGGCCGGCGAGCGCGCCGCGGTGCTCTCGGCTCAAGCGATTCGCGCCGTCGCCCTCGGCATCGTGGTCACGGCGCTGATTCAGTCGATCATCGGCGGGATCGGCCTGGCCATCACGGGCGTGCCCTATCCATTGCTGCTGACATCGGTCATGTTCCTGCTGGGCGTCGCGCAGATCGGAGCCGTCCCCGTGCTCCTCGGCGCTATCGTCTGGGTCTACTGGAGCAGCGGGATGTTCTGGGCCGTGGTGTTGCTCGTGTGGACGGTCGTCACGGGGGGCCTCGACAACGTCCTGCGGCCCATCCTCATCAAGAGGGGCGCCGACGTGCCGCTGCTCCTGATCTTCGCGGGCGTGCTCGGCGGCCTGCTCGCGTTCGGCCTCATCGGCCTGTTCGTCGGGCCGGTGGTGCTCTCGGTCACCTACACGCTGCTCGAGGCGTGGGTGACCCAGGGCGCGGCGCGGGGGGATACTCGGACACCGGCGGAGGATGCCGCGCACGCCGCCGACTCGTGATCGCGGAACGTCGGGTGGACGAACCCCTGTCCCCCGGTGTACCGTAAGCGGGCTCGGGCTCGTGGTGCAGCCTGGTTAGCACACTGGACTGTCAATCCAGAGGTCGCGGGTTCAAATCCCGTCGAGCCCGCCATGAGATACCGCAAAAACAAAGGGCCACGGCGATAAACCGCGGCCCTTTGTCATTACAACACCCCTCAATCTTGGTCAGATACTTTGCCACTTGGCGGAGGAAGCCTTAGAACTACTGACGCCAGAATGGGGCAATAAAACGGATTTTCAGATTACGAACATCGAGGAAGCACGCCAGAAGATTCCGAAACCGATTCTGCGAGCTATTGCCAAGAGTGGCATTTCGCTACCATCCGAGAATCTTGCGATATCTCGCTGATGTTGGCGCGAGGCTTCCGAGAGGGCCGCAGTAGCGCCAATGGTGGCGGTCGGGCTAGGGTGACGACTAACTCTACGAGCGTTCGTCTTCGCTTCCTGCTAGTGGTCGTAAAGATGTATCGAGCATGCGATCTACCTCGGTCAAAATGCTGTATTCATTCTTAACGATCTGTCCGATGCTTAGAACGATCTTTGCGAAGAAATCCTGTATCTGTGCCAAGCGATCTAGACTCTCAACCGGCAACAGTCTAGTAGTCGCGTAGGCCGCTGAGTGAGGATGACTTCCAGGACATGCTCGAAAAAAACGTCTAAGGCTGTGCAGAGCATGACGAGGCCCTGATTCAAGAGCCACTGCGGATATTGGGCCACTTTCTGTTCAAACTGTATCTGTAGATCTTTAACAAAACGGTCGCCTAGCTCTTTTGGCGCAGTTGTTCTCACGTAAGACACAAGCAGTTGGCGTGCTCCACGCATCCTTCGATTGACTATCTGATCCGTAGCTGAGCCATACAGGTCAAGAGTGTCGCCGACAAAGAGAAGGGTATCGGCGAGTCTAGTGATATAGCGGACGGTAAAGAGCGTCGGGAGCTTGTCTAGCACCCTAAACACTCGTCTTGCCATCGGATCGTTCTGCTCGTATTCGGCGAATAGTGCAGGGTCGAGTTTCGAGAAGTCGCTTGGCTCAACCATAGTGACGTAGTATCCGCCATAGACCGTATCTGCGCTACCGCCCAAGCCTGTGCCTGTCGGCGCTGACACGTTTCTTGGCCACTATCTGGGCCACGGAATCTTGTTCAGAATCTTGGCCACCAGCCATCAAAAACGCGCTGACAGTGCCATGGAGCACTCCAGGCCCGATCACGCTCTCGAACTACGAGAAGTTCCAGTGGATCCGCGAGCAGCTCGGCAAGGAAGGCATCAGCCTGCCACTGCCCTCGGGGAACTAGTGGCTCCGGGGCCCTAGCGCGTCGAGCCTTCGGCGCTCACGCCTTCGTTGAGGACCAGCACCTCGACGCGGCGATTCTGCTGCCGGCCGGCCGCCGAATCGTTCTCCACGACCGGAAACTTCGGACCATACCCTTTGGTACGGATGCGCTGCGGGGCGACGCCTCTCGCCAGCAGCAGATCACGTACGGCGTCGGCGCGCTGCTGGGAGAGCTTGAGGTTGAATCCCTCGTCGCCGATGTTGTCGGAGTGGCCCTCGATCAGCACGTTGCGCTTTGGGTACGCTTTGAGGAAGTCCGCCAGCTTGTCGATGCTCCGCTGGGCGCCGGGCCCGACCTCGGCCTTTCCGGCGGCGAACAGCACGTCGCCGACCGTGAGCACCAGCCCGCGGTCGGTCTGCTGCGCCTTGAGATTTGCCAGCTCGCTCGCCAGGGCCGTCGCCTTGGCGTGCTCGGCGGCGAGCGCCTTGGCGTCGGCCTCGTCCGTCTGCCGACGCCCTTGATCGGCGTCGCGAGCCTTCGTCTCCGCGTCGCGAGCGCGCGACTCGGCCACGCGACGCCATTGATCGGCCTCCCGCGCCTTCGCGTCCGTCTCGCTGCGCGCCGCCTTCAGCTCCCGGTCACGCTTCTGGAGTAGTGCGTCGGCCGTCTCCCGCCGGAGCTGCTCCATGCTCTGCTCGGTCTTGCCGGTGGCGCCCGTCACCGAGGCGAGCAGCGCCTTCTTCTCCGCCAGATAGCTCAGATGCATCTTCTCGTCGCTATCTTTCGCCTGCTCGGCGGCCCGCAGCGCCTTCTGCGCGTCCCCGAGCCGGAGCTGGGCATACGCCTGTACGTTCGGATCGGCTTGAGCCGCGAGATACGCGGCCTGCGCCCGCTCGAGCTGCGCCTTGGCGGCTCGTTGTTTGCCCGATGAGGCGCAGCCCACGACGACGCCCAGGACGCCGACGACCGCAATCACCCGCGTGAGTTGAACGGCACGTTGACTCATCGAACCACCTCCGCCCGCGCCTGTCACTTCGGCAGGCGCTCGATCTCCTGGCGCAGCACTTTGATGTATTGGCTCATCTCGCCCGCATTCGCATTGACGCGCTCACTGGTGGCCACGGCGCGCGCGTATTCGCCGTCGATCGTGGCTTGCTCCGCGGCGCGGATCGCCTCGTCGTTCTTTCCCTTGGTCGCCGCCGTCTGAGCGGCCCTCAGCTTGTCCTGCGCTGTCCTGAGCTCGAGCGGTGCTCTGACGGCCGCGCCCGCCTGCTGTGCCTCCTCGACCGCTCGCTCCGCTTGCGAGACCTTCGCGTCGGCGAGTGGCCCATGGCTGGCGCATCCGACGGCGGCGAGCGCTGCGAGCGCGATGCAGAAGAAACCGCTCCGGTAGGGATGTCGCGTTGGCTCGTCCACGGCTGCCTCCTCATCGACGGCGCGCGCCGCCCGCTCGTCGTCAGGTAAAAACCCGACGTCGCGTTCGACGCTCTGTTTCATCATAAGCACGGCGCGCGTCGGCTCGCATCTCGTCGATCCTGACTCCCGAGCGATCAGACGTGGGGCTTCCCGGAAGAACACTCCGCCGCGTGCTCGAGCACATCGACGCCAACGGCCACCGCGGGCCGCGGCTGTCCGAGCTCAGCGCGCTCGCCCACATGAGCCCGTTCCACTTCGCGCGCCGCTTCAAGGAGAGCACTTGGCTGCCGCCGCATCGCTTCGTCGTCGGGCGACGGATCGACCACGCGAAGGAATTGCGGTCGGCCGCTCGCGTTGGGGGATTCCGTACGGCGAGCCACTTCACCACCGTGTTTCGATGCTCGACCGGTGTGACCCCGAGCGCCTACCGCTCCCGGTCGTGCGCGCCTGCTGACGCTCCGATCGCGTGAGGCCAGGCGCCGGTGGGGCGCTTTCGACTACT
>Ga0137409_10005912_pt1 | contig 12730 bp, 10 predicted proteins | sample CZODoug1_16funga_FD_122059 | JGI IMG/M metagenome (GOLD analysis project Ga0137409, IMG submission 122059) | Vadose zone soil fungal communities from Angelo Coast Range Reserve, California, USA - CZODoug1_16fungal (Hybrid Assembly) | ecosystem: Environmental > Terrestrial > Soil > Vadose zone...
TTGAACACCCGCAGGCGCTCCGCGTCGGCGTGCGAGGTGTAGTGGTCATCCAGCGGGTAACAGCCGGACACCAGCCCCAGCCGCGGACCGGTGGTGCAGTCGCTGAACGTCCGGCAGATGGCCTTGCGCTTGAGCGGCGCTCCGCTCAGCACGTCGGCCGGCAGATCCGGATACGACAGCACCATCCGCCCGAGGCCGACGAAGTCGGTCCGCCCGGCCCGCACGGCGTGCTCGGCGGCGTGCGGCAGGAATTCCTGCAGATAGGAATAGCCGGATCCCACGAAGACCAGCGAGGGGAACGCGGCCTTCAGCCGCGCGGTCGCGTCGAGCTGGCGCGCCACGCCCACCAGCGGATCTTCCGGCGGCGCGTATCCATCCGAAGGGGGATACAGCGCCGGCCGCTGAATATGCGGATTGTAGTAAGGACTTCCCGCCGTCAAATTCACAAGCGAAATCCGCAAGTCCTCCAGCAGAGTGAGAAACTGAATCGTTTCAGTCAAATCTGGCTGCGTGGGATTTTCCGGGTCCACGCCAAATCCCCATCGATAAGGAATCAGGTGCGCGTATTCTTCCGGAATTCCCGGCCCTAATTTTCCATTCGCTGATTTCGTCGCGTCGGGCTTGTACGCCACCGTGTCAAACGCCGAAAGCCGCACTCCAATTTTCAGCTTCGGCGCAATAACGCGGACCGTATGCACGATCTCCCGCAAGAAACGCGTGCGGTTGTCCAGCGTCCCGCCGAACTTTCCCTTGCGCGTGTGCGCGCTAAGGAATTCGTGGCCCAGATATCCATGGCAATGCTTAATGTCGACAAAATCGAATCCCAACTCTTCTGCGATTTTTGCCGCGTCGTGAAACTTCTCCAGGATTCCTTCAATCTCTCCGTCCGTCAGTACCGGATAATCCGCCGGCAATCCCAATTTCCGGTCCAGAATCGGATGATGGTAAAGAATCTGTGGCTCCGGTTTATCGTGCCGGTTGGGCCGGCAATAGCGCCCCGAATGCGTCAATTGCAACCCAATCAGCAGTCCTTCCTCCGAACCTGTCGTTCGAATGTGTTCGTCAATCAATGTCCGCCGTAATTTCGCCAAACCTTTTTTCGTATGCTCGGCAATCAACAGCTGATTCGGATTCGCCCGCCCAGCATGCGTCACCGCAACCGCCTCGCCTCCCCAAATCAGTTTCGCGCCGCTCCGCCCAAACTTTTTCCATCTCTCAATGGTGTGCTCGCTCGGATTTCCATCCGTGGTACCGTCCCAACCTTCCATCGGCTGCACTGCAATCCGATTTCCGATCGTGATCCCTCCGCTCTTTAGCGGAGCCCGCAGCGGCGAATCTTTTCCGCGTACCAATTCGCTGTCGCAAGGAATCGTCAAGCCCAACGACTGAACATGCGCCTGAAAGCGCCCCACTTCTTTCACCGTTCCCAACCGCAATATCGGCAGTGTGCTCATTCACCCTTTCGTTCTGCTGAAAGTCCGTCGCATTCTATCCAAATTCCGGTCCCAATATTGAGCAAACCAGTTCCGGCCGGCCGGGATGCTCATTTCGTCCGCGAAACATCCTCGTCAACGGTCGCGCAAACTCAAATCCACGCGCACGCAAAAGTTTTTTCGCAAATGGATTCGCCGCGCTGCAGTCCGTCACAATCGTCCCTCGAACAGTCTGCTCAAGAAATCTATCAAGCAGCCGCGCTCCTGTTTCCTCATCCTTCGCGATCCACGGCCCTAAATGATCCGCAAACGATCCGTGCCTCCCAAACGCATATCCTTCCATTCCGCCCGCGTTCCAAATTCCATCCGTAAAACGCGGCTCCTCTGCATTCACCGATCGCAGAACACCACTACGATCCGCGCCGAACGCCTCGCCATCCGCTTTCAAAATAAATTCAAACAGCGGCGCCGGCATCGCTTCCCAATCTTCTGCCTTCGTTCTACCCTTCAAATCGGAGTCAGCTCGTTTCAGCGTCCATCGCTCCAATTCGTACTCTGTCGCAAATCCCAGCTTTTCGTAAACCGGTTTTCCCAGCGGCGTCGCATCCAGCTTTATACACGGCACTCGCAGCGAATCCAGATGCCCAATGCACCGCTCCAGCAGCCGCGTTCCAATTCCGCGCCCGCGGTACTCCGGATCCACCAGCACCATCCCCACCCACGCAAATCGCCCGCCGTATACAATCGTCGCCGCCGTTCCCCGTATCGCTCCATCCGGCTCCACGACAAAAGATCCCTTCGCATCTCCTTCCAGAAATCTCGTCCAGTCCGCGCTCGTCTGATTCCATCCCGCCAATTCCTTCAAGCGCATTCCGCCCGGAATGTCCGCCTTCGTCATCGTCCGCATTTCCATCGAACGTTCTCTCCGCAAATCCATCAGTACGTTACGTTGTGCCTCGAACCAAAATCGTCGCCGCCAATTCTAACTGTCTTCAAGTACAATCACGCGTCAACCTTTTGCCTTGGGAATTTTTTATATGATTTCACAGGATGAAAACTCCATCCGCGATGTCGCCGCCCTCGACCTCCTTCTGAGCGAGCCGGATGAGCCGACGATTCGCTCCCTCGCCGCCGTCCAAGGCGATATTCTCGTTCTCGGCGTCGGCGGAAAAATGGGCCCCACTCTCGCCCGCACGGCCCGTCGCGCTTCGGACGCAGCTGGAATTTCTCGCCGAGTCATCGGCGTCGCACGTTTTTCTTCTCCTCAACTTGAAAAGCAGCTCAACTCCTGGGGCGTCGAAACAATCCGCTGCGACCTGCTCGACCGCCGTGCTCTCGCCGCTCTTTCCGACGCGCCGAACATCATCTATATGGCTGGAATGAAATTCGGCTCCACCGGCCAGGAATCTCTCACCTGGGCGATGAACAGTTTTCTTCCCGGTCTCATCTGTGAACGATTCCCCAAAAGCCGCATCGCTGCATTCTCCACCGGAAATGTCTACGGCCTTTCTCCCATCGCGAAAGCTGGCTCCTGCGAAGCGGATTCGCTCAATCCCGTCGGCGAATATGCCATGAGCTGCCTCGGCCGCGAACGCATGTTCGAACATTTTAGCCGCACTCTCTCGATCCCCGTTTCCATCATCCGTCTAAACTACGCCACTGAACTTCGCTACGGCGTCCTCGTCGATATCGCGCAGCGCGTCTTCTCGGGCCAGCCAGTTTCTCTCTCCATGGGTTATCTCAACGCCATCTGGCAAGGCGACGCCAACGCCATGAGCTTGCAGTCTCTCGCGTTCGCCTCCTCGCCACCTTTCGTAATCAACATCGCCGGCGCGGAACTTCTGAGTGTTCGCGAAATGGCCCAGGAATTTTCCGCCCGCTTTCAGAAGCCCGTCCAATTCGAAGGCGTCGAAGCCCCTGACGCGCTTCTCAGCAATTCCCACAAGTCGCGTCAACATTTCGGTCCGCCGCGCGTCTCGCTCGAAAAAATGCTCGACTACATCGCGGACTGGACCATTCGCGGCGGCGAAACACTCGCAAAGCCAACGCATTTCGAAAACCGCGACGGCCGTTTCTAGTCTTCCTTAGGAGGTGAGAGCTTTAGCTCCCACGTTAGATTAGACAACACGTGTGGCTTTAAAGCCCCGTTGAGTCAAAGGCGGCGGTTCTGTTCCAGGCCCACCCAAGTGTTAAACTAGCGTTTAGCACTTTTTCTTTGGAGCCCACTCTGCCCGATAACGCCAAATCTTTCCTCGACGTCGCCATCGAAACCGCCCTCGAAGCCGGAAAAATCCTCCGCGAAGAGTACGCCCGCCCTCCGGAAATAAAATACAAAGGTGACGTTGACCTCGTCACCCAAGCCGACAAACGCAGTGAACAGGCCATCGTCGATCGCCTCTCCAAATATTTCCCCACCCACGCCATCGCCGCCGAAGAGGGTCTCGGCAGCGATCACGACGCCGACTATCGTTGGCACGTCGACCCGCTCGACGGCACCACAAATTTCGCTCACGGCTATCCATGCTTCAGCGTCTCCATCGCACTCGCGCACCGCGACAACGTCATCGCCGGTGTCGTTTACAACCCCATCTATGAAGAGCTCTTTGCCGCCGCTCGCGGCGAAGGTGCTACTTTGAACGGAAAGAGAATCTCCGTTTCGAAAGTTCCCTCGCTTGCTACCAGCCTTCTTTGCACCGGCTTTCCCGTTCACAAACGCAAGGCCAGCCCCAACATTCACTACTACTACGATTTCACGCTCCGTTCCCACGGTGTCCGCCGCGATGGCTCCGCCGCCCTCGACCTCGCCAGCGTCGCCGCGGGCCGCTTCGATGGCTTCTGGGAATTTGGCCTGAAACGCTGGGACGTCGCCGCAGGCGTCATCCTCGTCGAAGAAGCGGGTGGCAAAATCACCGATTTTCACGGCGCACCCTATCAACTCGGCGGCCCCGTCGTTCTCGCCACCAATGGATTAGTCCACGAAGAAATGCGCCTCGTCGCACTCGATCTTTCACGTCGTGATCCAGCGTCGCCCCCGCAAAATCCGACTTTTTAATTACTTAAGTTCTCGCCACAAACAAGAAGGGCCGGAAGTCTTCCTCCGGCCCTTCTAAGTTTCCAAGTTTCAATCTTCCGGCTTCAGCTCACTTTTTCTTGTGCCAATCTGCATACATCTTTCGAATCGTCGGTCCAATCGAAAATCCCCAGGTGAACACCGCCAGCTTCGAGAATTTTTCAGGGACCACATACTGATGTTGTGCCTCTTCCACGGGCACCCCCGCTTTGTACAGCTTCATCGCCTGCTCCTCGATGTCGTCAAACGTCGACCGGAACATCGCAATAGCTTCTTGTCCGCAAAGCTGCCCGTGTCCCGGCACGAACAACGTGTCTTTGTCCCATGATGCAAATGTCTTCAACGTCGCCCGCCAGCCCGAAATCGTAGCTTGCTCGTCAAACGTAATGGGGAAGTAGCCGTTGAACAACAGATCGCCCGTGTACACCACGTTTTGCTCCGGCACGCGCACGATCATGTCCGTTCCCGAATGTCCCGGATAGTGCTCAATCACCGCCGTCACTCCGCCCAGTTCCACTTTGTGCGGCCCCTTCGCGGGATCGATCGGATGATTCGGCAGGGCCAGCTGCGATGCGTTCACCATGTCGTAGAGATTCCCAAGCGTCGCAACATCGCCCTGCAAATGCTTTTTCGCCAGCTCAGATTTCGCTCCCGCCAGTTGCTTTTCCACTGGAGCCGTAACTGCCGCCTTGTCCATCCACTGCCATGCTCCGTAGCTCTCGTAGATTCTCTTGCCAGTCGCCGGATGCGCCGCGAGCGGAATTCCATGCGCCCCATACACCGCATTTCCCATCGAGTGATCGAAGTGATAGTGCGTGTCCAGCGCGCCCTTTATCGGCACCTGCGAAATCGAATGCAGCGTCTCCAATTGAAACGTCGCGCCTGCTGCGCTCACGAACCCTTCGATGGCCATCGCCCCATCATTGCCCACGAGGAATCCGCCGTTGCACATCGTCTGCAGGCCCTTCGATGTATCCGAAATCGTAACGTACAGACCGTTTCCAATCTTCCGCACCGAAGCAAAGCCTTTATCCACAACTGGCGCCGCCGAAATTCGCGGGTCCTGCGCCAGCTTCTCCGCCAGCGCCCTTAGCGGAATCATGCTTGCCGCCGCGTACATCGCCGCCAAAGACGTCTGCGCCAAAAAATTTCGCCGTGATACTTCTTGCATTGTGATTTGCATGGTTTCTCTCTCGGATGGAAAAGGAATCTCGCTACCGCAGGCTCACAAGTCTATCAGATGTTGCCATTCACTCGCCTGGTTTGCATTTCCGCTATCCTCCATATATGCCGCGCGAAGACGCGCCTTTATTGCATTACTCTAAATAAGTACGAAGTCGCAATCTTGCCTGGATCCAGTCGGAGCACCGTGATGAAAAAAGTTATCTTACTCGCCCTCGTTTTTATCGGCCTCGCCTTCACAGCTTCGGCTCAGGACGAGGAGATTAAGCCCAATCAGGAGGCTGATCGCCAAGCTATCTCCAATCTCGAACAGGGCTTTGCCCACGCCATTCAGCTCAACAACTCCACTATCTTCAACACGGTCTTCAGCGACGATTTTTCCGGCGTCACCTGGTACGGTGAAGTCATCAGCAAGGCGCAGCAGATTCGCCTCATTCAAACTTCCAGCAACTCCTACCAGTTCGTCCATGCCTCGGACATTCAAGTCAAGATTTTTCGTGACGTCGCTTCCGTTTTCAGTCTTCGTACCGAGCGCGGCACGTCCGAAGGCCGCCAGTTCAGCCGTCAGTTTCGCGTTCTCCACGTATATATCAATACTCCGCGCGGCTGGCGCGTCATCTCTTCGCAGGAAACGCAGCTGCCGACGCAACTCAACCGTTAATGGTTTTGCAAATCTAGGTTTTGATTTTGGAGAAGTTCCGTCCTGCTGCCTCTACTGCCCGCGTGTTGCTCGCTCGGCATTCACGGCCGCGCCAATCACGCCAAGCTCATCGTTCTCGGGAATCAATTCGAACCGGCTTCCTTGCAGTGGGCTCATCTTCACCATGTCGTGCACCAGCCGGTCCAGCAATCCCACGTCAATAAATCCCGCATTCGGCCCCGTCAAATAAAACGGCCCCGGTCCCGCCATGTGGATCGAAGTGGCCGATGCAGCGGCCAGCGCCCGGTGGCACTGCAGCACAAATTCCGCGCAGCGCGCGTCGCCCGCCTTCGCATTCGCAAACACTTCTTCCGGCTCCATGTCCAGGAACCGCATCCTCATCGCACGATGTCCTAAAAAACCTTCGAGATGCCCCACTCCTCCGCACCCGCAGAATTTCTCCTTCGGGTCGAGCGTTACCACCGAGTGTCCGCCTTCCCAAACTCCTTCGCTCCACGGAAATCTCCCGTATCCGACTCCGTTTCCAATCGCCCACACTCGGTTCAATCTGTGCAGCACGCCCCGCGTTGCCGCAATCCCCGCGGCCGTGGCGTCCGCATCGTTAAACAAACTCACCGGTACTTTCATGCCATCCCGAGCCAGCGCCGCCTCCACCGCCTTCGCTAAATGAAAGCCTTTCACCTGTTGCAGGTTTGGCGATTCTTCCGCAACTCCATGTCGAATAATTCCCGGAAATCCAATTCCCACGGCGTCCAGCTTCGCGCCCTTCGCGACCGCTTTCACCTGCCCCGCAATCGCCACCGCAATGTCGTCCGCTGGCATTGAGAGCAGCGCGTCGTGCGTCGCCCTTGTAGCAGGAAACGGCTGCACGCCTCCCAATACCTGGTTGTTTTCCACCAACCCGGTCGCAATGTGTTGTACGACATGGACTCCGGCTAGCTTACCCATCGCTCGCCTACCATTCCCGGCCCAGCGTATCTGTTAGCCGCTAGACGTTCGAAAGCTTGTTCAATCCGTTAAACGCCGCCGCCTTGTAACACTCCGCCAGCGTCGGATAATTGAAAACCGTCTCCACGAAATATTCGATGGTACCTTTCAGCACCAGCACCGCCTGTCCGATGTGCAGCAGTTCCGACGCGCCCTCGCCGATAATGTGTACGCCGAGAAGCAATTTCGTATCCGGGCTGAATAGTAGTTTCAATCGCCCCGTCGTGTCGCCACGAATTTGTCCCCGCGCAATTTCGCGGAAATACGCAATTCCTACTTCATACGGTACACCCGCATCCGTCAGCTGGTCTTCCGTCTGCCCGATAAACGAAATCTCCGGAATCGTGTAAATTCCATAAGGATAGTGCGCCGGATTCGAATGAATCTTGATTCCCGCCGCCGCAGCCGCCGCGATTCTTCCTTGCTCCATCGAAACCGAACCAAGGCTCGGAAATCCAATCACGTCACCCACGGCAAAAATATGCGGCTGCGCCGTCCGGTAATTTTCATCGACCTTGATTCTCCCCCGCGAGTCCGCTTCCAATCCGGCCGCCGCCAAATTCAAGTCATCCACATTCCCCTGGCGTCCCACCGCATACAGCAGCGCGTCGCCATTCACCTTCTTCTTGCTCTTCAAGTTCGCCACAACCGTTTTGTCCGGCAACTCTTCCACGCTCTCCACTTCTTCATTCAACCGCATCGTCACGCGCCGGTCGCGCAGGTGATACGACAGCGCCTCCACCATCTCCGCATCCGCAAACTCCAGCAGCCGCGGCCGCTTCTCAATCAGCGCCACGCGCACGCCCAGCGTTGCAAACATGCACGTGTACTCCACGCCGATCACTCCGCCTCCCACCACAATCAGCGTCTTCGGAATCTCCGGCATCTGCAGCACTTGGTCGCTGTTAATAATGTTCCGGTTGTTGAAGGGCACGAGCGGTGAAATCGCCGGCTTCGTTCCCGTCGCGATCACAATGTTCTCCGCCTGGTATTCCGATTGCCCCCGCGTACTCACCACTTTCACTTTGTTTGGATCGATAAAACTCGCCACGCCGTTCAGCACTTCAATCCCATTCCGCGAAAGCTGCGCCCTCGTTACGTCAATCTCCGTCTTGATCACATGCTGCGCGCGGAACGACAGATCCCCCATCGTGATCTGATCCTTCACGCGATAATTCACGCCATAAATACTTTGCCAATAAAAACCGGAGAGGTGCAGCACCGCCTCCCGCATCGTTTTGCTCGGGATCGTGCCCGTATTGATCGCCACGCCGCCCACCACTTCCATCTTTTCGATGAGAGCGACGTGCTTTCCAAATTTGGATGCTTGAATGGCGGCCCGCTGTCCTGCAGGACCGGAGCCAATCACGAGAAGGTCGTAGGTTTCCATCGGTCTTTTCTGGACGCCGCTGTCTCGCCGTTACTCCATTAGCCGCGGAAGTATATCACCGCAGTCATTACACTGCTGTCTAAACTGCCCCATCTACCTTGCACGTTCATTTCCGTCTAAAAATTTCCCCATTTGCAAATCAGACTTTCCCGATTAACCTAGTTCCGTCACTCAGGGACACTAATGGCCTCTTCTCCTGTTCCATCTAGAACCACTTCGCTCGGTCAAACCCAGCGCCGCGACGCTTGGTGGCTCGAACTATTTCCCGTCGCCATCCTTTTCGGCGGCTTCGGCCTCTACGCCACGCTCCGCGCCTTCGAAGGCAAGTTCTACGAGTGGGGACCGTATCTCTCCCCGTTTTATTCGCCGCTCATAGATCCAAGCCATCATTGGTTACCGAGATTCCTTTCGCCAGCGCTTCTCATTCTCGGCGCGCCACTCGGCTTCCGCACCACCTGCTACTACTACCGCAAAGCTTACTACCGCGCCTTTTTTCTCGATCCGCCGGCCTGCGCCGTCGGCGAACCATCCATTCGCAAAAACTATCGCGGCGAAACATCGTTCCCGTTTATCCTGCAAAACGTTCATCGCTACTTCCTCTATCTCGCGATTATTTTTCTCTGCTTCCTCTGGTATGACGTTGTTAAAGCTTTCAATTTCAACGGCACATTCCACATCGGCCTCGGCACACTCATCATGCTCGTCAACGTCTGCCTCCTCACCCTCTACACCTTCTCCTGCCACTCGCTTCGCCATATCGTCGGCGGAAAGCTCGATTGTTTCTCCTGCGCCACGTTCGGCGTTCCTCGCCACTCTGCCTGGAGCTTCCTTAGCTTGCTTAATGAACGTCACATGATCTTCGCCTGGGCCAGCCTCGTGTCAGTCGGCTTCACCGATTTCTACATCCGGCTGCTCGCTTCCGGCGTTTTCAAGGACATCCGATTCCTGTGACCGCATCCTACGAAACCCACGAACATGATGTTTTGATCATCGGCGCAGGCGGCGCCGGACTTCGCGCCGCACTCGAAGCCATCGCGCAGGGCGCCCGCGTTGCGCTCGTCTGCAAATCGCTCCTCGGCAAAGCGCACACGGTCATGGCCGAGGGCGGCATCGCTGCGGCCATGGCCAACGTCGACAAAGCCGACGACTGGCGCACCCATTTTTGCGACACCATGCGCGGCGGAAAATTTCTCAACAACTGGCGCATGGCCCAGCTCCACGCGCAGGAAGCGCCCGACCGCGTCCGCGAACTCGAACAATGGGGCGCGCTCTTCGACCGCACTCCCACTGGCGACATTCTCCAGCGTGCCTTCGGCGGCCACACCTTCAAACGTCTCTGCCACGTTGGCGATCGCACCGGCCTCGAACTCATTCGCACCTTGCAGGACCGCGGCGTCGAACTCGGCATCGACGTCTTCATGGAGTGCACCATCACGCGTCTCCTCAAAGACGGCGATCGCGTGGCTGGCGCATTCGGCTATTGGCGCGAACAGGGCCGCTTCGTCGCTTTCAAGGCAAAATCCATCGTCATTGCCACCGGCGGCATCGGCAAAGCCTGGCGTGTCACCTCAAACTCCTGGGAATACACCGCTGACGGCATGGCCCTTGCTTACGAGACCGGCGCCGAACTCATGGACATGGAATTCGTCCAGTTCCATCCCACCGGAATGGTCTGGCCGCCGGGTGTGCAGGGAATTCTCGTCACCGAGGCCGTTCGCGGCGAAGGCGGAATTCTTCGCAACAAACTCGGTGAACGCTTCATGGAGAAATACGATCCCAAGAAAATGGAGCTTTCCACACGCGACGTCGTCGCCCGCTCCATCTACACCGAAGTCAAAGAAGGCCGCGGCACCGAACACGGCGGCGCCTATCTCGACATTTCCCACAAGCCCGCCGAGTACGTGAAGAAAAAACTTCCCAGCATGTACCACCAGTTCAAGGAACTCGCCGACGTTGACATCACCAAGGGCCCCATGGAAGTCGGTCCCACCTGCCATTACATGATGGGCGGCATCCGCGTCGAAGCCGAAACCGCCGCAACCACCGTTCCCGGCCTGTTCGCGGCAGGCGAGGCCGCCGCGGGCCTCCATGGATCCAACCGTCTCGGTGGAAACTCTCTCTCCGATCTTCTCGTCTTCGGCCGCCGCGCCGGAAAAGCCGCCGCCGAATTTGCCAGCCGCTCTTCCGCAACCAATCTCGATTCCGCGCAACTCGAACAAGCGGAACGCGAAATGCTCGCTCCGTTCGAACACCGCGACGGCGAATTTCCTTATCCACTGCATCATGATTTGCAGGAAACGATGGGCAATCTCGTCGGAATTTTCCGCAACGAAGAAGACCTCAAAAAAGCCATCTCACAACTTGATTTGTTAAAACCGCGCCTCGCCAAACTTCGTATCGACGGCTCGCGCATGTTCAATCCCGGCTGGCATCTCACCCGCGATTTGAAAAACATGGTTCTCATTTCCGAAGCCGTCGCCCGCTGCGCACTTGCCCGCCGTGAAAGCCGCGGCGCCCACAGCCGAATCGATTTTCCCAACTACGATCCCGAGTGGGAAAAGAAGAACAACATCATCGCGAACGAAGGCGGCTCCATGGCCTTGCGCCAGCGCCCCGTTCCCGAAATGCCCGCAGACCTAAAGCAATTGCTCGAGGAGAAAAAGTAGCGTAGCCACTCTTGTTTACCCCGTCGGGGCCTGCGCACGGTGTAATGTGAACCGAAGCGTGCAGCAATATGCAACGCCGATTTTACATCGCCATCTTTTCTTCGGTTTTGGTCTGTGTAGTGGCCGATCTTTAGATCGGTTCTTTTGAATTATGTAGTGTAGGGGCTTTAGCCCCGTTGAGCTTGGCAAGGCTACTCGCCTGGCTCTTCGGTTTTGTAGCGTACACTTCAGTGTGCGTGCGGTGTTAAACACAAGGAGACTCCATGCCCGACGCAATCCTTCGCGTCTTCCGCGGCGACAAATCCGGCGGCCAGTCCGTCGATTACAAAGTTCCTCTCGCTCCCGGCATGGTCGTTCTCGACGCGCTCCACTCTATCCAGGCGCATCAGTCTCCCGATCTCGCCGTCCGCTGGAATTGCAAAGCCGCCAAATGTGGCTCCTGCTCCGCCGAAGTCAACGGCCGTCCACGCCTCACTTGTAAAACGCGTATGGACTCGCTCCCGCTCGACGAGCCCATCACTGTCTCTCCTCTCAAAGCCTTTCCCGTCATCAAAGACCTCGTCACCGACGTCTCCTGGAACTACAAGGTCAACAAAAAAATTCCTGCCTTCCGGCCCAGAAAAAAAGTCGAGTGGAAAATGGATCAGCGCGACGTCGATCGCGTCCAGGAATTCCGCAAGTGCATCGAATGTTTTCTCTGCCAGGACGTTTGCCACGTTCTCCGTGATCACTCCAAACACGATTCCTTCGGCGGCCCGCGCTTCTTCGTTCGCGTCGCCAGCCTCGAAATGCACCCGCTCGACGGCGTCTCCCGCACCGCCTTGCTGAAAAACGAATTAGGCATCGGCTACTGCAACATCACCAAATGCTGCACTGAAGTCTGCCCCGAAGAAATTCACATCACCGACAACGCCATCATCCCGCTCAAAGAACGCGTCGTCGACGAATTCTACGACCCGGTCACCATGCTCTTCCGCAAACTCCGCGGCCCCCAGTAGCGTAGGCACTCTTGTTTACCCCGTGGGGCCTGCGCAAGCTGTAACCGCCACCCAAGACCTAAATTGTAGAAGCGATGTCAAATCGCCAGCTTTCTCTTGGGTTCAGGTTTTGTGTAGCTGAAGGGCTTCAAGCCCCGTTGAACTTGGCGAGGTCTCGAGTAGATCAAGCGTGCCTCCAAGGGTACGATTCGCGCTCGAAGCACAGACCCTAAAGGAGGCAGGGATGCTCCACGTAGGAGCAGATCTTCATTGGAGATTTTGTTACATGACTGCGCTGGACGCAACGGGACGCTCTCTGAAATCCGGAGCGGTGGTCAATCAACCGGCGGAGTTGCAGAAATGG
>Ga0137409_10005913_pt1 | contig 12729 bp, 12 predicted proteins | sample CZODoug1_16funga_FD_122059 | JGI IMG/M metagenome (GOLD analysis project Ga0137409, IMG submission 122059) | Vadose zone soil fungal communities from Angelo Coast Range Reserve, California, USA - CZODoug1_16fungal (Hybrid Assembly) | ecosystem: Environmental > Terrestrial > Soil > Vadose zone...
TCACTTCTCACTGGCATCCTTCTCATGGTGCACCCGAGTCCGGCTGCGAGCGCGTCGCCCCGCGAGCAACTCGACGACTTCTTCCGAAAGGCCACGATCGTTCTCCGTGAGGCCTCTCACGCCAGTCAGGCGCAACGCGAAATCCGTCAACTTGCGCGACCCCTGTTCGATGTCCGGGGCGCGGCGCGCCGCGTGCTCGAACCCGAATGGCGCACGCTCAGCGTGATCCAGCGCGAGGAGTTCATCCGCCTTTTCGGTGATCACCTCCTGTGGGGATATCTCAGCCTCGTCCGAGGCAAGCTGGCACGGGATCGGCCTCCGGCCATTCGCCTGGTCGCTGAAGAGATCGGCGCGGGTGGGCGTGTCGCACTCGTTCGTACCGTCATTCGAGACAAAGAGGGTGCGGACGTCCGCTTCGACTACGTCATGGCGAAGGCGGGCGCGAACTGGCTCGTTCAGGACGTGGTGGTCGACGGCATCAGCCTGATCGAGAACTACCGCGCCCAGGTCGCTCAGGTGCTTCGGGGCTCATCGTACGCCGGGCTCGTGGCGCGGTTGAGAGGCGGTCCACAACCCAAGAGCAGGCCTGTCGCAGGAGAGCCTGTTCCGTATCCTCCAGTCCTGCGCGCGGCGCCTCTGGACGCCGAGCAGCCCTGAGCGGCCTTTCGGGCGTCAGGCGACCCACCACGCGAATCCGAGGAGCGCGGCGACCGCCGCGTGCACAGCGTGGCCGGCAATTCAGAGCGGGCACGGCTGCCGGAGGTCGACGACAAGAGCGCGGACCAGGTAAAGCCCGACCAGCACGCTCGCAGCCGCCACCACCAGGTATGGCCACGGCACCGCGACCCGCCCCGTCACCATCCACGACAGGGCAAGGCCCAGTAACGCCGCGTTCCATGCGATGCCCACGTAGACGTTGGGGGCGCCGCCGAACAACCGCGCATACGGCGTCCTGACGACGACGGCGCAGGATGCCGTATCGGCCCGGCAGGTCGTGAACAGCGCCTCGAGACGCCGACGAAGCCCGGGCCAGCGGCCGAGCATCAGCGCCGAGAAGTACATGTTGATGAGCAGGGCGGGCACCGTGAGCGCCATCAGCGCGATCGCCAGCGTCGCAGTCACACGACTCGCTGCTCCATGTCGGTGGACATTTTCGGCTGGACCTCGGCTATTTTCAATTATCGTTGACGCGGAATGATGATGAAGCCCGCGACCACCCGCGTTGTTATCGGTCTTCGCGTCTTACTGGTGGTCTGGACGGTATGCGGCGAGGTCGCGATCTCGGCAGGGCAGGAAGCGCCCCGGTTTCTGACCGTGGCACCGGGCATCAGCCACGCGACCTTCGACGTGCGGCCGCCAGATGGTGAGCCCTTCTCGGGCCACGCCTTCAGAATTGACCTTGGTGAAGCGGAACTTCGCCTCGTCCCCGCCAGCGGCCCATCGTCGCGACAAACCGTAGAGCAGATCGCCTCACCCTTCCCCGCTGTCGTTGCCGTGAATGCCAGCTTCTTCGACATCGATGGGCGCGCGATGGGCCTCGCGGTCAGCGAGGGACGACTTGTCGCCACGGGCAAGCGGACGAGCTGGGGCGCCCTCGTGGTCAGTGGCACGGACTCTCGGATCGTCCTCGGCTCCGGGATCTCCGATCCCCTCGCCCAACGGCTCATCGTCCAGGGCATCCCCCGTCTCGTCGTCGGTGGCAAGGTCCCCGGGCTGAAGCCGCAGGTGGCGGAACGGACAGCTGTCTGCGCTGCGGGCAGCCGCGTGGTCATCGTCGTTGCGAACAAGGCCGAGAGCGCCGCCTTCGCACGCTTTCTCGCGGAGCCGTCTGAGAAGGCGGGGCTCGGATGTCCGGACGCCCTGAACCTCGATGGCGGTCCATCGACCCAGCTCGTGGTAAGGCTCCCGGCACTCACACTGTCGTTGCCCGGCGGCTGGGGCGTGCCAAACGCGCTCGTTGCTATTCCTGGCAAGAGGTAATCGCGGCCCTGGATACAACGAGGGCCGGATGCTCGCGTGTGTGCCTTCAGGGGACGTTCACGCTACGGATGTCCAGAACGTCGCGAACCTTGATGGCGAGAGCCTCCGGCGTGAAAGGCTTCCCCAAGAGTTGCCGTCGGCTCATTGCATCGGCGACGCGGATGCGGGCGTCAGACCGACTTCGCAATCACTTCATAGTCCACGCGCCTTCTCGGCCTCTACGAACCCGGGGATCTGCACCCAGCGCAGCCCCTTGGGATCGTGCGCGACCTCGACCTTGCGGCCCTCGGAGTCTTGAAGCCCGAGCGGATGATTCACGAGCTCGATCAGGTTGCCGTCGGGATCCTCGATGTAGGCGTAGTGCTCGCTGCTGTCTTCGCGGCGTCCCTGCTGCGGGTCGGTACCGCCGATGTCGCTTCCGGTGCTGGCGGCCGACGTCCTCACGTGAGGGATCCCGAGGGCGGCGAGGTGCGCCAGCGTCGACTCCCAGTCGTCGACCTCGATCGCGAAGTGGCTCGACGACACGATCGTCGGGCGCGGCGTGACCGTGAAGTGGATCTCGCCGCTGCCGAGCCTCAGCTGGAGCTGGCGCCGGTTCAGCGCCGGGCCGCGATCGAGGAACTCGGCGCCGAGCACCTTCTCGTACCACGCCCGCGTCCGCTCGCGGTCCCCGATCTGGACGTTCACGTGGTGGATCATCTTGATGGCCATGGGCGGCTCCTATATCCCTTGGTACGGGGTACCCCAAGAGTCCTGGAACACGATCTCCTTGAGCGGCCCGCGACCGACCGGGCCGAAGTTCCCCATCGGATAGCCGATCGGCAGGATCGCGTACGAGTGGACACCGGGCGGCAGTCCGAGCGCGGCCTCGGCTTCCTTCTCGTACAGAAGATGTCGCGTCGTCAGGGTCGCGCCGAGTCCGAGCGCGCGGGCGGCGAGCAGCATGTTCTGCACCGCGGGATAGATCGACGCGCCGGAGCTCCGAGTGGGCGCAGCCGCCTCCTCGAGGCACGCCACGATCCACACCGGAGCCTCGTGGAAGTGATCGGTCAGGTACTCCACCGCCGCGTGCTGGCGGTTGTACTGCTCGCGGGTGACGCCGGGCGGTGGGTTGCTCTTGAGATAGCGGGGCCCGACGACCTCGTCGAAGGCGCGCTTGTACCAGACCTGCACGGCCTGCTTGATCTTTCGATCCTTGATCACCAGGAACCGCCAGCGCTGGGTGTTGCCGCCGTTGGGCGCGCACACGCCTGCTTGCAAAATCTTCCGGATGAGCTCGTCAGGAACCGGGTCGGGCTTCAGCCGACGCATGGCGCGCATGTTCTGCATGGTCTCGAAGAGGTCTGGCATGGGGCCTTCCTTTCTTCATCCGATCGACGTGTCCGAATCATACGCCGACCGGACCCATTGCGCGTCTCACGAGGTCTACGAGGAGGCGGTCGAGCTCCTCCACGCGTAGAACTGCGGGAGCCCGAGGTAGACGGCGACCAGGAGCAGCGCGGCCAGCCCGAGCGCGACCGACTGCATGAGCCACATGCCCGCGATGCCCCACGGCGGCCCCCAGAGGCCGCCGAAGGCGACGAGGTAGCCGCCGATCACGCCCACCCCCCACAGCGCTGCGGCGTGGATCGCGGTGGGCGCGATCGCGAGCTTGTAGGCGCGGAGCACGAAGCTCGCGACCGTCTGCAGGGCGTCGAAGAAGTGGAAGGCGGCGAGATAGGGCACCAGCGTGAGCGCCGCCGCGGCGACCGCGGGGTCTCGCGTGTAGAGGCCGATGATGCCGCCGCGCAGCGTCCACACCGTGAGCACGGTGGCGGCGGCGACGAACGCGCCGATCCGAAGCCCCGTCAGCGCCGTCGCCCGCGCTCGCCCTGGATCGCCCGCGCCGATCGCCTGGGCCGTCAGCGTCGCGGTGGCCACCGAGAGCGAGAGCGGGAGCATGAAGCACAGCGCCGCCAGGTTGGCGACCACCTGATGCCCGCCCATCACCGTCGTGCCCAGACGGGCGGCGAGGAGCGTGATGGCCGTGAACGAGGTCGCCTCGAGCGCGTAGGACAGGCTCATCGGGACGCCGAGCTGGAGGATCTCGCGCAGCATCGGCCAGCGCGGCCACGCCCAGTGGATGACGAAGCGGTGATAGAACGGGCTGCGGTGCATGTAGCCGAAGCCCAGCACGAAGAGCGCCCAGAACACGATCACCGACGCCAATGCGCCGCCCACGGCGCCCAGCCGGGGCAGGCCGAGGCCGCCGAAGATGAGCAGGGAGCTGAGGCCGACCTTGAGCGCGAGCCCCGCGAGCTGCAGGGCCATGACGACGTGAGGCCGCGACACCGCGGTGTTGACCGCGTAGATCACGCGGAACATGAGGCTTCCGGGCAGGGCCAGGGCGAGCATGTGGAGATAGCGCGCCGCGTGCGCCTCGACCTCTGGTGGCGCCTGCAGCCACGGCAGCCAGAAGCCGGCGAACAGCAGCGGGAGCACGCCGAGGGCGGACAGGAACAGTGCCATCCACAGCCCCTGCACGTACGTCGCGCCGATCGTGGTGAGGCGTCCGGCGCCGAAGTGCTGGGCGACGATAGGATTCAGCGCGCTGGTCGCGCCCATGAGCCCGACAAATACGGTCGAGTAGACGCTGAGCCCGAGACCCATGGTGGCCAGATCGACCGCCGAGGCCCGACCGCAGAGCACTGTATCGATCACCGCGAACGCCATCCCGGCGAACTGACCGATGAGGATCGGCCGCGCTTGACCTACGATGCCGCGGACTATCGACGTGCCTGGCATGGCTCCGCGACTATAGCGTGCTGAGCCGGCCCAGCTCATCGATCACCGAGACCTTCGCGTCGTCGTACGCTACCGGTCGTGAGGTGGCTCATCGCCGCTTTCCTTCTCGTGATCTCGGGCGCCCCGCCCGCGCTGGCCGCTGAGATCGAGCCGGATCGTCCCGAGCTCACCGAGAGCGCGAAGCTCGTGCCGCGCGGGGCGGTGCAGATGGAGTCAGGGCTGGCCTTCTCGCGCGAGCGCCGGGCCGGGCTCGCAACGCAGAAGACCTTCGAGGCCGACGCGGATTTCCGCATCGGGATGACCCGAAACGTCGAGTTGAACCTCGGCTGGGAGCCGCTGATCCGGGTTCGAGGCCCCGAGGACGATACTGGCATCGGCGACGTCGTCCTGGGCGTGCGGTATCGCTTCGTCGAGGGCTTCGAGGACGTGACGTGGCCGCCTCACCTGGCGGTGAAGGTCTTTGCCAAGCTGCCGGCGGCCGAAGAGCCGCTCGGGACCGGCCGGACTGACTTCGGCGCGCTCCTCCTGGCCAGCTTCGAGCTGCCGCACGAGCTCGAGCTCGAGGTCAACCTGGGTGCCGCGGCCGTCGGCCAGACCCGGCCGAACAGCTATCTCGCTCAGGGCATCGCCACGGCGTCGCTCTCACGCGATCTAGCGCCGTCGCTGCTGGGGTTCCTCGAGATGCTCTTCAACACGCGCGCGGAGCGGGACGGCCGGGAGCAGCTCTCCGTGCAGATCGGTCTCGTCTACCGGCTGACCCGCAACATCGCCGTCGATGCCGGGCTCCAGACCTCGCTGGTGGGGCAGGCGCCGGACTACGTCGTTCGCACGGGCCTGAGCGTGCTTTGGCGGTAGTGATACCGTGATCCGCTGCAGCTCGTTGAACCAGTCGTCACGCGTTCCTGGACCACCCCTCGGGCGGATCGCAGGCCACGGTGCCCATGTCCGCGGGAACGGAGAGCTCCAGGAGCTCCAGGTCTCTTGACGCCGCCGTCTCGTTGTGCCGCAGGCCGCCCGGGATGTAGAGCGACTCGCCCGACTGGATACGCAGTTTCTGGCCGTCCTCGAACTCCAGGTCAACCCATCCACTGAGCATGTACACGAACTGGCCCTCGCAGACGTGGTAGTGCCACCCCGTCGGCTGCGTCATCCCCTCGGCCCCGATCGTTACCTGGGCGCGGATCTTCCCGCTGCTCGCGGCCGTGACGCCGAGGTCGCGGTACTTAAAGAAGGAGCGCCGGCCCGCCACCAGGGGAGCGGTGGTCGGCGTCGCGTACGCCAGCTTGCCCGGGGGGGTCACGGCTGCCGGCTGTCCGATCGGCGTGCTCGCGTCATTCATCATGGAGGCCTCCTCTGAGTTCGTACCGCCGATACTACCCGATCCCTGCGCAGATTGACCTTCGGTGGAGCTGGCCGCCGCCGGCGCCCGAACGACCGGTACATCGCGCCGCTCAACGGAATCCGCCGCGATCGCCTTCTCGTAACACCGGCTGAGCGAATCGCCGGTGTACGGGCCGAACGGCCCAATGCGCCGAAAGCCGCCGCTCTCGTAGAGGGCGATCGCCTCGCGCTGATGGATTCCCGTTTCCAGGCGGACGACGCCAAGGCCCTGCGCCCGCGCGTGAGCGAAGAGATGCTCGAGCATGCGCCGCCCCAGCCCCCGGCCGCGAAAAGCCGGCCGCACGTACATGCGTTTGATCTCGGCATACTCGCGGCCGGCGATCATCACCCCGCCGCGCCCGGCTGCTTGACCATCGTCGCGGCTCACGAAGAACGCGACCCGCTCGCGCAGCAGCCTCTCCACGCTAAATCCATGGCGGCTCTCGCGCGGATAGAGGGTCGCGAGGTGTGCTTCGAGTTCTTCGATGAGTGCGTGGGCGTCGGGGGTGTCGGGGCGCTCTTCGGTGATGGCGATGGGCATGGGTGAGTCACGAGAGAGCGGATGCAGAACGATTGCGCAGGTATGCAATCTCAGCGTTCATCATCACGAATCCGGAGAGTACGTCGTTCCCCGAACTGTGCGGTTTGATGAGTCTGAGCGTTGGGACCGTGTCTTGCATTGCCATGCTGTTCGCCCTGCCGCACGCAGAGGAGAGATCTCGCTGAGACAGATCAACCACTTGGCCGCCGGACGGGATTCTGTCAAAGGACCGGACACTAGGGCATGAGGGCGCGCCGCCTGGTGGTCCTGTTGATCGCCTATCTGGTCCTCGACCTCGCCGACGCCGTGCTGCCGGGCGCCTTCAGCTTCGAGGTCAGCGACTCGAAGATCGAGGAGGCGGTTCACGTCCAGCGCTGCAGCGACGACAAGATCGCGTTCGCGGTCGGGGCGGCGCCGCCTGAGCGCCGCGTCGAGCCGCGCGACGATTCGTTCAGCCGCCAGCGTCCTGTCCTGACGGAGCCACCGCTGAGGGATGTGGCGCGGCGCCGACCTGCGCCGCACGAAGCACGGCAAGCGCCCGCGCAGTCGCTCGACGACCACTAGCCCTGTCATCTCCCCGTCTCCTGAACTCCCCCGTCTCCGGACGGCATCTTGCGTTCGTCCGTCTCACGAGGAGAAGAGATGACTCTGAACGATGGCTCGAGGGCGATGTTGAGAAATATCTATTACCTGGTGAAGCCTGCCATTCCACGGCCGGTCCGCCTGGGGATTCGACGTCGACTTGCCAGAGTATTGAGGCGTCAGTTCCGCAGCTCTTGGCCCATCGATGAGGCATCTGGTAGGGCGCCGGAGGGGTGGCCCGGATGGCCAGACGGCAAGGAGTTCGCCCTCGTCCTGACGCACGATATCGAAGGCAGGAGAGGTTTAGAGCGATGCCGCAGGCTGGCTGAGATGGAGATGGGTCTGGGATTCCGCTCCTCATTCAACTTCGTGCCGGAAGGCGAGTATGCCCCCCCGGAACCGCTCCGCGCCTTTCTCAGCGAGCATGGATTCGAAGTGGGCGTCCACGACCTGCACCACGACGGGAAACTGTACCGTTCTGGGAAGGCCTTCAAACACGCCGTTCCCCGAATTAATCATTATTTGACGTCATGGGGCGCCGTCGGCTTTCGCTCCGGATTCATGATCCATAATCTTCGATGGCTTCAGGATCTCGATATCCTGTACGACGCATCCACCTTTGACACCGATCCCTTTGAGCCACAACCAGACGGCATGAACACCATCTTCCCGTTCTGGGTCCCTGGAAAGGACCGCGCGGGTTACGTCGAGCTACCCTGTACCTTGCCGCAGGATTTCACCCTTTTTATCTTGCTACAGGAAAGGGCGACCGACGTGTGGAGAAACAAGCTCGATTGGGTGGCGGCACACGGCGGGATGGCGCTGGTCAACGCTCACCCCGACTACATGAGCTTCGATGGAAGGTGGAGCTCATCGGAGTATGGAGCAGAACTCTATAAAGGCTTTCTCGAATACGTTGCGAATCGTTATCGGAGTAAGTGCTGGTTCGCCCTGCCGCGAGACGTAGCGAAATACGTCCGCGAGAACAGACCTCGTTTCCCGGAACAGCGCGGCCGAATGATTAAGAGGAGCCACAACCTTATCCGCACACTAGGCGGTCGGGGCTGCCCGCCGACTTGATGCCGCGCTCACCCTGCCGCTGAGAGGACGCGATGCACGGCGCGGCGGACGTCGTTCACGTCGAACGGTTTCGCGAGGGTCAGGCACCCGGTGGATTCGAGCCACTCGCGCTTGTCCCGGTCCATCAGGTCGCCGGTGACGAAGACCACGCGACGCGTGAAGATCGGAAGCCGTCGAATCAGCTCCCGGTAGAAGGCCGGACCGTCCATGCGCGGCATCTTCGTGTCGGTGATGATGAGGTCGTAGTGCGCGCTCTGCACCCGGTCGAGGGCCGCCACGCCGTCGCTCGCGACGTCGACGGTGTGACCGTCATGCTCCAGCGTTTCGACGAGCGTCGCGGCGATCTCCGGCTCGTCCTCCACGACGAGGATGCGTTTCGGACTCCCGCGCGTCACGCCGTCGTCGGCTCCGACCGCACCCACGGCGGCGGCGGTGATCACGGGAAGCGTCATGATGAACGACGCGCCGTGCCCTGGCTCGCTCTCGACGGTCAGAGTACCGCCATGCTCCTCAACGATCCCACGGCATAGCGAGAGGCCGAGGCCCGTCCCCTCGTCGGGCGGCTTGGTGGTGAAGAACGGCTCGAAGATCTTCGCCTGCAGCTCCGGCGGAATGCCGGGCCCGGTGTCGCTGATCGTCAGGCGGACGCGTGCCGTCGCCGCGTCGAAGCCGCTCGTCAGCGTGATGCGGCGGAGTCCGCTGGCCCGGCGCATCGCGTGGTGCGCGTTGGCAAGGAGATTGACGATGACCTGGTGCAGCTGGTGACCGTCGGCCTGGAAGACCGGCACCGACTCCGAGAGGCGTACCTCGACCTCGATCGAGGAAGTCCGCAGCTCGTACGCCAGGAGCTCGACCGCCTGCGTCACGACGCCGCCGAGCGCGACCGGGCCGCGCTCCGGCGGGCGGCTCCGCGCCAGCGCGAGGAAGTTCTTCACGATCCGGGCGCAGCGCTCGGAGGCCGCGTGGATCTTGTCTGCGCGGGCCGCGAACGGCGAATTGGCGGCGCTCTCCCGGAGCAACATCGCCTGGCCCATCACGACGGCGAGCGGGTTGTTCAGCTCGTGGGCCACCCCGGCGAGCAGCGAGCCCATGGTGGCGACCTTCTCACTCTGCAGGAGTTGCTCTGTGCGCTCGCGCACCGTGGCCTCGAGCGAGAGCTTCTGCTGCTCGCGCTCGAGGTAGAGCCGCCGTGTTTCCAGGAGATTCTTGATCCGGAGGACGATTTCCATATGGTCGAACGGCTTCGTAAGAAAGTCCGTCGCGCCCGCGTCCAGGGCCCGCCGCTTCGCGTCGGCGGTCGCATCCGCCGTCAAGATCACGATTGGCAGGAACTCGGCGTCCGCGACCGTCGACCGCAGCTGCTTCATGACGGCCACACCATCCAGGTACGGCATCATCAAGTCGAGGAGCACGAGATCCGATCGAAATTCGGCGTGCAGCGCAGCGGCCTCGCGCGAGTCGGTCGTCGAACGAGCGTCCGTCCACCCGGCGTTCCGGACAATACGCTCGAGAAGTCGGACGTTCGCCGGCTCGTCGTCGACGATGAGGATCCGGGCGCTGAATAGGTCAGCCACTCTCTAGCTCTCCTCGTTGCGGAGGGTGTCGTCGATCAACGAGAGAGAAGCTCTCTCACGTCGAGGGGCTTGGTCGGGTACGAGTCGCATCAGCGCTGAGGATCAGCACGCGGATTGCCTTTGACGTCGGGTCGCCACGGAGCCGGGCCAGAACGTCCGCGTCACCCGCACACTCAACGGCCTGACGCTACGCTGCAGCCGACCTCTGGGTCAATACATAAAAACCCCTACGTGCGTGCCGCCTCGTTCGGCACGAGCGGCATCTCGGTCTCGGGAGACCGGCGGTCTGCAACGTGGACGCGGACACCCGCGCGTCAACGAGAACGGCGTGACGACGACCTGAGCTCTTGGCGGAGGGCGTAGCGAACCAAGTCGGTCTGGTTCCGCGCCCCCAGCTTCCGCATGAGATTGGCCCGGTGAACCTCCACGGTCTTGACGCTGATTTCCAGCTGGCCGGCGATCTCCGAGGTCATGTGGCCTTCGGCCACCAGATGGAGCACTTGGCGTTCACGGGGCGTCAAGATCGCATATCGATCCAGGGAAGCGTCCAGGTCTCGCCACGCCACGGCTTGCCAGGCGCTCGTGCGCCGGGCGAGCGCCAGCTGATGGGTCCGCGCAACATCCAGCACGTCGGCCGCCGAGGCCGCGGAGAGCGAATAGGTGCACAAGACGATCATTCGCCGGCTCCGCATGGCCTCGTTCAATGCGGCCTCGTATTCGAGAAAGGTATCCCACTCCTTCTTGGTGTCCAGCCACGCTGCGGTGCCGGTGACCCGCATGCCGGCAAAGCCTCGCGCCTCCGCGCGACTGAGCCGCCGCTGCCAATTACGCATGACTCGTCGTAGATCGAGGCGGCCTTTCTCGAGGTACCACTCGCTCGCCGAGACGATATCGAGGCTGCCTTCGGCGAGATATCGATCGAAATCGGGAACCGACGCCCGCAGCGCCGTCGTGGCGCGCTCCCTCGTGAGCCGCCCTGAAACGATCCAGATGCAGTACTCCTGACTCTCGAGCCCTGCCTTGAAATACGACGTCAACGTCTCCAGCAAGTCCTGGGTCCTTCCGAAGAACGAGCAGAGATGCGTGCCCCACGCCATGTCATGGACGGGGCCGATCCCGATCCTGCGCAGTTCGAGTGGGCGAGCCACGAGTCGTTATCCCTTTCTCCGGCGATGGCGGAATCGTGTCGCGTTCGGCCGCAGACCGTCGACGAACCCCAGCACACCCTCGACGTAGTGTGCGATCGCCCTCGGCGGGGCGGGGGATCGGGCGAGCGTCCAGAGCCCCAGTACGGAACCAACCAGGTAGTCCGCAACCTGGTCCACGTCGATGTCGGGTCGGACTTCCCCACGCATCCGGGAATTGATGCAGGCCCGTCGAAACAGCCTCCGGAGGTCATCGAGGAACGTCGAGATGATCCGCGCGACGGAGGGGACGCGTGGCGACACCTCTGCTGCCGTGTTGACCATGAGGCAGCCGAGACGTTTCGCGGGCCGGGTCGCCGCGTCGTGAATGCCCCCGACGAACCTCTCGATGTCAGCCAGTGCGGCGTCGGGCCGTGCCAGAGGCTCGAAGAGTTCGGCCGCGACCTTTTCACGGTACCTGCGCAGGGACGCCTCGAACAGCCGGCGCTTGCTTCCGAACTCGCCGTAGACGGCCGCGCGATGGAGTCCCGTGCGGCGCACCAGCGCTTCGACCGACGTGTCGTAGTAGCCTCTCTCCCAGAACACGTCCATCGTCCGGTCGAGCTTCGCCTCGGAGCGAGAATGCCTCATGGCTCGCCTCAACAGAACACTCATTCTCAATTACAGAATATTCGTTCTGTCAAACGCGGTTGATTGGGCAGTGCCCGACGTCGAGATCGCGCCTGAATGCCTGGCCGACCGTCGCTTGCTGGGCAGGCGGCGAGGCAGGCGAGATAGAGGAGGTCCAAGTGGTGGTGTACACTGCGCTCGCGGTTCCTATTGGACTCGAGCGGGAGCGGTCATGGGCGCGGTGCTTGTCGCAGCGACGACGACGTGAGACTCGGCCCTCCGCTCGGGAGTTTTGGGGCCCTCGTGGTCGTGCTGCTCGTTGCCGGCTGCGGGCAGTCTGAGGCCCCCGCACCCCCGCCTCCTCCCCGAGTGGAAGTCGCGCCTGTCCGGCAGCAGGACGTGCCGATCTATCGCGAGTGGGTCGCCACCCTCGACGGCTACGTCAACGCGCAGATCCAGCCGCAGGTGACCGGGTATCTGCTCAGGCAGGACTTCCGCGAAGGGTCCTTCGTCCGCAAGGACGACGTTCTCTTCGAGATCGACCCGCGCCCCTTTGAGGCGACGCTCGACCAGGCCAGAGCGCAACTCGCCCAGAGCGAGGCGAACGCGAGCAAGGCTGCCCGCGACCTCGAACGCGACACTCCGCTCGCCGAGGCGAGGGCGATTCCGCGCAGCCAGCTCGACAACGACGTCCAGGCTCACCGCGCGGCGGTCGCCGCCGTCGACGCGGCCAGGGCTCAGGTACGCATCGCTGAGCTGAATCTGAGCTTCACGAAGGTCCTGTCGCTCATCGATGGGATCGTCGGGATCACCCAGGTGCAGATCGGCAACCTCGTCACCCCGACCAGCGTGCTCACGACGGTGTCGCAGATCGAGCCGATCAAGGCCTACTTCGCGATCAGCGAGCAGGAATATATCGGTGCCGCGGAGCAAATCACCGCGGCGGCCCTGGGGACGCTGCCGGCGGGCGCGCGTATCCCGTTTCAGCTGATCCTGAGCAACGGTGCCACCTATCCCCACCCCGGCTCGTTCCTGATCGCCGATCGGCAGGTCG
>Ga0137409_10005915_pt1 | contig 12728 bp, 9 predicted proteins | sample CZODoug1_16funga_FD_122059 | JGI IMG/M metagenome (GOLD analysis project Ga0137409, IMG submission 122059) | Vadose zone soil fungal communities from Angelo Coast Range Reserve, California, USA - CZODoug1_16fungal (Hybrid Assembly) | ecosystem: Environmental > Terrestrial > Soil > Vadose zone...
CGGGCTGGGCGCAGGTGAACGGCGGGACCCTTCTGACCCCAAGCGAAAAGGATGAATTGGACGAGTGGTACGTCCGGCATGCCTGCCTTTTGCTTGATCTGCGCATCATCATGATGACTTTGCGGGTCCTGATCCGTGGTCAGAGTCGGCCTGATGGCGCCGCTGCGAACGCTCGCAGCACGCGAAACCTCAGCAGGGAACCGTCTGTCCTGGCCGCTCAGTCGACCATCACGGCCAAAATGGATCTTCCGAGCCAAGGCACAATCGATGCAATTGGACGTCATCCGATTGGGCGGAGGGTCGCCGCGCCGCCTCGCGAGCAGTTCAGCGTTCGCGGAACATGCGGTGTAGCTGATCGCTGATGGGCTTGAAAAGGTAGCTCATCATGGTGCGGCTGCCAGTCTGAATGAAGACCTCTGCCGGCATTCCTGAAATAAGTCGCTGCTCGCCAAGGCGCGCGAATTCGCCTCCTGGCAAACTGACCCGCACAGTATAATAATTCGCGTTTGATTGCGGGTCGCGGGTTACGTCTGCCGACACATGGGAAACAATGCCGCTGAGTTCAGGGGTGGTTCGCTGATTAAAGGCTGAAAAGCGGACCAGGGTGTTTTGACCTTTGTGCACTTGATCGATTTCGTTTGCCGGGAGCCGCGCGTCGATCTGCAACTCGTCCGATTCCGGAACGATAACCATCATGACTTCCGCGGGTGAAACGACGCCTCCGATGGTGTGCGTCGAGAGTTGGTGGACGATTCCCGTCGCTGGAGCGCGAAGGTCGATGTGGGTCAACTGGTCTTTTGCGGCTACCACCCGTTCGGTCAATTCGGCCTCTTTGTCCTGGGCCTCTCGAAGGTCCTTCATGACCTCGGCTCGAAAATCCTGGTCCAATTTAACGAGCTGCAGTTCGGATTCGTTGATTTTGCCGCGTGTTTCCGCGATGGTGGAAACCAACTGCCCACGTTCCCCGTCGAGACGTGCCGCCTCGCGCTGCAGCGACGTGAGGCGCGTCAAAGGCGTGAGGCGTTTCTCGTACAGGGCTTGGACGCCCTCAAGCTCCTGAGCGATCAGATCGGACTGGACCTGCTTCGATCTGATTTGTGCATCCATGCCGACGATCTCTTCATTCAGTTGCGCGATTCGGCTGCGCTACAGTTCCCGTTGGCTCCGGCGTGCGTCGGCTCTGGCCTTGAACAGAGAGCTTTCCGTTGTTAGCAGCTCATCGTCGGTCGGCCGATTTTGGAAAGCCGCCTTGCGAATCAAAGGCTGGTCGTCATGGCCGTCTCGCTCTGCCGTTAGTCTCGAAATTCGTGCGCTGACCTCTTCAAGTTGCTTGGTGACGACCTGGAAACTAGAATGCACCTGAGTGTCGTCGAGGCGGACGAGAATGTCGCCTTCGCGTACGTGCATTCCGTCCGTCACCGAAATGTCCGCGATAATACCGCCAGTTGGATGCTGAATTTTTTTGACGTTCGTTTCGGAAACGACCGTACCGGGAATGACCACTGCTCCAGAGAGGGGCACAAAGGTTGCCCAGCCCCCACCGACGACGAGCGCTATGGCGAGCACGCGGCTACCCGCCTTGCGTTGGTTTTCGAAAGAGCGGGTAAGATATGCCTTCAGTCCATCGCCGTTTGCTTCGTCGACCAAATTGCAATCGCCAGGATCGAAGATGCCGGCATAAGCGCGTTTCAACACGGCGACGGACTCAGTTGCGGTCCGGATCACCGCTTGAGTTGCCTTCGCATGAAGTGCTGGAATTCGCGAAAGTTCGGTGCGCGAAGCGGACCTTTTGCCGACAACCACCGCAATACTGTCGTAACGTCTGCTCGAATTTACAGTCACAATTTCCCGGTGAGTTGCGCGCTTTTCCACACGCCGGCCGCCATGCAAAATGGCCACGTCATCGGCGCTCACCCCTCGAAATGCCTGCAGGCCGCGGCCGGCCGGCCGCGGCGTCGACTTGCCTGGTCGAACGCTAGACTGTGGCATGATGTTGCGCCTCGTGTAGCAGGCGGTCCTCTTTCCCCGCCGCTGCTGCCGGGCTCTCTGGGCTGGATGCAGCTGGCACCTGACGACCAGCCGATCGCGCCATTTGTTCGAACACCTTGTCCCGGGTTCCGAACGCGATCATTCGTCCGGCGTGGAGGACCAATGCCATATTCAATGCCGCCAGGACATTTGCCCGGTGAGATATGACGATCGGAATTTTCGCGGCGTTCCGCAGCGTGAGGATAGTGCGGGTCAATGCCTTCTCACCGTCGACATCGAGATTGGCGTCAGGCTCGTCCAATACGACCAGAAAAGGGTCGCCGAACACTGCGCGCGCGAGCCCAATCCTCTGCCTCTGGCCGGAGGACAACGAGGCGCCGCCTTCACCAATCTGAGTCTCGTATCCATTCGGGAGACGCAGAATCATGTCATGAGCACCCGCGATATGGGCGGCTTCAATAATGGATCGAGAGCACGCGGAAGCGTCAAAGCGCGCGATGTTGTCTGCGACGGTTCCGTCGAACAGCGCAACATCCTGCGGTAAATACCCCAGGTGCTGCCCAAGATCGTTGCAATTCCATTGGTCAAGAGCGGCGCCGTCGAGACGCACCTTACCGTGCGCCGCGGGCCAAATTCCGACCAGGGCGCGAGCGAGCGACGACTTGCCGGATGCGCTTGGTCCGAGCACTGCCAGGCCCATCCCGGCCTCGATCATGAACGAAACATTCGCAACGATCGGACGATCGTGGCCCGGCGCAAATACGGTGAGGTCTTGCACCGTCAGCATTCGACGGGGACGCGGAAGCTTCACCGTCGGCGTGCGCGGCGACGCGGTTGCCGTGATGATTTCGCGCAACCTGAGGAGACCCTGGCGGGCGGCGACCAGTTGCCTCCAAGTGCTCAACGCAACCTCAATCGGGGCCAGGGCGCGGCCCATCATAATGGAAGAAGCGATCATGATTCCGCCCGAAGCCTGCTCGATGACGACCAGATAAGCTCCGATCCCCAGCATCGAGGATTGCAGAACATATCGCAGAACTTTCGCTCCGGATCCGAGGTTGGCATGGGTATCCATCGCCCGGATGCTGATCTCGAGAAAGCGATCGTTGCCGCGTAGCCAGCGTTCGGTAAAACGGTCCGTCATTCCCAGCGCGCGAATAACGTCGGCATTTTGCCGGGTTGCATCGGCGAGGACTTGGCGATGCGCGCTCGTCTCCATCGCCGCCCGGGCGGGCGCGCGCGCATGACGTTCGGTTGCAAGGGTTACGGCGATGATCGACGCGGCGCCGAGTGTTGCCGCAGCCCCAATGGCGGGGTGAAAGACATACAGGGCGATCAGAAAGATCGGTATCCATGGCATGTCGAGAAACGCCGTCGGACCGATGCCGGAAAGGAAGGTCCGCACCTGATCGAGGTCGCGCAGCGGCTGCTGCGCGACAAGGGGCCTCACTCCCCTGAGCGGAAGCGTCGCGAGCGCAAGGTAGATCGGTTTCTGCAATCCGGCGTCGAACAGCGTCCCGATCCGCGCCAGCATGCGGGTGCGCAGAGCATCAAAATAGCCTTGCAGCACGTAGGCTAACAGCACGATGAGGGAAAGCCCCACAAGCGTCGCGACGTTACGGCTCGGGATGACGCGGTCATAGACCTGCAACATGTAAAGCGACCCCGACAACGTCAGCAGATTGACGACGCCACTGAACGCCGCCACGCCTAGTAACTGCCGCGCGCTCGCGCGCAACCCGACGGTGACGGGATCATCTGAACTCAGGTCGAATCCAAAAGTCATTCTGCCCTCAACTCCACCGCGGTCCTGCAGGCACTTGAGCTGGCGCTTCTAACTCACGCCGCAAACGCATCGTGCGCAAACATTGCGACTCCGCTCGTCAATCTCAACAATGGCCAAGCTAAGTCAGTGCCCTATAGGTATCTACGAGTTGGTCAATATTGCGACATGTGTGGGTATCAGCTGTTCGCGAATTTACACGCATACACCTTCTCATCGATGATTGACGCGAGTGAAGATAAACGGTCAGCGAAGGTAACGCGATGGGCCTCGCCTTTAATTGGCCCCTATAAGATCACGCATTCGCGCGGAGCCCCTCTCGCTCTTGTCCCATTGGGATTGCAAAAAAAATAGCGGCCAGCAAGACAGCGATGCACAAAATAGCGCTGCAAATGAAGAGCCGAGGAGGCTGCAATCACAACAGCGCTACCTGCTTCACTCTGACCCGACATCGGTCGCCTTGTCGTAAGGTGATCGTCAGCAAAGCCAAGCAGTCGCAGCGTCGTTTGCGTCCGATCAATCTTGACCGTGGCTCATAAACCGGGAGACAGCAATATGGCCATCTTCGTCACGTGAACCGATGCATTGAATGCTCACTGCGGTCGACGGGGCGTTGCTTTCAAGAAATCCTCCGGCAGGCAAAGCGGTACTGAGCAGATGTGGTCGTGGGTGTCGGCGCCGTTTCGTAACCAATCGGCGTCACGTCAGCTATTTGCTATCGCTAACAATGGTAAAGATAAGGAAAACGTAAATGGCTTTGACAGCAACGGACTTATTCAACGACGCAACGACCCGCGAGATTGGCGGCGTCGGCCCCGATCAGGTCAACTTGATCGTCTCGGACCTTATCGGCGTGCAGCAGATGTTAAGCGCAGCAGATCCCCAGATCAACAACCTCACCGATCTGCACACGCACGTCATCATCAATCAGCTCAATGAAGAGATTGCGGCGGTCGAGAACGTGAGCTCTCCAACCGGCACGCCGATATTAGGAACCGATCTCGGACAATTTGTTGGGCGCGCGATCAATGATATCCATCGGGACATTATTGATATCGCTCAAGGCGACGCCGGTGTTCAAGCGCTGTTTAACCCGACGCCGCTCCCTGCCCTGAACACGCCCGCTGCACCGTTCCTTGACAATGCCGCCCAAACGACCTTCATAACTCAATGGATCCAAGACAGTAACCATCTTGGGCAGGCGGCGATCACGATCGAGAATAACGGCTTCACCGGTGACATTGCGGGACTGGTCCAGCAAATACAGACCTTCGAGAACAATTCGAACGCCTTCGATCAGTCGCAAGGCGGCCTGTGGTCGGCGCGGTTCTGGAACGAATTTCGGTCAGATGGCACGACAGGCACTGCAGCGAACGCACTGATCGAGGGTTTGCAGACGCACAACGCCGGAGAAGTCAACGCAGCCGCGGAGCAGCTCGCGGCAAACTCGGCGGACGTGGGGAGCAATAACCTCATGGCGGACGGCGGGAGCTACGCGAATGTGGTGGCGGCGGCGCAGGCGACGGCCGTGACGCCGACGGGCGGCAACCAGGCCGGCGATCAAGGCGGCAACGCGGGCGGCAGCCCGACCACAGGCGGTGGAGGCAGCAACGCGGGCGGCAGCCAAGCTACAGGCGGTCAAGGCGGCAACGCGGGTGGCGGCCAGGCCACAGGCGGTCAAGGCGGCAATGCGGGCGGCAACCAGGCCACAGGGGATCACGGCGGCAACGTGGGGGACGGCCAGGCCGCAGGGGATCACGGCGCGAATAACCTGGTGGCTGACCTGACAGCACTTTTCCAGGGAGGCGGCCAAAACAGCGTTTCGGCGGTCCTGGCCGACATCTCGGCCTTGGCCCACGGCGCGGGCGTCCACGGCAACGTGGCAACGTTGTTCGCCGATCTGTTGACGGGCGCTGGTCCGCCGGCGCAGTCGGGTGGCGGAGCTCCGGCGGCGTCGGCGGACTCCGGGCATGCCGACCCGGCCCCGGTGATCCAGCACGCCACTTTTGAACATATGTGGCACCACGCTTAACGTCTTGCAACGCGATGGACGGGGCAAGGTAAAGCCCCGTCCAATCACTGTTTGTTTGATCGGCGCCGATACCTCTGGACGCGGAATAATAATGCGTAGACGTTGTCGTGTGACGATCGGTGACCATGTGTTTTTCGCCTCCCGCGGCGACATTCTGCTCGACGCTGCACTGACAAATGGAGTCGGCATTCCACATGATTGCCGTTCAGGTCATTGCGGTATCTGCCGCGTGCACGTCCTCAACGGATTAGCCGTCGGCGGGGAATGCGGCGAGCCGGGCGCTGCGCAGGCGTGCCAAAGCCGGATCATGTCAGACCTGCAGCTTGAAATCGAAGGCCTGCCGAGACTCCAGATGGCGGTGGGCCGAGTGAGCGCAATCAGGAAGCGTGCACTGGATGTAGCCGAAATCAATATCGAGCCCTCGCAACCCATCAGGTATCTGCCAGGACAATATCTGCGCGTGCAGTTTCGTGGTTATCCGATGCGCTGCTATAGCCCGACCGCCTCCATGGAGGATCTGGCGGAAAGGGACTTTCTGCATTTGCAGGTGCGGCGCATTCGGCGCGGGCAGGTATCCGCGGCCATCGGTAGCGACATTCGCGAGGGCCACCGGGTGAAGATCCAAGGGCCGTTTGGCTTAGCGTTCTTGCGTCCGGCGTCCTTGAACCGGCTGGTGCTCGTCGCCAGCGGCACCGGCTTTGCGCCGATCTGGTCGATTGCAGTTGCCGCAATCCGGGAGCATCAGCGCCGTCGTGTTGTCATGGTGGTCGGCGCGCGCACGATCGAATCCCTGTACATGATGAACGCTCTTTGCATTCTGGCCCGTTATCCGAACGTGACGATCATTCCGGTTGTCGAAACACCGCAGAACCTCTCCCACATGATCCGCATCGGAAGCGTCGCCCATTACGTTCCGGAATTGTCGCCAGAGGATACAATCCACGCCTGTGGACCGCCGCGTCTTGTGGAGGCTGTGAGCCGAATGGCTGCCGCAGCCGATGCACCATGTTATTGCGTTCCGTTCGCACCTCAACGTGCCAAAGAGAACGCGCTGTCGCGCGCGCTCGGTTGGTTCAACGACGTGAAGCAATCTCTGATCCTCGCCGAGACAACAGACCGCCGCGCGGCTCCTCGAAGGTCTCCGGTTCGCGAACATATGGCGTAGCCAATCGGTAATCTGGTCGAAAAGATACTTATTCGCTCAGGAGGCCTCCAATCGGCATAATAAGGTCACAGCGGAACTCATCTGCAGTTTTGCCGCTTTGATCTTCGACGCGGTGGTAACAAGCGCTGTTTCCAAACTGCCTATTTTCGAATTTTCCATTGCGGTCCTGAACCAATTCAGCGCGAATCCTTCTGCCTAGAAAATTATATAATGTCTTGGCCTTCGCCGCGTTGCAGGAAAAGATGATGACCGAGCCGCCGCTTTCCACCGAATCTGAAGCAATGGCTTCGGCAATGCAGTCGCCCACGCCCGCCAACGTCAATGTTTGCGCATTTATTTGGGCATGACTCGAAGTAGTTAGGAATACCACACAAGAGGCCACTGACAGCCTGCGCATATATACCTCCAACCGGCGGCTGAAGCCTTCCTTTCGCCCGGAAGCCGAGGAGGGAGGGAAGGGGCTTGCCGTACCCTGCTACGCCGTGCCGTATTTCGTCTCCACCTCGATGCCGACGCTCTCAAGAAAGGCGGTTGGCAGAATTCCGCCAGCGCACACGATGACCGCGTCGTTCCTCATTTGCATTCCCCGCCCATTCTGCTCGATCTCGACGTCGTCGCGACCGATCTTCTTGACACTGGATTGAAGCAATACGGTGAGGCGACCGGAGCTGCGCGCAGCTTCCACCTCCTCGCGATTCTTGACCTTTGCCCGCGAAAACGCATCGCTTCGGTGGGACAGCGTGACGGTGGTGCCAGGTTGCTTGGCTAAGCTCACGGCCGCTTCAAGGGCGCTGTCGCCGCCGCCGACCACGAGCACATGCTGCCTGCGGTATTGCTGGGGGTCGATCAAGCGATAAACCACTTTGGCTTGGTCTTCGCCTTCGACATCGAGTTTGCGCGGCGTTCCGCGCCGGCCGATGGCAAGCAACACGGACGCGGTCAAGTAGGAGCCGCGCGTTGTCCGGACCTCGATTGCGGAGCCGCGTTGAGCGATACTCTTGACCTCCTCGCCGTATCTGATCTTCAGGCGGGTCTTTCGAGCGACGTCTTTCCAAACCTTGAGCAGCTTTTCCTTGCTCACCGTTTTGAATTTGAGTGTGCCCCCCAGGGGCAGAGTGGCAGGCGAGGTCATAACGACCTTGCCGCGCGGGAAATGCGCAACGGTGCCGCCGAAGCTTTCCTGCTCGATCGTCAAAAAACGAAGCCTGTGCTTGATCGCTGCAAGGCTCGCCGAAAATCCGGCCGGCCCGGCGCCAACGATGATCACATCATAAGCCTTGGAAAGTCGACGTCCGGACAGTTTTCGTATGGATTCGATGGCTTGGCTCCCCTGCTCGATCGCGTTGCGAATGAGGCCCATGCCGCCAAGCTCGCCGGCAATGAAGATTCCGGGAACGTTTGTTTGAAAATCTGACCTGACATGAGGAATGTCGACACCTCGGCGCTCCGTGCCGAAAACAAGCGTGATTGCGCCATAGGGGCAAGCCTCGCGGCAGGCGCCGTGGCCGATGCAATGGGTGGGTTCGACGAGTTCAACCTTCCCGTTGATCATTCCGAGAATATCGCCCTCCGGACAGGCGCGGACACAGGCGCCACAGCCGAGACATTTCGCCGGGTCAACTGTCGGATGAAGCGATGCCGGCTCGAGAAGCCCGGCCTCGGCTGCCGCCTCTCGGGCCGCCCGGCTTCGCGCCTCAAAGCGCCTGCGCGACGCGATATAGAGGGCCCAGATGACACCGATTGCCACGACGTACACGGCAATGACCGGAGTAAAGCTCATCGGATGACAGTCTTGCTTTCAGTTACGCTGCTAATGGCGCTCATGCCGATCCTTGTTATTTCAGCAACTGCACAATTTCCGCGTGTCCCGAAGCGACCGCGACATCTACTGCAGTTTCGCGTTTCTTATTCCTGAGCGTTCGATCGGCCCCGGCGTCCAAGAGCGCCTTGACGATATCGGCCCGGCCCTCGTGAGAAGCGATCATGAGCGCGTTGTACCCAACGTTGTTTCGCACGTCGGGCCGTACGCGTCGTTTGAGTAGCCGATCAACGATCTCGTTCATGCCGGATTTCGCGGCGAGTATGAGTGGTGTATTTCCCGCTATCGTGCGCGCCTCGAGATCTGCCCGGTCTGCGATTAGCAATCGTGCCGCGTCGGCGTTGCCATATTCAAGCGCACTCAGCAGCGGCGTTCGACCTTCGTTGTCGGCGATGCGCTGGTCGGCGTTGTGCTTCAGGAGCGCAAGGATGCCGCCGGTGTTTCCACGGTCGGCCGCGAACCACAGGGCGGTCCGCCGCCCTTCATCAACAGCATCGACTTGTGCTCCCGCCGCGATCAGCAATTCCATCAGGCCGCTTGGACAGGTGGCGGCAGCCGCCATAAGCAGCGTCATGCCGTGATCAAAAACCGCCTGCACATCAGCGCGGTGATCGATGAGGAATTTCACGACCTGTTGATGACAGTGGCGCGTGGCGAGTGTCAACGCAGTGTCGCCGCGGCGCGTCCTGGCGGCTAAGTCTGCTCCTCGGCGAAGCAAAGCGGCGACGATATCGGCATGGCCTCCGGCCGCCGCAAGCAAAAGCGGCTGTTCGCCAAAGTGATTTTCCGCATTCACCTCCGCACCTGCAGACAGAACCATATTCACCGCGTCAATCCTGCCTGCAGACGCAGCGCGCAGCAGAGCCGTGTTGCCGTCGTCATCCCTAGCCGAGATGTCTGCGCCGGACGAAATCAATCTTTTCATGGCGTCGGTCTGACCGCGCCAGGCAGCGTCCAATATCTCCGCAGCCTCGTCTCGCGGAGCGGTCGCGCGGCGGCCCTGCCATGACGTCTCAATTCCTGCGGGTCGAGGCGGCGTTGCATGTGCAGGCGCCGCTTCGTTTGCATGCGCTTCGACCGTGCGGCGCGCCGAGATTTCCGCGAGAAGCTTGGCGGCTTCGTCGTATTGCCGGTCAGCCGCCTTCCGCAGCCAGACTTTGGCCGAGGCAACGTCCGGCGCCGCTCCGCGCCCCGCCAGATACATTCTGGCGAGGTTGAATTGTGCGCTGGCATGGTTTTGTTCAGCGGCGGCCTTCATCCATTTGAAGGCCAAGAGATCGTCCTGAGGTACGCCGCGTCCAATCCGATAGAGCGAGGCCAGCCGGTATTGTGCTTCCGGGTTTCGAGACTCCGCGAACTTGCGAAGCACGATCGCCGCGCGGCCGAACTCTGCTGTGCGAACGGCGTGATCGATTGTATTCAAAATAGCGGTTTCGTCGCCGGTGACCTGCGCGAACGACGCGGCACTGTCGGCAACAAGTGCGGCGACAAGCGCGACCGCACGCAACAACCAGTGCGTGGATATGAATCTGTGTGAAGCCATGTGCTGGTGGCGACCCGAGCTCTCCACGGTAATGAAGCACCAAGCTTGCACGATGCCGTATGCGCCAGACAGGACCGACGCCTGCCCCGATGTCACAGCGCGATTCTTCGCATCTGATTGCGGCAGAATCTTAGAGCACGCGGCGTCCGTACGACGAATTGAGGAGTGGCGCTAACGCGTCATAAAACGGTCAGTCTTTGTTCAATCTGTCGCCCCCCTGAGAAGATCGGATCACCGCAATTCGCGGCTAAAAGAAGCGCGCCTACCGAACCGGCGTGTGGTCACCCATCAGAGGGAATGATGACCGATTCAGCAATTTCAGAATTGCTCGTCGAGAATTTCACCACTCGGCGGCGGCCCGATGCTAATGGCCATCGGGCGGCGGCCCCGGCATCCCGCCCCCGGATGCGCACGGCAATATCTCGCCCCTCCACGCCCGCAACAGCGGATGCTGCTCGCACTCCGACGCATCGCTGGCCGAGCATTATCCCAAAAATTTTTACCGTCGCTGTTGTCCTCGCGCTTTGGATCGGTTGGCTCAACCGTGACGACAATGGCCTGACGCCAGTCAGTGGCGTCGGTTATTGGCTCGGAATTGCAGGGAGCAGCCTTATGCTGCTCTTGCTGCTGTACCCGTTAAGAAAACGCATGCGATCGTTGCGAGCACTTGGGACGGTCGCCTTCTGGTTTCACGCCCACATGATCCTTGGCGTCCTCGGACCTGTGTTGGTTTTATGGCACGCAAATTTCAGTCTCGGCTCGATCAACTGTAGCGTCGCGCTCGTGACGATGCTTGTCGTTGCGGTAAGTGGCATCATCGGCCGGTATCTTCACAGCAAAATCCACCTTCGGATGCACGGGCGCAAAGCGGAGGCTCAGGAGGTCCTGGCCGATGCCGACGAATTGAGGGGATTTATCGGCACGAATCCTCACGTGGCCGATCGCATGATCGCACAACTGAACGACTTTGCGCAGCTTGGTACGGCCGCCCCCAAGGGTGTTCTCCGCGGGCTTGTCTTGCTGTCGGTGATCGGCTGGCGCGGATCCGTCGTTCGTATGCGATTGATTGCCCATGCCCGGCAGGTGATTGCGGTCGAAGGCAAGCGGCGCGGGCGGCCTCAGAGGGTTCAGAGCCAGCAGCTTGCCGGAGTTAGAAACTTCGTCACGCAACATATTGGCGCAGCCAAGAAGGCTGCGACCTTGGCATTTTACGAGCGTCTCTTCAGGCTTTGGCACATTTTTCATGTGCCGTTGTTTGTTCTTCTCGTTATCGCGGCAATCATTCACGTCTTCGCATCGCATTTCTTTTGAGTAGAGGCTCGCCGTGAGCCGGAAACTCACACATGCGCTCGCGATCGGAGTCATTATGGCGGGCGCCGCAATACCGGCTGTACGATCGCAAAACCTGTTCGAACGGCTTGTCACTCCCGGGCCGGTCGTCGGCGCACATGCCAAGCTTGAAAAGGACTGCGGCAACTGCCACGAGCCGTTTTCACGGCAGTCGCAAACGCGACTATGCCTGGCATGCCACAAGGAAATCGCTGCCGATCGCCAATCCTCCAAGGGATTTCACGGGCGTCAAACCGATGCGGCGAAACAGGAATGCACCCATTGTCACACCGATCACAAGGGCCGAGATGCTGACATCGTCCTGTTTGACCGAGAGACATTTAATCACGCGTCTACGAATTTCCAACTTCGGGACGCCCACAAGACTGCGCAATGCAACGGCTGTCACGCACAAAATGTCAAGTTTCGCGACGCCCCCGGGCGCTGCTTCGATTGTCACAAGACAAATGATCCGCATAAGGGGCGTCTGGGGCAAACGTGCGACAATTGCCATGGCCAGATCACATGGAATCGCACAAAGGCGTTTGATCACGATAAGACCGGGTTTCCGCTGCAAGGTGCGCACCGCGATGTTGCGTGTTCCGCGTGCCATGTTGGCGAACGCTACCAGGGAATCGGCACAGCGTGCGTCGCTTGTCACAGAATTCAGGACGTTCATGGCGAACGGTACGGCGCGAAGTGCGCAACCTGCCACGACCAGAACAAGTGGACCGCGATCCGCTTTAATCACGACAAGGATACGAAATTTCCACTCCGGGCCGCCCATGCAAAGGTCAAGTGCGATACCTGCCACACTGGTGATCTCTACCGCGACAAGCTGGCGACCACATGTGTCTCTTGCCATCGCGCCGATGATCCGCACAACGGCCAGCTTGGTGTTCGCTGCGAGCGATGTCATGGCGAGGATAAATGGCGCCGCATCGCATCCTTCGATCATGACGTCACGCGATTTCCGCTGATCGGATACCACGCCGTCGCGACATGCGAGGAATGCCACCGCTCCATGCGGTTTAAGGATACGCCGCTGGTGTGCGCCTCCTGCCACAG
>Ga0137409_10005916_pt1 | contig 12727 bp, 12 predicted proteins | sample CZODoug1_16funga_FD_122059 | JGI IMG/M metagenome (GOLD analysis project Ga0137409, IMG submission 122059) | Vadose zone soil fungal communities from Angelo Coast Range Reserve, California, USA - CZODoug1_16fungal (Hybrid Assembly) | ecosystem: Environmental > Terrestrial > Soil > Vadose zone...
GCGGTGGCCGGAAAGGAGCTCATCGTGACCGCACGCGCCCTTCCTGCTCGCACGCTTCCGCCACATCCGGATCTCCGGCAGCTCAGACGTCAGGCGAAGCAGTTGCTCGATGGCTTCATCCGCGGGGAGGGGACGGCCATCGCTGAAATCACCGCGCACTACCACGGCGCCGACGCGGCGACGTTCGCGCTCCACGACGCGCAGCTCGTGATCGCACGCGCCTACGGCTTCGAAAGCTGGCCCAAGCTGAAAGCGGCGGTCCAGGGCGTCACCATCGAGCGCCTCACCGACGCCGTCCGCGCGCGCGATCTGCGTCGTGTCCGCGCGATGCTGCGCCTGCGGCCTGAACTCGCGCACAAGAGCGCGGACTACATCAGCCCGCTGCACCACGCCGTCATCAATGGCGACGTCGAGATGGTGCGCGCCCTCATGGCACACGGCGCCAACCCGCATGGCGGCGTCTATCCATATCGGGAGACGACCGGCGCGTTGACGCTCGCGCGTGAGCGTGGGCTTACCGACATCGCGACCATCATTGAGCAACACGAACGGCCACACGAGCAGGCGGGCACCGCGGAAGGGCCGCCCGCCGATGCCGTTTCGAGCAGCGCGCGCGACCTGTACGCCGCTGCGGCACGCGGCGATGTTGAGTGGTTCCGCGCACGCGCTGCTCAAGCTCCACTTGAAAACCCGATCGAGGACTTCGGCGGGTGCCTCACGGTGGCGGCGCGGCACAACCGCATCGAGGTTGTGCGGTTGCTGCTCGACTTGGGCTTCGACCCGAACGAGCGCACACGCTTCCGCTCGGTCGGCAAGGACGAAGTGGTGTTCAACTGGGGCATGCCGTTGTGGCGCTGCGCCGCGGCGGGTCGACACGAGATTGCCGAACTGCTGCTGGAGCGTGGCGCCGACCCGAACGCAGATGTTTACGCCAGCGGCACACCGGTCATGCAGGCGCATCGGCAGGGCGATCAGCGGATGCTCGCGCTGCTCGAACAGTACGGCGGCGCCGTCGACGCTGCCACCGCGGGTACCTACGGACTGGTCGATCGCGCCCGCGTGCTGCTGGCAGGACCGCAGGAGGACGCGCCGCGCGCCAGCATTGCCGAGCAGCTGCTGGTCGAAGCGGCTGGAGGCGGGCACGAGGAGATCGTCCAGCTCGCGCTCGATCGCATCGACTGGCCCCGCGACGATGCCCGCTGGTTCAGCGTCCTCGAGCAACCGCCGCGACGAGCCGCCGGCACCGAGTGTTTCCGCCTCGTGCTCGCGCGATCCGATCCAAACATCCGTGGGCGTGGTCCATTTGGCCTGACGATCCTGCATCGCGTCGCTGGGTCGCCTGATCAAGTACCTGCCGAGATGACAGTCGCGTTCGCGACGATGTTGCTCGATGCCGGCGCTCGTCTCGACGTGCGTGATTACCTGCTTGAGAGCACGCCGCTCGGCTGGGCGTGCCGGTGGCAGCGGCCGGAGCTGGTGAGGCTGTTTCTCGACCGCGGCGCCGATCCAGTGGAAGCGGACGCCCCGGAGTGGGCACGGCCGATAGCGTGGGCCAAGAGGAAAGGCCATCGCACGATCCTCGAGTTGCTGCGAGACGACGCGCCTGCCAATCCGGTCGAACACAGCTGAAACCTCAGCGATGAACTGGTCGCCCAGTGCCCTTGCAGCAGACCCGGCCCTTGTACCCCTGTCAGAAATAGCCGAAAATGGCGAAACACCGGCACGTGACCCGCTCTGTCAGAGGCTGAACCTACATTAGCGAGGCACCATGGGGGACTATTCGGCTATCGAGTGGACAGACGCAACGTGGAATCCGGTGACCGGCTGCACGAAAGTAAGCCCGGGGTGCAAGCACTGCTACGCGGAGCGTTTGGCCGCTCGTCTTAAGCGGATGGGCAATCCGCGGTACATCAACGGATTCGATCTGACGCTGCAGCCGGATCAAATCGAACTACCGCTTCGATGGAAGCGACCGCGCCGCGTCTTCGTGAACAGCATGAGCGACCTGTTTCACACGGACATTCCTGACACCTTCATCGAGTCAGTGTTCCGAACGATGGCACGCGCCCATTGGCACGTTTTTCAGGTGCTCACAAAACGCGCCGAACGACTGCCGAACATTGCGGCGAAGCTCTTGTGGCCGGATAACGTGTGGCTCGGCGTGTCGGTCGAGAATGCAGAGTACACGACCCGCATCGATCACTTGCGAAGGACTCCCGCTGCGGTTAGATTCCTCTCGCTCGAACCTCTTCTCGGCCCTATTCCGCGACTAAATCTCGAACGGATCGATTGGGTCATTGTCGGCGGCGAGAGCGGCTTCCAGCACCGGAAACCCGATCCCGAATGGATTCGTGATCTTCGGGATCAATGCGTTCGGGCTGGAGTGCCGTTTTTCTTCAAACAGTGGGGCGGCCCCATAGCAAAATCAGGCGGCCGCGTTCTCGACGGCCGGACTTGGGACGAGATGCCTGACCATCGCGCAATTCTGAAACGGCGAATCTCGTGAAATGACCTGGGACGACGAGTTCTTCGAGAGTCGTCGGCTCACGTCAAAGCTCAAACACTACGTACTGCGACGGTACGTGAAAGAATTTGCCTATCATCTGGGAACCACCTACCACGTTGACGGTTTCGCTGGTGCGGGTGAGTACGGAACCGGTGAGAATCGCGAAGCCGGATCTCCGATCCTGATCGCACGGCTCGCGACGGAAATTGCAACCGCGCCACGCAGTATTCAGCTTCGTTGCCTCAATGTCGAAGCTGACAACGAGCGCTTCGCGAGCCTTGAAGCTGCGACTGCACCGTACAAGCCGCACATCGTCGAGCACAATTACCACTCGGCATTCGCTGACGCGATCCCCGACATTCTGAGCCGGATCGGGGATGCGCCGACGTTCTTTTTCATTGATCCATTCGGTACGCAGGGTGTCGCCTTCGAGCAATTGCTTCCGATCTTCAAACGGAAAGCGACAACCGAAGTGCTTATCACGCTACAGACGGGCGGCATTGCGACGAAAGCAGGGTGGTTCGCGAAGGAGAACTCGTCGAGACCGGGTGAACGCGAGACGGCGCGGAAGCTGACGAATCATCTCGCGGCCGCGTTGGACTTGTCGACAGATAAATTACGAGACGGCTGGCAGGAGTCACTGCAGCACGGCGGGACGGACGCATTCGAAGAGCGCGTTCGTCGGTGGTACGTTCGGCGGCTGAAGAACAGCACGCGGACACGGTTCAAGCTCTCGAAATCGTTTCCCGTCCTGTATCAGCCGGGCGCACAGCAGTCGTCGATCTGCTTTCACCTCATGTTCGCGACACAGAACCCAAAGGGTCTGTACGAGATGAACAATGCGATGGCGAAAGCGCTCGAAGATCTCTACTCTGAACTCTATAGCGGAACCCTGTTCCCGGACTTCGCGGACCAGCGCGATCAGCAGACGGGACGAGCGCTCGCACGCCGAGAGATCCTGCGAGAGTTCGCGGGCAAGTCGTTCACCGTCGAAGACGTCAAGCAACACTGCATGCAGGAGACTGACTGTGTGTTGAAGGAAGGAGACTACCGAAATCTGGTGCTCGAAATGCGCCGGAACGGCGAACTCGAACGGATCGGAAGCGGACCAATCGCCAGGGACACGAAGTTCAAGGTCGCGTCGGTTTAGAACAATGCGCTATAGCGGAATGGAGCGCCAGACCTACACCAATCCAACCGTAGGCGCGCTTCGTCAAACATTCAGCCGCTGGAGAACGTCTCAGCCACTGAGGCTGAGGGGAACAGGAACGGGAACAGGGCTCAGCGCGGGGTGTTCCCCTCATGATCGAACTTGTCATGGTGGGTCAGGTCGACGACAGCCGGCAATCGAAGCCTCAGTTGGTTCCCCCGCAAACTAGTAGGCGTTTGCGACTTATCGCCAAGACCACACGGTCGGCGCGTTCCGCCGACCGCTGGACTTCGTCATGGCAACAACCGCTCGGCGAGGAGTACCGTGGCGTGAGCGACCACGAGATTTGACCGCGTCTGCGATCATGCCCGCGGCCACAGCCGAGGTCGCTCACGCCACGCTTGCAGGGTGTCATAGCCTCCGCCGCCGCGCACAGACCTGCGGCCACAAGATGGTCATATCCTGACGGCATTTTCGGACGTGGACCGGCGCGTTTTCCGGAGCGCTTTCCTTCCCTGGTTTTCAGACGCCGACGTTGAAACGGCTGACGCCCTATTGGTCGGACCCTTCAACTCTGCCGTCGCGCCCGGACCACGAGGTCCGGATCGGACACGGTGAGCGCGACGACCTTCGCGCCGTCGCGCTCGAACCGGATCTTTACCGACGGCGCGCCGGCGGCATGGAAGGCGAACTGTCCCTGATGATAGATGTTCCGCTGGGTCGCGCCGACGCGCGTCATCGCCAGCTGATTCCGCTCGGTTACGACGATGAAGCTGTCACGCGGCCGGTCGCCGAAGATGTAGCGTCCTTCGATCGCCGCACGCTCTTCGGCGCTGAGCGGCTCGTTGAGATACGGCTGATCGGCGTCCCCGAGCGTTTCCAGGAATTTCGCGACGGCAGCCGCCTGCAGGCCCCCTTGCCGCGCGTGGAGCATCAGCGTGAGGCCGTGCGGTCCTCGCATTCGCTGCAGGCCGGGCGACGCGCTGATGAACATCTTCACGACCTCGAGCTGGCCCAGCATCGTCGCTGAAAACAGTGTCGGCGGTGCGCCGTTCTCGAGGAGCAGCTCCGCAATCGGGCGGTTGCCGACGTGCGAGGCCGCGCCGAGAGCCGTCTCCCAGTCGCCGTAGCCCCAGTCCCACGACGCTTTCGCCAACTCCGGATGCTGCCGCACCAGCTCGCGGACGCGCGCGACGTTGCCGTGAGAGACCGACACCATCTCTTTGACGACCGCCGGATGATGCGACGGAAACGAGTCGTCCACCGGGTTGCCGGTTGGAGGCGGCGGATCCGGCCAGACCGGTTCAGCAACAGGCCCCTGTGCGAAAGCGGACACCGAGAAAACGCCGAATGCAGGAACGGTGCGGATGAATTGACGGCGGCTCTGAGTCATACACGAGAAGCTATGGCGTCCCGCCGCGAATTGCCAGCGAGGACTGCATCAGGACGGAAAACGCGGCGCTCCATAGCGTTGGGGGGACACCTGAGGATCTAAAAGGATCTAAGGATCTAAGGATCTAAGGATTTAAGAATCTCGAAATCTCAGAATCTCAGGATCTCAGGATTTTAGGATGTATGTCGCGACGGCGGCTTGGATCTGACGTGCCACCTCGTCATCGAGACCGTCCAGCTGGTCTCCGGCGGGGCGGCCGATGCGCCGCACCCACAGATGTGTCCCATCGTCGATCCGGATCACCTGCATCAGGAGCGACAGCCGGCCATCCTTTGTCTGGAGCTGACCCGACACGAGAAACGCGGCGCCGGTCTCCCGGGCGACGGCATTCAGATCGCGATCGGCTCGTGGCCGGCGTAGAACCCCGGCGTTGCCGTTCACGCCGATGCGCGCGGGACCGAGCGCCGTCAAGCGCTCGACGATGACGTCGGACACGGCGGCAACCGTGCGGTCGTGGGACGGATCGCCGGTCTCGTTTTCGAAGACGGCGACGGCGACGATCGGCCGCGGCGAAGCCCGGTCGCGGGCCACCATCAGCGCGCCCGCGGCGCCGACGATCAGGGCGACAGCCGCGATGGCGGCGGCGACGGTCCATCCGCCGACGACGGTCACCGTGCCGAGGGCGGGTGGATCGGCGGTCTCGGCAGCCGCGGCCGCCGGCGCATCGCCATCGGCGATGCTTTCGACCGGCGCGATGAACGAGAAACCGCGGCGGGGCAGCGTCTGGACGAAGCGCGGGTTGTCCGCAGAGTCCCCGAGGGCCGCTCGCAGCTCCCGGATGCAGTACGCCAGCCCGCGATCGAAGTCAACGTGCGTCTCCTCGCCCCAGAGATGCGCGCGCAGCTCCTCGCGAGTGACGATGTCGCCGGCCCGGGCGAGCAGCAACGCCAGCGCGCGCGCGGGCTGCGGCTCGAGCGACACGGGCCGATCGGATCGTGTCAGGAGCGCCGCGCGATCGTCGAACGCAAAGATCCCGAAGCGATAGACCATAGAACGTTCGACCTCGAACTGTGCGTACGATGCCCTGGAGTGTTCGTCCTTCAGGCTTTCGACGTCGTGCTTCCGACTCTCGACAGACAGTATTCTTCGAACGCCGCCGTCAGCTTCGCGGCGATGGCAAAGGCATCGCGGCTCTCGATGTCGCTTCGCTCGAGCATGTAGACGAGCTCGCCGTTGCGCATCAGCGCCACGCAGGGTGACGAAGGCGCATAGCCGGTGAAGTAGCGCCGGGCGCGATCGGTGGCCTCGACGTCAAAGCCCGCGAACACGGAAGTCACCGCGTCCGGCTTCACACGATGGCGCAGGGCGAGGGCGACGCCCGGTCGCGCCTTGCCGGCCGCGCAGCCGCAAACCGAGTTGACCATGATCATGAGCGTGCCGGAGGTGCCGGCGACGGCTGTGTCAACATCTGCCGCCGTGCGCAGTTCCCGCACACCGAGGTCGCTGAGCTCCTGGCGCATCGGCGCCACAAAGGATTCCGGATAAGGCATAACGCCATTCTACGCTGGTGCCGATAAGGACACGGAATACCCGACAGGAGCTTTGTGATGCTGACTCCAGTTCGCGCGTGCACGACGATCGTGATTCTGGCGCTGGCGGCGGTGGCCGCCGCTCAGGATGATTCGACGCTGAGGGCCGCCTTCGAAGGCAAGCGTGTCACGCTGCGCATCGATATGCCCGGCACCTCCGACGGCGTCGACGTGCAGGCCGACGCCAGGGACGCCGTCGACTTTCAGAGATACCGCGACCACCTGAAACGCTACGGCACCGCCATTCACGCGGGCGAGTCGGTCACCGTCACGCTGGTGAAGATGAAAAAGGACCTGATCGAATTCCAGCTCGGGGGCGGAGGCTTCGGGACCTTCGGCGACGACACGAGTACGTCGGTCTCCATCAGGGACAAGGTGAAGAGCGAGCGCGAGAAAACGCTCGAAAAGCGCCTCGACGATGAGCTCGACCGCGACCGCCGACGCGAGCTGCAGCGCGAGCTGGACGACCTGCGCGATCGCCGCGAGCGCGAGAACCGCCGCATCGCGATCGAGCGCGAGCGGGCCGAAGAGGCGAAGAAGGAGCGGATCGCGGCGCAGCGGCTGCGCGGCGGTTCAAGATTCAACCTGCGCTACGACGACCGTGTCCCGTCCGGTATCCGGCCGGAGGACGTGATGGCGGCGCTGGCCGAATACGTCGACTTCGGTATCGCCCGCACCGACGGCAGGCGAGACGAGGTCGCACCCGCCCCGTCGGGCGACATCACGCTGCTGCGCAAAGGGATGACGCGGGCCGATGCAGAGCGCGAGTTCGGGCGGCCCACCGAGACCTCGGAAAAACGTGAGGCCGGCCTTGCCGTGACGACGCTCGTCTTCAGCGCCGGCGATCAGCGCGTCACCGCCGATTTCGTCGAGGACGTCCTCGTGCGCTACACGATCTCGTCGAAATAGCGCAGACGTCAGAATCGTAATTCGGTCCCGCAGACGCCACGTCTGAACGAAGACGTCAACTCCGGCTCCCGTCTTCCTCGTACGGCGCCTGCCGTCAGAACCACCGCATAATCCACCGTATATGAACCGAATTCGGGTTGGCGCCGTCTTGTGTCCGGACACACATGAATGAGTGGGTGGGCCGCTGGCCCGACAGCCTCGTGAGCGCTGAGGCGGGCCTTGACCGCGAATTCGAGGAGCGCCTTCGCGATTCGTCAGGGCTGGCATTCAGCATTGCCTACGGCGTGCTGCGGAACCGGGCCGATGCCGAGGAGGTGGCGCAAGACGCCTTCGCCCGGGCGTTCCGGCGCTTCGGCCAGCTCCGCGATCGGGATCGCTTCAGATCGTGGCTCACGAGAATGACCTGGCGTCTGGCCATCGATCGCTGGCGGACCGATCGGCGCCGTACGGCGCGCGAGTACGCGATCGCCCCCGAGCCGTGGAGACCCAGCACCGAAGATGTCGCCGTCGCGCACGAGCGCTCGAAGCATGTCTGGCTCGCCATCGACAAGCTCCCCGACAAGCTGCGTCTCGTCGTCGTCTTGTCGGCAATCGAGGGACACGACACGCGGGAGGTCGCCGGTCTGATCGACGTTCCCGAGGGGACGGTCAAGTCCCGGTTGTTTTCGGCGAGAAAAATGCTGGCGGAGAACCTGCGATGGCTTGTGACCGATTCACCGAAGCGATAAGAGCGCGCGCGCTCGGCTCGCGTTTGCGCGCGGATGCGGCGGCGCATCTGGCGGTCTGTTCCGACTGTCAGGCTGCGCTCGACACGGAAGAACAGGTCCTGGCCGCGATCGACACGGCGCTGGCGGACCTGGCTTCGACGGGACCGGCGCAGAATTTCGTGTCGCGCCTGCGCGCGCATGTCGAACATGCGCCGGGGACGCCGGGTGCCTGGTGGATGCCCGCGGATGTTGCGCCGCTCGCACTGCTCGTGGCGGCTGTCGTCGTGGTGGTCGGGGCCGTCGTCGTGAGCCGCCTGCCGCGCGAGCGTGCAGCTGTTCGTGAGGCGTCGGCGAGCCGTCCGGTCGACGTCACCGTCGTGGCGCCGGCGGAACGATCGGCCGATCCGTCCCTCGATGCCGCCAGGCCTGAGACGACGCGTCACGCGCGCGTCCGCCGACAGCCGGCGCCCGAGCCGGCCCGTCTCGCGCAGACTCCGGAGGTCCTCGTGCCGGAACAGCAGCGCGAGGCCGTCAGCCGGCTCTTCGCGTCGCTGCGGGCGGGGCGGCCGGAAGTGATCTCGATGCTCATGAGCCTCCACGGTGGAGAGTCAGGCACCGACTCGAGGGGGTTGATGATCGCGCCGCTCCGGATCGAACCGGTCGTCGTCGCTGCGCTGCCATCGCCTGTCCCTCTCTTCGAGAAATGAAGGAGCGGCCGTGATTCGGAATCTTTCGACGTCGGTTGTCGTGGCGATCGTTGCGGGAACCATCAACGCGCACGCGCAGGAGCGCACGGCGCCGACGCCCGTGACCGCGCTCAAAGTGCAGGTCGTGCTGTCGCGGTACGACGGCGAGAAGAAGCTCGCCAGCATGCCCTACACGTTGCTGGTCAACGCCGGCGACCGGGACAACCGGGTGACCCTGCGCATGGGTGTCGCCCTGCCTGTGACCGGTGTCGGCGTCAACGGACCGACGATCACGGTCCATGACATCGGCACCAACATGGATTGCACGGCGAGTCCGACCGATGACGGTCGCTTTCGCATCGGCCTCGCGGTGAACCACAGTTCCGTTTACGAGACCGATCAAAAGCATCTTCAAGCGACGATCCCGCGGCCGGGCGACAGCGCGCAGCTCGTCCGATCGTTCACGTCGAGCTTTTCCCTGCTCCTTCGCGATCGCGAAACCGGCCAGTCCATTGCCGCGACCGATCCGGTGACCGGTGAAGTGATGCGGATCGACGTGACGCTGACGGTGGTGAAGTAACCGCGATGCTCACGCAACTGCTGCACCGGCGAGATCAGCTGCTCGCTCGGATTCTCAGCCAGCAGCCTCTCGGCCGGACGCTGGCCGAGCTCACGCTGCTGATGGGGGTCAGCGCGGCCGGCTACGGCGCAGTCCTCGGCATCTGGCATGGTCCGCGGCTGGCGGCGTACGACGCCGTGAAGTTGCCGCTCGTCCTCGTCTTGACCTCGTCGTTCACGGTGTTGTTCAGCTGGGTCGCGGCGCTGGCCCTGAACGTCCCGCTCCGCTTCGCACAGGTTGCCGTCCTCACGTTTCTCGCTCTCGCGACGGCCAGCGTCGTGCTGCTGTCGCTCGCGCCGATCGCATGGTTCTTCACGCTGTGCGCGCCGGCGCCGTCGGCGGCCGCGCGCACGACCCATAACGCCCTCTACCTGATGCACACCAGCTTCGTTGCCGCGTGTGGCCTGGCGGGGACTCGGGCTCTGTGGGAGGGGATGTGTCGCCTCGGACAGCCGCGATCCATCGCGCGCCGGGTCTACCTGCTCTGGGTGATTGGGTATGTGCTTGTTGGCGGCGAGGTCGCGTGGGCGCTGCGGCCGTTCGTGGGCAGCGTGAGCCCTCAGTATCCGGTCGTGTTTCTCCGCGAGGACGCGCTCGAGGGGAATGTCTACGAATTCATCGGCAGCGACATCGTTCCGTATCTCTGGTCGCGCCGCCGACACTGAGGAGTTCATCATGACGCAGTCCGTCGAGGTGGCCGCGCAGGAGCCGGGCGGCGTCCTGAGCACGCTGGACGAGCTCCTTCGGAAGCCGGATGCCGGCTTCGCGCGCGCCCGCGCGGGAGCACCCATTGGCGGGTGGGCGATCCGGGTGTTCGCCGGCTCCCTCGGCTGTTGCGTGTTGTACGGCGCCGGCAGCGGCTTCTTCGCGGGCGGCGGGCAGATCGGGATTGCGGCTGTGAAGGCCCCGCTCATCGTGGCGTGGAGCGCGCTGCTGTGCGTGCCGAGCCTGTATGTCTTCGGCCTGCTTGCCGGGGCGGCGCTGACGCGCGCACGGTTCATCGTGACGCTCATCGGCTTTGTCGGGATGCTCGCGCTCGTCCTCGTGGGTCTGCTGCCAATCGAATGGTTGTTTTCCGTGAGCACCCACTCATTGGCATTCGTCGTCTGGCTGCATCTCGCGCTGTGGGGTATCGCCGTGGTGTTCGGCGCGAGGTTTCTGCGCGCCGCGCTGCCGGAAATGCCGGCGAGCGCGGTGCTCCTGTGGCTCGCCTTGTTCTGTGTCGTGTGCTTTCAAGTCACCACGTTCATGAGGCCCACGCTCTGGCGCGAGCCGAACGCGCCGGTCGTCGAGCGCGGCAAGCTCTTTTTTCTCGATCATTTCAGCCAGGCGCTCCGGGCCCGATAGTGATTCCCACGCTTCATGGCCGCGGACTATAATCCGCAGCCGAAGGAGCATTTGCATGGAACGCAAAAAGGCGTCTGACTACCCGCAGGAGCTCTTGGACATCTTCCATGAGTACCAGCACGGCGACATCAGCCGGCGCGATTTCATGGACCGCATCAAGAAGTTCGCCGTCGGCGGCGTGACCACCGCAGCGATCTACGAAAGCCTCAAGCCGAACTACGCCTGGGCGCAGCAGGTGCCGAAAGAGGATTCGCGCATCAAGACCTCGTACGAGACGGTTCCCTCGCCGCAAGGCAACGGCAGCATCAAGGGCTACCTCGCGAAACCGGCGAGCGCTGCCGGGAAGGTGCCCGCGGTCATCGTCATCCACGAGAACCGCGGCCTGAATCCTTACATCGAGGATGTCGCGCGCCGCTTCGCAGTGGCGAACTTCATCGCGTACGCGCCGGACGGCCTCACGTCGGTGGGCGGCTATCCGGGCGACGACGAGAAAGGCGCGGCGAAATTCCGCGAGGTGAACGGGCCGAAGATGCTCGAGGATTTCGTGGCCGCCGCGAGCTGGCTGAAGTCGCACCCGCAGTCCTCGGGAAAGATTGGCGCGATCGGATTCTGCTTCGGCGGCGGGATCGTCAACCAGCTGGCGGTGCGGATGCCCGACCTCGGCGCCGGCGCGCCGTTCTACGGCCGCCAGCCGAGCGCGGAAGACACCGCGAAGATCAAGGCGCCGCTGATGTTGCACTACGCCGGCAACGATCCGGGCGTGGATCAGGGCATTCCCGCCTTCGAGGCTGCGCTGAAGGCGAACAACAAGAAGTACGAGGTGTTCGTCTACGACGGCGCGCAGCACGGCTTCCACAACGACACGACGCCGCGGTACGACGAGAAGGCGGCGAAGCTCGCGTGGCAGCGCACGCTGGAGTTCTTCAACAAGAGTCTCCGCTGACGCCGCGGCAATCGGAATCGGCCGATGGCACCGATTCTGTTTACTTGAAGGTCTTGCGGCGCGTGACCGAGAAGCTGCGGCGGCCGATGAAGCTTTCGGCTTTGCGGAGCCGGTGATCGTCGCGCAGGCGGTTTTCGATCGGCCGCAGCCGCTGGATCACGCGTCCAACGATCTCGTCTGCGGCCGGCGGGTCGCTGTGCGGCGCGCACGGTTTTGCGGCTGATGCGTCCTCCCATTGTCTGGTTCCTTTTAGCTAGGGGTTAGGGGTTAGGTGTTAAGGGGTTACGGGGTTGGGCTCTGAAACTCTATCGCCACGCTACGACCACAAACTTGGTTACGGCTTAGGGAGGGAAGCTAACGGCTTTGCCGGGTTGGGAGATGGATCCCCAGGGATGAAACCGGACTACTGACCTCTTCGAAACGTGGGATTCATTTTTCCGCTGCTTCGAAATCGTACAACGTAAAAGATAGCTTTCCCCAAAAATAGCGATACAGCTTATGCGAGTTCTCGTTTTGGTAACCGATGCTTTTGGTGGACGCGGAGGCATTGCGCTGTATAACCGGCATTTGTTAAGGGCGCTCTGCGAACTTCCCGGGATGGAACGCGTCATTGCCATTCCTAGAGTGATGACCTATGCACCCGAGGAAATGCCGCGCAATCTGGAATACAAAACCGCTGCGCTTGGCGGGAAAATGAGATACGTACTTTCGTCGCTAACGGCGGCGTTCAGTGCGCCCAAAGTCGATCTCGTTATTTGCAGTCATATTAACTTACTGCCAATCGCCTGTGTTCTCGCGGCCATCCTGCGGTGCAAGATGGTTCCTGTTATTTATGGTATCGAAGCCTGGAATCCCACGCCTCACCGTATTTCAAACTA
>Ga0137409_10005917_pt1 | contig 12726 bp, 13 predicted proteins | sample CZODoug1_16funga_FD_122059 | JGI IMG/M metagenome (GOLD analysis project Ga0137409, IMG submission 122059) | Vadose zone soil fungal communities from Angelo Coast Range Reserve, California, USA - CZODoug1_16fungal (Hybrid Assembly) | ecosystem: Environmental > Terrestrial > Soil > Vadose zone...
CGTAGACTAACTAGCTTAGCTAGCTGTCGCGCTTTTTCTTCTTGCGATAAGCTGCCACGTTGAAGACCTCGACCGCGCCGGCGAAAGCCATCGCGAAATAGATGTAGCCGCGCGGGATGTGGAAATCGAACCCGTCGGCGATCAGCGCCACCCCGATCAGCAGCAGGAAGGCTAGCGCCAGCATCTTGGTGGTCGGATGATCGGCGATGAAGGCGCCGACCGGATTGGCCGCCATGTACATCACGATCATTGCGATGACGACCGCCGCGATCATCACCTCGATGTGCTCGACCATGCCGATCGCGGTGATGATCGAGTCGAGCGAGAACACAAGGTCGATGAGCACGAGCTGAGTGATGATCAGCGCGAAGGAGGCGCGCGTGGGAGTCCCGCTCGGCGCCTGCTCGTGTCGGCCTTCGATCTCGCGGTGGATCTCGTGTGTCGACTTTGCAATCAGGAAAGCGCCGCCCCCGATCAGAATGATGTCGCGCCAGGATATGCCGATCCCGAACAGGCTGAACAGCGGTGACGTGAGGCCCATCAGCCAGGTCAGGCCAAAAAGCATCATGATGCGGAACAGGAAGGCGAGCGACAGCCCGATCTGGCGCACCCGGCGCGCATCCTTGGGCTCGCAGCGGGAGGTCAGGAGCGAGATGAAGACCAGGTTGTCGATGCCGAGCACGATCTCGAGCACCGTGAGCGTCGCGAGCGCGAGCCAGGCATTCGGGTCAAACAGCAGCGCGATCATCAGCTTTCAACCCATCCGTCAGGCCGACGGTGACCACATAGACCGCCAGCGCGACCAAGGCCCCGGTCACCCATGGGCCGGGTTCGAGATCGCTGAGAACGGCAACGGACGCCAGCCCCGCCCAGGCCACCACCGCCGCGATGTTGAGGCCGCGCAGCCGCACGACGCGGAACGGATGCACGAACTTGAACGGCACGAACGTCAGCACCGCCAGCGCAGCCACGGCCGCGGCGGCAAGCCACGGCTGCGGCTTGAGCAAAAACAGATAGAAAGCCACTGCGTTCCATAAGGTCGGAAAGCCGCGGAAGTAATTGTCCTGCGTCTTCATGTTGCGGTCGGCGAAATAGAGTGCACCCGTCACCACCACGGCGATACCAGCCGGCACGGAAAGCAGCCCGGGCAGCAATCCGCTCATCGTGATCGCATAAGCGGGAACGAACACGTATGTGACAAAATCGACCACGAGATCGAGCACGTCGCCGGACCAGCGCGGCAGCAGCTCGGCGACGTTGAGCCGCCGCGCAAGCGTGCCGTCAACCCCGTCGACGAACAGCGCCACTCCCAGACACTGGAACATCAGCGCCCATTCGCCGCGGGTCGCCGCCACCAGCGCGGCAAAGCCGAGCGCGGCACCCATGGCGGTGAAGACATGGACCGTGAAGGCGCGGACATGGGCGGGCGTCGGCAGGGCTCACGCTCCCCGCCGGCGGCTGAGCACCGTGTCCGGCTCGCGATGGCCTGAATAGCCAAAGATCGGCACGGTGTCGCGGACGAAGGTCTGCTGATCAACTCCCACGACGATGTTCACCGACCACAGCTCCTGCCCGGAATTGTCGACGTACTTGTCCGACGCACAATAGGACTCGGCACCCGCTTCAAAGGATACCAGTCCCTCCTGTTCTACCAAGGCGCAAATTTCCTCAGGGTCCAAGGCTTCAAGGCCAAGCGTGCTGAAGAAGATGGTGAGCGAGCTCACATGATCCTGCGCCCACATCTCGGCTCGGAAGGCGCGCCCGTCGGAGAGCACGCCTTCGCACCAGCCAATGTCGATCATCCCACTCTCATCCTTGAGGATGCGCACCGGCTGCCGGGACCGATCGGGCACCGGAAACTGGGGTTGCAACACAATCGCCATATGCTAGGTCCGCCTTCTCGAGTCACATGATCATATGCAACTCTCAGTCAATGCGGGAGCCCGCGAATGATGGTCGGCCGCCCGATGCTGGACGCGGTGGTGGTCGGTGGCGGCCCGGCGGGCCTGACCGCCGCCATTGCGCTTGCCGGGGCGGGCGTCCCGACCGCGCTCGTCGCCGGACGGCCGCGGCCCGCCGATAACCGCACCACCGCGCTGCTCATGGGCTCGGTCACGGCGCTCAAGACGCTTGGCGTGTGGCAGCGCTGCAAAGCGAACGCGGCACCGCTGCGAATCATGCGCATCGTCGATGACACCGGGCGGCTCCTGCGCGCGCCGGAGGTCCGCTTCGAGGCCGATGAGATCGGCCTTGAGGCCTTTGGATACAACATCGAGAACCGTTATTTGATTGCAGCAATGCTGGCATTGGCGTGCGAAATTGCCGCACTCGAGGTGATCGCGGAGGATGCGACCAAAGTCACCGTTGGGGTGGACGCGGTCGCGGTCACGCTTGCGAGCGGCGACAGCGTCATGGCAAGGCTGGCGGTCGGCGCCGATGGTCGCCGCTCGGCCTGTCGCGCAGCAGCGGGCATCGAGACTGAACACTGGAGCTACCCGCAGGCCGCACTCACGGTCACGCTGCGCCACAGCCGCCCGCATCACGATATCTCGACCGAATTTCACAGGCCGAGCGGGCCATTTACCCTGGTGCCCCTCCCCGGCCAGCGCTCAAGTCTTGTCTTCGTCACCGATCCCGAGGAAGCCGCGCGCCTCAAAGCGGTTCCCGCCGCCGAGATCGCGGATGTGATCGAGCAGCGCTCCCATTCCATCCTGGGCAAGGTCGAGGTCGAGCCCGATCGCGGCATGTTCCCACTTGCGGTCGAGCGTGCCCGCACGCTCGGCGCTCACCGCGTCGCGCTCGTGGGCGAGGCGGGCCATGTCATCCCGCCGATCGGCGCCCAGGGGCTCAATCTCGGGCTGCGTGATGCCGCCACCGTTGGCGAGCTCGTGACCGCCGCCCATCGGCAGGGCCACGATCCGGGCGCGGACGAGCTGACCTCCCGCTATGCGCAGATGCGCAGCGCCGACGTGACGAGCCGCACGCTGGCGGTTGATCTCCTCAATCGCAGCCTGCTGTCGGACTTCCTGCCGCTGCAGGGCGCGCGCGGCCTCGGGCTCACGCTGCTGCAGCACATCGGTCCACTGCGGCGGGCCGCCATGCGCGAAGGCGTTGCGCCGGCAGCAGCACAGCCACGGCTTATGCGTGGGGAGCGGCTTTAGACTTTGATCCGATGAGATTGAATTGGATCAAGGTCTAGCTTTTTTTGTTGGTGCAGCGCGAGTTCTTGTAGGGCGCAATTGCTTTATTGCGCCGCCTCGGACCAACCCCGAGGCCGAGGTGAATTTTGAAAGGCAGCCGGCGCAATAAAGCGATTGCGCCCTACAGGCTGCGGCGGGCCGCCATGCGCGAAGGTGTTGCGCCGGCAGCAGCACAGCCACGGCTCATGCGTGGGGAGCGGCTTTAGACTGATCCGGTGAGATTGAATCGGATCAAGGTCTGGCTTTTTTGTTGGCGCAGCGCGAGTTCTTGTAGGGCGCAATTGCTTTATTGCGCCGCCTCTGACCAACCCCGAGGCCGAGGTGAATTTTGAAAGGCAGTCGGCGCAATAAAGCGATTGCGCCCTACAGGCTGATCCGATGAGATTGACTCGGATCAAGCTCTAGCTTTTTTTTGTTTGAGCATGACCTTTTCCGACGACCGGTTTCCACGCCGAGCCAAGCCCGGGGCAGGCTTTTTCGGGATCATGCTCTCGGTGAGCCGAGACGAAGCGCGATAACCTCTGCGATAAATCCGTCGAGATCGCGCGTGGACTTTTCGCCGTAGTTGAGATGACCGCCCTCGGCGTTCCAGCCGCCCAGCATGACGCCATCATCATCGGCGCGCTCGAGCGTCAGATAGTCGATGGCGCCGTCGCCCTTGCGCACGATGGCCAGGAAGAAACATTCCCCGGTCCGTCGTGGCGTCGGCATCTCGATGATATAGCCATCATCGTGATTGAAGCGATGCGGCCGCACCGTGATGCTGCGCGCGAACGCCATGACCTGCTCCACGCTCAGCTTGTAGTGACGGCCGAGCAGCGCCATGGCGGCCAGCACAAGCCGCTGCGCGGAGTCCGGCGCAGACAGCGCACCGAAGGTGAAGTCCGGGTCCTCGAACGTCGCAACGCGCAAAACGTAGTGAGCGAACGCGTGATGCCAGCGCTCGTGGTCGCTGCTCGACGGTGGCACGGCCGCACCTGTATTCATGACCCCTGCCTTGGACCCTGCCTTGGCGACGCGTGTGCTGCTCAATCCATCGCGATCGCAAGCTCGCGCACCACCCGGCCGAACTTCGCGCGCTCGCGCGCCAGGAATGCACGCACGTCCTGGGTCTGGCTCGGCTCCACGCCCTGGGCGCCCAGCGATGCGCGCACCTGCGGGTCGGCGAGCGCAAGCGCGGCCTCGCGTTGCAGGAGCTCGACGACATTCGCCGGCATGCCCTTGGGACCAAGCAGCACCGTCCAGCTGTCGAGATCGAAGTCGCTGACGCCCGCCTCCTTGAAGGTCGGCACGTTCGGCAGCGCGCTCGAGCGCACATCGCCGACGAGCCCGATCGCCTTTACGAGACCGGCATCGATCGCGCCCTTGGCTGCCGAAACTCCGCCATAGAACAGATCGATGTGGCCGCCGGTCACGTCGCCTACCGCCTGCGCGCCGCCGCGATAGGGAATGTGGGTGACGCTGAGGTTCTGAATGCGATTGAGCCAGGCACCGAGAATATGCGACGGGCTGCCGAGCGAACCGCCGTAAGTGTACTTGCCGGGCGCGCCCTTAAGCTCGCTGAGCAGCTCCGGCACGCTGTTGGCCTTCACATTCTTCGATGCGATCAGCACCACCGGCACGATCCCGGTCACTGCGATCGGCTCGAAATCGTCGAGCGTGTATTTGGCACTCTTGGAGAGCTGTGGAACGACCGCCATCTCGGTGGTGAAGCCGGCATAGAGGGTGTGGCCATCGGGGCTCGCACGCGCGACCTGCGTGGCCCCGATGGTGCCGCTCGCGCCCGGCTTGTTGAGCACCAGCACCGACTGGCCGAGACGATCCTGCAGCCGCTGCGCAATCGCCCGCGCGATCAGGTCGGTCGAGCCGCCGGCTCCGTAGGAGACCACGATCTCGATCGCTTTCGAGGGATAGCGCTGCGCCTGCGCGGACGGGACGGCGCCCATAGGTGCCAAGCTGAGCACCACGCCGAAAACCAGCGCCGCCTGCGACAATCCGCGCATCAGAGCTCTCCACCGACCGATAGTCCGCTCAGGTTACGCGAGCCGTCCTTGCCTTCCAAGCAGGGTGTCGGCCTGCTAGCATTTGGGCAAAGGGAGCACGCTCATGACGGTCGTCAGCATTCACCAGGTCCCGTCGCTGCGCCAGCGGGTCAGCGACGAGGAGTGGCAGGCGCGCGTCGATCTTGCCGCCGCCTATCGGCTGGTCGCGCACTATGGCTGGACGCATCTGATCAACAACCATATCTCGCTGCGCGTGCCGGGCACGGAAGACCAGTTCCTGATCAATCCCTATGGGCTCCTCTACGAGCAGGTCACCGCCTCGAATCTGGTCAAGATCGATGTCGACGGCAACATCCTCGACGAGACGCCCTATCAGGTGAACCGCGCGGGCTTTGTCATTCACAGCGCGATCCACATGGCGCGCGAGGATCTGCACGCCGTCCTGCACACCCACACGGTTGCAGGTCAGGCATTGTCCGCGCTCGACTGCGGCCTCATCCCGCTCAACCAGAGCGCCATGCGCTTCTACAAGCGCATCGGCTATCACGACTTCGAAGGCGTCGCCAACGATCTCGACGAGCGCGAGCGCATCGTGCGCGATCTCGGCGAGCACAAGTGCCTGATCCTGAAGCACCATGGGCTGCTCACCGCGGGGGTTAACGTCGGTGAGGCGTTCAACCTGATGTATTATCTGGAGAAGAGCTGCGAGACCCAGATGATGGTGCTTGCGTCCAATCAGCCCTACAGCCTGCCCTCGGAAACCTCCTGCGAGAAGTCCGCGCAGATCTTCTGGGGCAATGGCCGCGTGCACGACCGCGACTGGCCGGCGCTGATGCAGCTTGCCGAATCCGTCGATCCATCGTTCCGCAATTGATGCTCGCTTTCCGCAATCGTTCGAATGCGCTGTTCGCGCTGCTCGCTCTAACGCTTGCCGCAACAACGCTTGCCACAGCGCCATCGCGCGCGCAGGACTATCCCACGCGTCCGGTCGAGCTGATCGTGCCGTTCGCAGCTGGCGGCGGCGCCGAGCTCCTGGCGCGGCTGCTCAGCGAAGGCCTCAACAAGCGCTTCGGCCAGGCCTTTCTGGTGATCAACCGGCCGGGCGCCAACACCAACCTCGGCACGCTCTCGGTGGTGCGCTCGAAGCCTGACGGCTATACGCTCGCGATCGCCAGTGTCGGCCTCACCGCCAACCCGTCGCTCTACAAGAGCCTCGCCTTCGAGCCACAGCGCGATCTCGATCCGATCACGCTGATCGCCAATTCGCCGACTGTGCTGGTGGTGCCGCCAGCGCTGCCGGTCAACACGCTGCCGGAGTTCATCGCTTACGCCAAGGCGCGGCCCGGCGCGCTCAACTACGGCACCTACGGCGCCGGCAGCGGGCCGCACCTGGCGACAGAGCTGTTCCAGGCCAAGACCGGCGTGCGCATGCAGGCCGTGCCGTATGGCGGAGGCGGTCCCGCTGCGCTTGGTGCCGTCACCGGGCAGGTGCAGGCGCTGTTCTCGAGCGTGCTGCCGGTGCTCGGCCTGGTGCGCGGCGACAAGCTCAAGCCGATCGCCATCGCGGCGGATCGCCGCTCCGAGCTCCTCCCCAACGTGCCGACGTTCCTCGAACAGGGCCTCGACTATCGCACCGGCACCTGGTTCGGCCTGCTCGCACCAACGAAGACTCCACCCGAGGTGATTGATCTGCTGCATCGCTCAACCGTGGCGCTGTTGCAGGAGCCAGCCGTGCGCGCCAAGATTCTCGAGCAAGGCGCCGAGGTGGTGGCGAGCACGCCCGCCGAGTTTCGCGCTTTCATCAAGGATGAAACGGAACGCCTCGCCACCGTCATTCGTGGTGCGAACATCTCGCTCGATTGATGATATGATGAACCGGATCAGTCTCACAGCCTTTGGCGTGCTCCTGGCGCTAGCCAGCACGCTCGCTTCAGCCCAGGACAACTATCAAGCCAACTATCCCTCCCGCGTCGTGCGCATGGTCGTGCCGTTCCCGCCAGGCTCCGGCACCGACCTGCTGTCGCGTCTCGTCACGGACCAGCTTGCGCGCAAATGGAACGCCTCGGTGATCACCGAGAATGTGCCGGGCGCGTCCGGCAACATTGGCGCCGCCGATGTGTTCCGCTCGGCGCCCGACGGCCACACGTTGCTCCTATGCCCGCCCGGGCCGATCGCGACCAACAAGTTCTTGTTCAAGGACCTAGCCTACGATTCCAACCGCTGGGTGCCGATCTCCTGGCTCACCACGGTTCCATATGTGCTGATCACACGCACGAGCTTCACGGGCGACTTCAAGGCGCTGATGGCTCACGCCAAGGCTAATCCAGGCAAAGTCACCGCCGCCATGCCGGGGCCGGGCGGTACCGCGCATCTCTCGGCCGCCTATCTGGAATCCGTGGCCGGCATCAAGCTCGTGCACGTGCCCTATCGCGGGCTCGGGCCTGCGATCAACGACATCATCGCGGGCCATGTCGACATGATGTTCGACACCTTCACGACCTCGCTGCCGCAGCATCAGGCCGGCAAGGTCAAGATGGTGGCGGTCGCGAGCCCGCAGCGCCAGGCCGCGGTGCCGGACGTGCCGGCGATCGCCGAAGCCTATCCTGGTTACCACTCGATCACCTGGTTCGGCATCGTGGCGCCGCCCGGCACACCGGAGGCGCTGGCCGATCGGATCAATCGCGACGTCGCCGAAGTCTTCCGCCGGCCCGAGGTGCGCCATCGCCTTGACGAGATGAAGATGGAGGCGGTCGGCTCGACCCGCCCGGAAGCGGCGCGCTTCTTTGCCGAGGAGGCCGCGCTCTGGGGCAAGGTGATCGAGGACGCCAAGATTGCGGTGCAGTAACCCCACGATGTTGCTGGCCAAACTGCCTTACTTTTTTTGCCCGTTGCTGGAACGGGGTGCCGCCACCTGATGCCTGGCGTCGCATGCGCGTACTCCCCATGATGACCCGACTCCAATCGGATGAATGCCGATGGAAAAGATGCGCAGGTTCACCAACGAGGTATGCAATGCATCATTCCGAAGATTTATCGATATTGCTCGGCAATATATATGATGCAGCGCTCGATCGGTCGCTATGCTCCAAATAAAGTCGTCAAAGCGATACGGTGATCTCAGAGTAAGGCCGGGCGCCCGCCCGTCGTGATCTGCCCATTCGAAATCAAAAAAAATTTGTCGCCTACTTCAATCGAATGACGCGCGCACGATGCCACGAGCAGTAGCATTGTTTCATCCGGATGGGGGAGGCAGCAATGTATCAACGACGCGCAATATCAGGATTGGTCTTGGTAGTATCACTTTGTCTGGCCGCACCCGCGCAGGCGCAGTTCATTTGCAAGGATGACCCCAATGACGATGGCCGAGGAGCGATCGCCTCGGGTTTGAATTCGATGGCTTGTGGCCCGAGTGCAGAGGCCACCGGGCATAACTCGGTAGCATTGGGTAACGGAGCGAGAGCAAGCGGAGAACAATCGGTGGCACTGGGGCGGGGCGCGCAGGCCACCGCGTTCAAGTCCTCCGCCACGGGGCAAGGCGCTCAAGCCACCGCCGTCAACTCCACGGCTACGGGGCAAGGCGCTCAAGCCACCGCAGCCGACTCCACGGCTACGGGTACCGCCGCAAGTGCCACCGGGACCAGCTCTACGGCGACCGGCTCTGGCGCCCAGGCGACTGCGGAATTCTCGACAGCGCTGGGCGTGGGTGCGACGGCTACTGGATTCAAATCCACGGCGACAGGCTCTGCCGCTCAAGCTACCAACGATAGTGCAACGGCCACCGGCTACTTTGCACAGGCCACCGGGCTGGCATCGACGGCCACCGGTCGCGAGGCCCTGGCCAGCGGGGAATTCTCCACCGCAACCGGAACAGGCGCACAGGCCACCGGGCTAAAGGCTACGGCGAGCGGTGCGGGGGCCCAGGCCACCACTAACGGGACCACGGCCACCGGTTTTTTTGCCATCGCCTCCGGCTTGGGCGCTACAGCGACCGGCGATGAATCCGTCGCCTCGGGGACGGTCTCGACGGCGACCGGCACCTTCGCAAGAGCGACCGGAGAGTCCTCCACGGCAACCGGCCAGAATGCCGAGGCCACCGGCAATAACTCCACAGCGACCGGTCAAGCCGCTAAGGCCTTTGGGAACGACTCGACGGCCAACGGTCACGCTAGCGTTGCCAGCGGAAATGGCTCGACGGCAACTGGTGCCGGCGCAAGGGCGGAGTTTGAGAATTCCGCAGCCTACGGCGCCGGATCAGTCGCCACGCGTGCCAACCAACAAGTTTTCGGCACCACCAGCAACACCTACACCATGGCCGGCATCACCTCGACGGCGAGCAAAGCCGCGCAGCAGGGACGGCTCGAAGTGGTCACCACCGACTCCATGGGCAACCTCGCCTCGGATGGTGGCGCGCTTCAGCGGCAGATCGACGCGCTCGCCTCGGGTGGCGGTGCGCTCCAACGGCAGATCGACGCGCTCGGCCGCCGCGATCGTGAGCTGGCAACCGGCATCGCCATGGCCGTCGCCCTGCAGCAGCCAATTTTCCAAAGCGGCCAGAGCTTCGCGGGCCGCTTCGGCTACGGCAATTTCGGGGGCTCGAGCGCGTTTGGCCTCAGCTTGGCCGGCGTGATCAATAGAGGCGCGTTCGGACCGACCAGCTCCGTCACACTCGACGGTGGCGTCGGCTACGGGACCTCTACGGGCAATACGACGGTCAAGGCCGGTGTAAACTTCGGCTGGTGATGAGCCTTGACCCGGCGCGCCGACGAGCATGCCAAGAAAGGGGACGCTGCCGCCCCTTTCTCCGCGTTCCGCCGTCTTCTCCCCAAACACCATCGGCGTCAGCTTTGGTGCGAGGAGAAAGAAAGGGCTGCGCCAATCTGCGGACGATCATGATGATGCTTCGCCAGTCGCGCCATGTTCTGGCCCTTCTTCCCTGTGCATTGGTGGCCCTCGCCTCACTCACAGCGCCGCGTCACGCGCTAGCACAGAGCAAGACTGGACCTCCGGTCGCTCAGCCCAGCCGGCCGTCCACTCAGCCGGTGCAGACGGCTACTCCGGACGTCGTCATTCCATCCGCCGACATCATCGTGATTCTCATCCGCTCCACACTGTTGAGCCTCAATGATGCTTTGCGCACCGGCAACTACACCGTGCTCCGAGACCTGGCGTCGCCTTCGTTTCGCGAGGCCAACAATGCAGGGCGCCTGCACCAGATTTTCTCCGGCCTTTCCGCTCAGCGAATAGACTTGTCCGCCGTCGCCATCCTCGCTCCGAAGTTGCCGGTGCCACCGAGCATCGACCAGGACAAGCGCCTGCATATCACGGGCTATTTCCCCGGCGAACCGGTTCAGCTCGACTTCGCGCTTGTCTTCGAAGCAGTCGCCCGCCAGTGGCGGTTATTCGGTGTCTCGGTCAATCCGGCGAAATCTGTCAGCGCCGATGCCGCCCCGCCAGCTGGCACCGCGCCCGACAAGAAGTCGTCCACTCAGCAAGGTAAGTCCGGACGGTAGATCAGCGGCGGCTTTTGTTAACGCCCTTCCGCGCGACCGGGAAGGTATTGTAGCCTCCACGCAAGACGACTGCGGCACTGGTGGCCCGTGTCGCTGATCAGGGAGGAACAATCATGATCGGTCGCAACGCGATCGCAGCGCTCGCATCTGCCCTGCTGTGCATGGCCGCAATCGGCGTGCAGGCGCAGCAGCCAATCCCCGAGAACGACAGATACAATCCCGCGCGCTATCCGGACTGGTCGGGACCGATGCGTTTCACCGCAACCGGCGGCAACCGCTACGACCAGACCAAGCGGCCAGGCCGCGCCCAGCAGGCTCCGCTGACGGCAGAATATCAGGCGATCTTTGACGCCGGTCTCAAGGACCAGGCGGCTGGCGGCCAGGGCGGCAACCAGACCTACTCGTGCACGCCGGGCGGCATGCCGCGCGAGATGGCCGGCAACCAGGGGCTCGAATTCGTCGTCACTCCCAGGGCCACGCATGTCATCTTCGCGCAGGCGATGCCGCGCCGCATCTACACCGACGGCCGCAACTGGCCGACCGACGTCGAGCCGACCTTTGACGGCTACTCGATCGGCAAATGGGTCGATGAGGACGGCGACGGCAAGTACGACGTGCTCGAGGTCGAGACCCGCAACTTCATGGGCCCGCGCAGCTTCGACAATGCCGGCACTCCGCTGCATGCCGACAATGCGAGCGTGATCAAGGAGCGCATCTATCGCGACAAGCAGAACCCCGACATCCTGCACGACGAGATGACGACGATCGACAACGCGTTGACGCGCCCCTGGACCGTGCTCAAGACCTATCGCCGCACCGGCAATCCGCATTTCGTGCTGAATATCTGCACGGTCGGGAACAACCATGTGCAGATCGGCAACGAGGCTTACTTCCTGAGCGCCGACGGCCACCTGATGCCGACCAAGAAGAACCAGGCGCCGCCCGACCTGCGATATTTCACGCAGAACTGAAAGCCCACGATTGACGGCCGCGATTGACGTCGCTGCCCTCCTTGCTACTCTTTGGTCCGATCGTTCGACCGCGAGACCATCATGGGGCTTTCATGGGGCTTTTCAAACGAAGCGTGCCGAGCCATCACGTCCCGATCCATCGGCACAATGCCGCGAAGAAGGACTGGGTGATCCTGCTCGAGGCCGGCACCATCGTGGGGCCGTCGCCGGAGCGGCTGCGCGTTGCCCGCGCCACCCAGGAACGCAAGGTAGTCAGGAAATACAACATTCTTCTTCGCGCCAAGCATTTCCTGGTCGTCGACGGCTACGACCCGAGAATCCATGCGGTCTACTTCTGCCCGCAGCTCTATCGCTACGATCCGGACAAGAAGCTCGTGCCGCTGCAGGGCGAGGAGATCGGACGCTTGATCGCGCAGGCGCTCGAAGGCGGCGTGACACCGCGCCGGCCGTGGTACGAGCCGTCGGAACATACGCCGGATCAACCGGCGATCAGCGCCAAGCTGCAGAGCGAGTTCGACACGGTGGTGGTGGAACTACCAAATCAGCGCAACGCTTCGGCTGCTAGCGCCTGATCGGACTTTTGTCCTGCTCACTCCGTCACGCCACGCCGGCGCGACAAGGTGATAGTGTAACGCTCATCATCTCCGCTATAGGTTGTGCATGGCCGCGCACCAGCACGATCACCGCCACGGTGAGCACGATCACGGTGAGCACGATCACGGTGAGCGCGATCATGCGGCGCATGCGCATGATCACGGGCACAGTCACGTGCCCAAGGACTTCGGTTTCATATTCGCGATCGTAACCGCGCTCAACGTCGCGCTGGTGGTGTTGCAGGTCACGTTCGGCGTCATGGCCAACTCGGTCGCGCTGCTCGCCGATGCCGGACATAACTTCGGCGACGCCCTGGCATTGTTGCTCGCCTGGGGTGCCCATGTCATGTGCAAGGCTAGCCCCACCCGCCGCTACACCTATGGGTTCCGCTCCGCCTCGATCCTGGCCGCGCTGGCCAATGGGGTCATCCTGCTGGTGGCGACCGGCG
>Ga0137409_10005918_pt1 | contig 12726 bp, 11 predicted proteins | sample CZODoug1_16funga_FD_122059 | JGI IMG/M metagenome (GOLD analysis project Ga0137409, IMG submission 122059) | Vadose zone soil fungal communities from Angelo Coast Range Reserve, California, USA - CZODoug1_16fungal (Hybrid Assembly) | ecosystem: Environmental > Terrestrial > Soil > Vadose zone...
TGTTCTTCTTGGAGCTGGATCAATGCCATCGGGGTTCGACGTGCAGGATAGGCAGCCGCTATCTTGGCAGACCATCCGGCCCGCACCCCCTGTCATCCCGAGGCGCAGGCGAGGGATCTCGAACTCGCGCGCGGCCGAGATTCCTCGCATGCGCTCGGAATGACACGCCGGGTAGATCGGCAGGATGTGCGATGCTGCATCGCCTTCGCCCGAGGAAACTCATGAGACTCACCATTTCGTTTTGGGCTTCGGTCGCCGCGCTCGTGGCGGGCCTGACGACAGCACCTTTGTCATGGGCTCAGACCTGGCCCACGAAGCAGCCGATCAAATTGATCGCGGTGTTTCCGCCCGGCGGCTCGGTGGACCAGGTGGCGCGCATCCTTGCGCAACCTCTGCAACAACAACTCGGTCAGGCGGTCGTGGTCGACAACCGGGGCGGTGCGTCGGGCTCGATCGGCACCGCCGCCGTGGCCGCCGCGCCGCCCGACGGATATACGTTCGCCGTCGTCTTCGACACCCACGGTGTCAATCCGAGCCTGATTCCCAACCTGCCCTTCGACACCCGCAAGGACCTCGCGGCGGTGGCGTTGGTTGGTACCGGCTCAATGCTGCTCGCCACGCAAGCCGAGTCGCCGTACAAGACCTTCGCCGACGTGATTGCCGCGGGCAAGAGCAGCAAGGGCGTGAGCTACGGCAGCATCGGCTCGGGCAGCCTGGGTCACCTGGCGATGACCTTGCTCGCGCGCAACGCGCAGATCAACCTGGTGCACGTTCCGTACCGCGGCGGCGGCCCATTGATGAACGACGCAATCGCGGGCCACGTGCCACTTTCGATCGGGTCGGTGTTCCTGATCAAGCCGCACATCGACAGCAAGCGCCTGCGGCCACTGTCGGTCACGACGAGTGCACGCTCGCCGCATTTGCCGGACGGGCCCACGCTGGCCGAGAGCGGGTTCGCCGGCTTCGATGCGCCCGCCTGGTGGGCGGTGCTCGCGCCGGCGAAGACGCCACCGGAAATCGTCAAGCGCATGAACGACGAGATCAACGCCGCGCTTCGTCAGCCCGACGTGGCGAGCAAGCTTGCGGCGCAGGGCATCGATGTGCGGACCGGCACGCCGCAGGCGGCGCAGCAGTTCATCGAGAACCAGATCGACGTGTGGGCGAAGGTGGTCAAGGACAACGGCATCAAACCGGATTGAATACGGCGCCGGCTGCCCATGCGAGTCGCGACCTGGAACATCAACGACATCAACAAGCGCCTGCCGATCCTGCTGGCGTGGCTGGATGCGACGCGGCCCGATGCCGTCGCGCTACAGGAACTCAAGACCCCGGAAAGCGAATTTCCCCGCGCCGAGCTGGATCGCACCGGTTACGGATGCCTGGTGGTTGGTCAGCCGTCGTGGAATGGCGTGGCGCTGCTGGCGCGGGGCACTCAGCCGATCGAGATCCGCCGAGCACTGCCCGGTGATCCGGCTGATCGGCAGGCGCGTTATCTCGAGGCCGCGATCGGCGGCGTCATCGTCACATCGCTGTATCTGCCGAACGGCAATCCGCAGCCCGGCCCCAAGTTCAACTACAAGCTCGCGTGGTTTGAACGTCTGATCGTGCACGCGTCGGCACTGTGGATGACCGGTCATCCGGTGGTTCTGGCCGGCGACTACAACGTGGTTCCAACCGACTTCGATATCTATTCGCCGGCAACCTGGCTCGACAACGCGTTGTTGCAGCCGGCGCCACGCGAGGCTTACACGCGACTGCTCGCGCAAGGCTGGACCGATGCCTTGCGTGCGAAACATCCGCAAGATGCCATCTACACGTTCTGGGACTACCGGCGCAACCGGTGGCAACGCAATGCCGGCCTGCGCATCGATCACTTGCTGCTGAGCAAGCCGGTGCGGGCACGGCTGCGCGCCGCGGGCGTCGACCGCGAGGTGAGGGCACTTGCCGACACCAGCGATCACGCGCCCGCCTGGATCGAGCTTGCCGATTGATCCTCGAGAGGATTCTCCGACCGCAGCGTGGCCACAACGCACCCCATCGGGCGCTGCGCCATTACCGGAGGTGGCCGGTCATCGGCCAGACAGCGCACGCCGCGACGCCCGGCCTTGAACTCGCAATATGAGAAGAGGGTGTGGCCGGAAGGACTACTGAGGGCCTGCCAGTAAGGAACGAAGGAAACAAGACACCAGAACCAGGCCCTGACGCTGGCGCGGTTCACCGGTCGGAACGCTTCAGTCGCGCGGTGTCTGCGAGTGCGCGATGGCCGGCGTGGCGTGCTCCAACTCCGGCGCGATGCCCGCCTGCAATAGTCCGAGCGCGACCGCCGGATCGTCGGCGAACTGGAACAACGCGAGATCCTCGCGGTTGATCATGCCGTGCCGGACGAGGGCGTCGAAATTGATGATTTCGTTCCAGTAGCTCGACCCATAGAGCACGATCGGAATGGGGCGCTCGATCTTCCTGGTCTGCATCAGCGTCAGGATTTCAGTCATCTCATCGAGGGTGCCAAAGCCGCCGGGGAACACCACCAGGGCACGCGCCAGATGCGCAAACCAGAGTTTGCGCATGAAGAAGTAGTGGAACTCGAACGTCAGTTGGCGCGTGACGTAAGGGTTCGGCTGCTGCTCGTGCGGCAACCCGATGTTGAGGCCGATGGTCCTGCCGCCAGCTTCGGAAGCGCCGCGGTTGGCAGCCTCCATGATCCCCCCGCCGCCGCCGGTGCAAACGACATACCGATGCGCGTGCGAAGGAAGATTCTTCGACCAGAGGGTGACGAGCCGCGCCAATTCGCGCGCCGCGTCGTAGAAGTGGCCAAGCGGACCCTCGGGCGCCAGCCGCGCCGAGCCGAAGAACACGATCGTGTCGCGAACGTGCTCGCGGCGGAACGTGTGCATCGGCTCGAGGTATTCGGCAAGGATGCGCAGCGGGCGCGCATCCTCGCTGTCGAGGAAGCTCTCGTTCTTGTACGCGACAGGATTGCGCGGTGGATTGGTTGAACTCATGGGGTCGAAGTCATGGTTTCCGGCGTGCCGCTGCAAAGTCGATAAAGCCGCGCGCGACATCGGTGTGAACAAGTTGAACGCGAACGCGGTCACCGACATCGAGGCCCTCGAATCCACGCACGACCCGGCCTTCGGCGGTAGGTCCCGAAATGCGCACCCATGTTCCTTTGTCCGAAGCACCGGTCACGATGCCATCGAACTGCGCGCCGATACGCGGGGCAAGGAGCAGCGCTGCGGCAGACTTCCGCACCTGCCGTTCCACCTTTTCCGCGTTGTCTTCCTGGTCGGAGCAGTGTCGCGCCAGCGTCGCAAGTTCGTCGTTGGTGTAAGGCGACGCTTGCCCGGCGAGCGCCGCCTTCAGCAGCCGTTGCGCGATGAGGTCGGGAAACCGGCGGTTCGGCGCGGTGGAATGGGTGTAGTCCTTCACGGCAAGTCCGAAGTGCCCGTCGGATGGCTCGCCGGGCTGTTGGAGCGCGTACTCGCCCGAGCCCAATAGCTTGACCACAGAGAGCGAAACGTCAGCAAAGCGCACAGGGTCGACAGCACGGCGCCTGGCGAGGAACGCATCCAACGCAGCGGCGTCCGGAGTCGGCGGCAACCGATCCCCTGACTCGGCCGCCAGCGCGACGATCCGCTCCCAGCGCTTGGGCGTGCGCAGCACGCGGCGCAGCGAGGGCACGCCCTTCTTTTCGAGGTACTTAGCCGTTACGCCGTTGGCTGCGATCATGAAGTCCTCGATCAGTTCCTTGGCGCGGTTCTTCTCGTCAGGCAGCAGATCGGCGAGGACGCCTTCTTCGAATACGGGCCGGACTTCGAGCGTCTCGAGGCGCAGCGCGCCACGCGAATGGCGAACCCGCTTCAGCGCCTGTGTAACCCGATCCTGGATCCGCAGCTGTTCGTCCAGTCCGGGAACCGTCGCAATTTTCGGCGGCGCCGGCGCCGTGCCATCGAGCCATGCAGCGACGCCGTTGTACGCAAGCTTCGCGCGATTCAGAACGACCGCCCGGTAGATGTCGGACGCCGTCATCGTGCCGTCGCCTGCGATCACCATTTCCATCACGATCGCCAGCCGTTGCTGCCCCTCGGCCAACGAAGTGAGGTCGGTCGACAGTTTCTCCGGCAGCATCGGAAAGATTTCGGCGGCGGTGTAAACGGAGGTCGTGTTGGTCCTCGCGTGACCGTCGATCGCGGAATCCTTTTCTACCAATGCGTCGACGTCGGCGATGGCGACCAGGATCCTCACCGCGTCACCCGCCAGCGGTTCAGCAACCGAGAGCTGATCGAGATCGCGGGAGTCGTCGTTGTCGATCGACGCCCAGAGCAGGTCACGCAAGTCGCGAGTCGCGCCACCGGAGGCCACCGCGGCCTGGGTGATGCGGTTGGTCTCGGCGATGACGGCCGGTGAAAAGTCCGGCAGCAGCCCGCGCTGGAGCATTGCCCGGTGCGCGATGCTCTGCAGTTCACGCTTGCCGGTCAGCGGTGTTGTCGCCATGCAATGTCGCTAAGACCTGAACCAGGACTTTTGCGTTGTGCGGTCAGCTATCACGTCCGAGCAGCTGAGTGACTTCGCTCTTTGTCAGCACCTTGTTGCGCTCCAGATGTTCGTCCAACGGGACGAAGCGGATCGGCCAATCACGGTCCGGATCGTCCGGTTTGACCATGGCTGCGAGTTCCAAGGCGGGTAACTGCGCACGATGGGTCGACGTGAAGGTCGGTCTCGGCGAGTCCACAAGCCAGATACAAACCACCAGCTTGTACTCGCCAGGGGGAAGAAAGACCCGACCCTTGGCCCAGCGAAAGTGGATGACCTTGGTTACCGAAGCGCGGCCCGGGACCGTGACAGGTCCCGCGAATTCGTCTCGTACCCAGCGTTTGTCCGAATGGTTGTCCGAATGGTCCTGCTTGCGGAACTCATTCCACTCGATGAGGTAGGCCATCGACTCCATGCCGGGAGCCCAGACTACGAGCGCGCAACGTGTTACGACTCCCAAGCGCTGCCCTGCGTTGGAGAAAGTCGCCGGCATGTATATCTCAAACCCGTCGTCGAAGCGACTGAAGCCAACCGTGCTACCGGCTTGAAACCCGATGGTCGCTCCCTGCAGTCCGCGCACATATAGCGCCACGAACGAAACAAGAAGGCTGATGACTGAAATGAATAGCGCTGCGTCCTGCATTCCGCTTCCAGCCTGGAGGCAAGCGATGAACTGTACGTGAGCACGAAAACTATTGCCCGCGCTCGACGCTGAGAAACTCCCGGAGTTTGGCTATGCAATACCGTGATGCGCGTCATCTCTCCGGCGGTACGCGTCGGTCGGAGATGCGCGCCTTCGCGCGGCACTCAGGAGCGGGCGGCGAAGGTCTTGCGTGGCGCGCGTGTCTTCAGCGCCGCATTGCGCTTGAGATGTGCAACGAATGTGGTTGCAACTTCCGATAGCGGTTCCTGCTTGCGCGTGAGGACGCCGAAGGCTTCCAGATCGTGTCCGACGACGATCGGCAGTTCGCACAGCAGACCGGCTTTCACGTGATCGCGCACGACCGATTCGGGCAGCATCGCCACCGCATCACTCGATTGCACCAGTTGCAGGGTGGCGAAGATCGAGGTGCATTCGATCATGTCCTGCGGCGTTGATACGCCCGCGCGGGCGAACTCTTCCTCCAGCAGCACGCGCGCTGGCGAACGGATCGTCTGCAGGACCCAGGGCCAGCTGACCAGTTCGCTCCAGCCCACACGCCGCCGGCGTGTCAGCGCATGGCGCCGTCGCACGACGACACGCATCGGCTCGTCGGAAAGCGCGGTGAAATCGAACTTGTTGTGCTCCAGCGGACCCGTAAAGCGGCCCACGGCGAGTTCGATCTCATGGCGCTCGAGCAGGATGCCGATCTGATCGCTGGTCTCGCCCAGCACACGCACGTTCAGGCGCGGCCGCTCGCGCTTGATGTCGGCCACCGCGCGCGCGACCAGATCCGGCGCTGCCCCCATGATCGCGCCGAATACCAGGTGCCCATGGCCACCGCGGCGCTTGATGTCCAACGCTTCGAGAAACCGGTCGAGGTTCGCCTGCACCTGCCGCGCGTAACCGACGACCTCGCTGCCGAGCGCGGTGGGCCGCATTCCACGCGCGTGGCGCTCGAACAGCGCAAACCCGAACGCCTGCTCGATGTCGGCCAGCATCTTGGTGGCCGACGGCTGGGTGATGTTGATGCTCGCCGCGGCCTGGTTCAGCGTGGTCGATTCACCCAGCGCGCTGAGCAGCGACCAGTGCTTGAGCCGCAATCGGTTTACAAGCCGCGGTGTCAGGGACATGCGCTCCTCCTCCTTACGCAGCACAAGACCAGGCATTCCAAAATGGAATCGATGCCTTGAAATTTTCGATTGGAATCGCATCGATCCCGATCCTACAGTTGGGCGCCTGCAGAAGTCGAGGAAATACACCGATGCCGATGCCGACCATCAAACACGTGCGCGCCTTCACCCTGCGCGGCGGCGGGGCCGACTACCACGACCAGGGTGAGGGGCACTGGATCGACGATCACATCAGCACGCCGATGGCGCGTTATCCGGAGTATCGGCAGAGCCGCCAGAGCTTCGGACTGAATGTCCTCGGTACGCTGCTGGTCGAAATCGAGGCGAGCGACGGCACGGTGGGTTTTTCGGTCACCACGGGCGGCGATCCTGGTTGTTTCATCGTGGAAAAACATCTGGCGCGTTTCCTCGAAGGCCGCACCGTGACCGACATCGAAAAGATGTGGGATCAGATGTTCCACGCGACGCTGTACTACGGCCGCAAAGGCATCGTGCTCAACGCCATTTCCGGCGTCGATCTCGCGCTGTGGGATTTGCTGGCCAAGGTGCGCAGGGAACCCGTGCACGCACTGCTCGGTGGTCCGGTGCGCGACGAACTGGTCTTCTACGCCACCGGAGCGCGCCCCGATCTGGCGCGCCAGATGGGCTTCATCGGCGGCAAGCTGCCGCTGCATCACGGGCCCGCGGAGCGTGAAGAGGGGATGCAGAAGAATCTCGAACTGCTTGGGGCGATGCGCAGCAAAGTCGGCAGCGATTTCTGGCTCATGTACGACTGCTGGATGAGCCTCGACGTGGACTACGCGACCCGGCTCGCCAAAGCCGCCCACCAGGAGTTCGGGCTGAAGTGGCTCGAGGAAGCGCTGCTGCCAGACGACTATTGGGGCTACGCTGAACTGCGCCGCAACGTTCCACGCGGCCTGCTGGTGTCCACCGGCGAGCACGAAGCAACACGTTGGGGGTTCCGCCTGCTGCTGGAGATGGAATGCTGCGACATCCTGCAGCCCGACGTCGGCTGGTGCGGCGGCATCACCGAGCTGATCAAGATTTCAGCGTTGGCCGACGCACGCGGCAAGCTGGTGGTGCCGCACGGGTCTTCGGTGTACAGCTATCACTTCGTGATCACGCGCCATAACAGCCCATTTTCCGAGTTCCTGATGATGGCGCCCAAGGCCGACAAGGTGATGCCGATGTTCCATCCCCAGTTGCTGGACGAGCCCGTGCCGGTCGACGGACGGATCAAGGCCTCGGCCCTCGATGCGCCGGGCTTCGGCGTGCGTCTGAACCCGGACTGCAAGCTGCATCGGCCATATCAGCACTGACGGCGAGACACCCAATGCTGCGCGTGGTCGACCCGCACATCCACCTCTGGAATCGCCAGACGCATCGTTATCCGTGGATGGAGACGGCGGGCGGCAACTTCATGGGCCCCTGCGATGCGATCCTGAAAACCCACGAGGTGCGTCACTTTCTCGACGATGCGCAGGGCGTCGACGTGCTCAAGGTCGTGCACGTCGAAGCCGCGCACGACCCGGCCGCGCCGCTGGAGGAGACCCGCTGGTTGCAGTCGCTTGCCGACGCACCTGGTTCGCGCGGTTTACCGCAAGGCATCGTCGCGTATGCCGACCTCGCATCGCCGGATGTCGATGCACTGCTGGCCGCACACGCGGCACATCGCAACGTGCGTGGCATCCGGCAGATCCTGAATGTTCACGTCGACCCGTACTACGACTACGTCGGGCGGCATTTCATGCACGAGCCGCAGTGGCGGCGCGGTTTTGCATTGCTGGCCAGGCACCGGCTGTCATTCGATCTGCAGATCTACCCGACCCAGATGCCCGCGGCGGTGGAACTGGCGCGCGAGCACTCGGGCACGACCATCGTGCTGAATCACACCGGCATGTTCGTCGACCGCACCAAAGTTTCCGGCTGGCGCGCCTGGCGCGAAGGCTTGCGCGCACTGGCTGCGTGTCCGAACGTCCACGTCAAGATCAGCGGGCTGGGAATGTTCGATCACGCGTGGACGATCGACAGCCTGCGTCCTTACGTGCTTGAGGCCATCGACGCATTCGGCGTCGAGCGTGCGATGTTCGCATCCAACTTTCCGGTCGACCATCACTACAGCACCTACCTGGCGTTGTGGTCGGCCTATGCGCAGATCGTCGCCGGGGCGACGCAGGCCGAGCGCGATGCACTGTTTCGCACCAACGCAGAACGCGTATATCGAATCTGAACCCGATCTGGATCACGGACCCCCAACCGGCTCGCAGAGCCTATAACCACAAGGAGACACGAATGAAACTCCTCAAGACCCTGGCCACGCTCGCTGCCGCCGTCGCGCTGGCAGCGGGGGCCGTGGCGGCCGGCGCCGCCGACAAAGTAAAGATCGCGATGGTGGTGAAGAACCTCGGCAACGGGTTCTTCGATGCGGCACACGAGGGCGGCAAGGCCGCGGCCAAGGAACTCGGCGACGTCGAGCTGATCTACACCGGCCCGACCGCGCCAACCGCGGAAGCACAGATCGAGATCATCAACTCGTTGATCAGCCAGAAGGTCGACGCGATGGTGATTTCCGCCAACGACCGTGATGCGCTGGTGCCGATCGCCAAGCGCGCCATGCAGCGTGGCATCAAGGTGCTGTCGTTCGACAGCGGCATCGCCAAGGACGGCCGGCTGATGCAGCTCAATCCGTCGAACAACACGCTGATCGGCACCAAGCTGGTCGAGATGGCGAGCGAAGCCGCCGGTGGAGCAGGCGAGATCGCAATCCTTTCTGCCACTGCGCAGGCAACCAACCAGAACATCTGGATCGCCGAGATGAAAAAGGTGCTTGCCAAACCCGAGTGGGCCAAACTGAAGCTGATCGCCACCGTTTACGGTGACGACCAGTCGGACAAAAGCTACCGCGAGGCCCTGGGCCTTCTGCGCAGCAATCCGAACCTGAAGGTGATCGTGGCACCGACCACCGTCGGCATCGTCGCGTCGGCCAAGGCGGTGGCCGACGAAAAGCTGATCGGCAAGGTCTACGTCACCGGTCTTGGCCTGCCCTCCGAGATGGCCGGGCATGTGAAGAGCGGCGCGGTCAAGAGCTTTGCGATCTGGAATCCGATCGACCTTGGCTACACGGCGACGCAACTTGCGTATGCGTTCGTGAAGGGCAAGGCGACCGGCAAGCAGGGCGAGCAGATTCCCGCCGGGCGCATGGGCAAGATTACGATCGAGGCCGACGGCGAAGCCGCAATGTCACCGCCGTTTACCTACAACGCGAGCAACATCGATCAGTTCGCCAAGATCTTCTGACGCGCATGTGATGCAACCCGGGGCCAGTCGGCCGGCGGCGGCCACGACCGCGGCCGCCGAACCGCCGGTCCTGCTTGAACTCAGCGGTATCGGCAAGCGTTTCGGCGGTGTCCGGGCGCTTGCCGGTGTGCACCTTTCCGCGCGCGGCGGCGAGGTGCTGGCGCTGATCGGCGAAAACGGCGCGGGCAAGTCGACGCTGGTCAAGATCCTCACCGGCATTCACCGGCCGGACGAAGGCGAAATGCGGCTGAACCACCGCGTGTTGTCGTTCGCCAATCCACTTGCCGCCATGCGCGCCGGCATCACCGCCGTGCACCAGGAAACGGTGATGTTCGACGAGCTGACGGTGGCCGAGAACATCTACATGGGCCATCACCCACGCACCGCCGGCTTGGCGCGCGTCGACTGGCGGCGCATGGAAGTGCAAGCCGAAAAGTTGTTCGAGCGCCTGGAAGTGCGGCTACCGGTGCGTGCCAAGGTGCGCGATCTAAGCATCGCGCAGCGCCACATCATCGAGATCGCGCGGGCGTTGTCGCAAGAAGCGCGCGTGGTCATCATGGACGAGCCGACCGCCGCGCTGTCGCGCCGCGAGATCGAAGAGCTGTACCGGATCGTCGCGCAGTTGAAAGCACGCGGAACGGCCGTGATCTTCATTTCGCACAAGTTCGACGAGATCTTCGCGGTGGCCGACCGCTACACCGTACTGCGCGATGGCGAGTACGTCGGTGAAGGCCGCATCGCAGAAACAACCGAGCAGCAGCTGATCGCGATGATGGTCGGCCGGCCCGTGACCCAGATCTATCCGGCGCCGCAGGCTGCGCCGCGCGAGATCGTGCTCCAGGTGGACGATCTGTCGCACCCGACCGAGTTCGACGGCATCAGCTTCAGCTTGCGACGCGGTGAAATCCTCGGCGTCTACGGCCTGATCGGTGCCGGCCGCTCGGAGTTGATGCAAGCGCTTTTCGGGCTCACCGCGCCGAGCCGAGGGAGCGTCATGCTGGACGGCCGGCCGCTGGTGGCACGCACCCCGCGCGAGGCCATCGATGCCGGCATCGTCTACGTCCCCGAAGACCGCCAGCACCAGGGCGCGCACCTCGAGATGACGATCGCGCACAACGTGACCTTGCCGCGCCTGGCCGACTTCGGCTGGTGGCTGCTCGGCAAGTGGCGGCGCGAGCTGGCGCCGGTGCGGCGTTTTTGCGAGCGACTCGAACTGCGGGCCGCAAACTTCGGCCAGCTGGTCGCGGAGCTGTCGGGAGGCAATCAGCAGAAGGTCGTGCTTGCCAAATGGCTCGCGACCAACCCGAAGGTGATGATCGTCGACGAGCCGACCAAGGGCGTCGACATCGGCTCGAAAGCGGCCGTGCATCAGTTCATCAATGAGCTGGTGGCGCAGGGGCTCGCGGTCATCATGGTGTCCTCTGAATTGCCCGAAATACTCGGCATGTCGAACCGCATCATCGTGATGCGGCAGGGCAGGGTGCAGCGCGAGTTCGCGCGCGCCGATGCGACGAGCGAAACCGTGGCGGCTGCGGCGCTCGGAGCAACTGCGTGAAGTCCGATTGGCTCAGGTCGCGCGAGGTGCAGCTCGCGCTCATCCTGGTCCTGCTGGTCGGCATCGTTGGCGCGCGTGCGCCGGTTTTTCTGACCACGAAGAGCGTCGACAGCCTGCTCACCGACTCGGCGATCCTGGTGATGATGGCGCTCGCCCAGATGCTGGTCATCCTCACGCGCGGCATCGATCTTTCGGTCGCCGCCAACCTGGCACTCTGCGGCATGGCGGTCGCGTTGATCGGGCAGAAGGCACCCGGTGTGCCGGTGGGTCTGCTGGTCGTGATCGCGATGACCCTCGGTGCTGCGCTGGGCGCGCTCAACGGCGCGCTGGTCGGCCTGCTGCGGCTGCCGCCCATCGTCGTGACGTTGGGCAGCATGAGTGTCTTCCGCGGAATGATTTTCGTGCTTTCCGGCGGTGCCTGGGTGTCGTCGCACCAGATGACGCCGCAATTCATTGCCTTTCCGCTCGACCGTTTGTTCGGACTGACGCACCTGGTCTGGCTGGCGATTGCGGGCGCTCTGATCGCGTGGTTCGTGACCCGCAACACGCGTTTCGGCCGTGAGCTGTATGCGATCGGCAACCACCCCGTGTCCGCCGGTTATGTCGGCGTGCCGGTGCGCCGGCGGCTGTTAGCGGTCTACGCCATCTCCGGAATGGTGGCGGGACTGTGTGGTTATCTATGGGTGGCGCGCTACGCGGTCGCGTTCACCGAGATCGCTTACGGCTTCGAACTCAGCGTGATCGCCGCGTGCGTGATCGGTGGCGTCAGGATTGCCGGTGGCGTGGGCTCGGTCGCTGGCACGGTGCTCGGTGCGCTTTTCCTCGGCGTGATCAGCAACGCATTGCCGGTGGTACAGGTCTCGCCCTTCTGGCAGAGCGCGATCACCGGAACCGTGATCGTCGTTGCCGTGGTGTTCAACGCACGCGAAGGCCGCCGCGCAGGCAAACAGATCCTGCCGCTGCAGCTACGGGCCGACGAGGGCCCATGACGACGGTCGCCAGGACACGCATCGAAGATCGTGCGCCGCAGAGCCTGGGCGGCCTGCTGCGGCGCTGGGAAACGTTGCTCGTGGTGGTGCTGCTGCTGGTGTTCTTGAGCGCCGGTTTCGCGTTGAAGGGTTTCCTCGACCCGTACAACCTGGCCGACAGCACCTTCAACTTCAGCGAAAAAGCGTTGATTGCGTTACCGATGGCGCTGCTGATCCTGGTGCGCGAAATCGACATTTCCGTGGCGGCCATTCTCGCCGTCTCGTCGGTCGCGATGGGTTTTGCGAACCAGCTGGGCGTACCGGCGCCCGGGCTCGTCCTGATCGGGATCGCCGTCGGTGCGCTGTGCGGCACTTTCAACGGCGTGCTGGTTACGCGTTTTGCGATTCCCTCGATCGTCGTCACGATCGGCACCATGTCGCTCTATCGTGGCATCGCCCAGGTGGTGCTCGGCGACCAGGCGTACACGGGTTATCCGCAAGCGCTGGGCGATTGGGGCCAGGGTTATTTCTTCGGGATCGTGCCGCGCCCGTTCGTGATCCTGGTGGTTTTCGCACTGCTCTTCGCGGCTGGGTTGCATG
>Ga0137409_10005919_pt1 | contig 12725 bp, 10 predicted proteins | sample CZODoug1_16funga_FD_122059 | JGI IMG/M metagenome (GOLD analysis project Ga0137409, IMG submission 122059) | Vadose zone soil fungal communities from Angelo Coast Range Reserve, California, USA - CZODoug1_16fungal (Hybrid Assembly) | ecosystem: Environmental > Terrestrial > Soil > Vadose zone...
AATCGTCCGTCGGACGAGACGTTTTGGAGTAACCTAGGCGCTTTCCTGCGAGAAGACAAACCCATGGCCCAAGTCTCGATGACCGTCAACGGCAAAGTTCGCAAGGGAAACGTCGACCCTCGCGTGCTGCTCGTCCACTTCCTCCGCGAACAACTGCGTCTGACGGGCACGCACATCGGGTGCGACACCAGTCAGTGCGGAGCATGTACCGTCCTCATCGACGGCCGGAGCGCGAAGTCCTGCACGATCTTTGCGGTCCAGGCCGACGGCTCGGCGATCACCACGATCGAGGGCCTCGCGCCGGACGGCCACCTGCATCCCCTGCAGGAAGGCTTCTGGGAGGAGCACGGCCTCCAGTGCGGCTACTGCACGCCGGGAATGATCATGGCGGCTGTGACACTGCTGCAGGACAACCCGAAGCCGTCAGAGCGGGAGATACGCGAGGGTATCTCTGGCAATTTATGCCGCTGCACCGGTTACCAGCACATCGTCAACGCCATCCAGCACGCAGCAAACAAGAGGTAAGCCATGCCCACGACTCCCGTCCTGCCGAAGCTCGTGGGCCAACGCGTCAAGCGGCGCGAGGATCCGCGTCTCATTCAGGGCCGTGGCACGTACGTCGACGACATCGCCCTCGTCGGCATGCAGCATCTGGCGTTCAAGCGAAGCGACGTGGCACACGGACGGATCCGCTCCATCGATACTCGTGCCGCGGAGGCGATGGACGGCGTCAGCGCGGTCTTCACCGGCGCCCAGATCGCTGAATTCCTGGCGCCGATGCCCATCGGCACGCCGTTTCCTTCCCCCGAGCATCGTGCGGTCGCCGTGGACACGGTCCGCTACGGAGGCGAGCCGGTCGCGGTCGTCGTGGCGAGCGATCGCTACATCGCGCGTGACGCAGCCGACGCGATCGTCGTCTCGTATGAAACGCTGCCGGCCGTCGTCGATCTCGAACAGGCCATGACGGGGAAGCCGACGGTCATACATCCCGGTTTTCCGAACAACCTGGCGGTGGCGCTGGTGCCGAGCGGCACGGGTGTGAGCGCCTCCGGCACCGTCGACGACTCCGCGATCGACGCCGCGTTCAGCAAGGCCGACGTCGTCATCTCGCAGCGGATGGTGAACCAGCGCCTCGCGCCGACGACGATGGAGCCGAGAGGCGTGGTGGCGCACTACGAGATGGGCAAAGGCACGATGACGATCTGGTCGTCAACGCAGAACCCGCACATCCTGCGAACGTTCATCGCGGCGTTGACCGGATTGGGCCAGGATCAGGTCCGGGCGATCGCTCCTGAAGTGGGCGGCGGCTTTGGCGCCAAGATCAACATCTACGGGGAAGAGTACGTCGCGGCCGCGATCTCGAAACGGCTCGGCATTCCCGTGAAGTGGGCGGAAGACCGCTCGGAAGCCTTCGTGGCCACGACGCACGGCCGGGACATCCTCGGCTACGTGGACCTCGCGGCGAAGCGCGACGGTACCGTGCTCGGCCTGAAGATTCGCCTGATCGCCGATATCGGCGCCTACAACATGCTGCTGACGGCAGCCATCCCGACGCTCACGATGATGATGGCGAACGCGACCTACAACATTCCGGCGATCCGCACCACGCTCACCGAGGTGTTCACCAACAAGACGCCGACCGACGCCTATCGCGGCGCCGGCCGTCCCGAGGCGACGTACTTCGTCGAGCGTGCGATGGACATGCTCGCGCGTGAATTGAAGATGGATCCGGCGGAGCTCCGCCGAAAGAACTTCATCCAGCCGCATCAGTTTCCGTTCGCGACCCAGATGGGCGCGGTGTACGACTCGGGCGATTACGAGAAGGCGCTCGACCTCGCGCTGAAAACCGCCCGGTGGGATCAATTGAAGGCGGAGCGCGACGCCGCTCGCGCGCAGGGCAGGCTGGTCGGTCTCGGCCTCGCGATGTACGTGGAGGTGTGTGGCATCGGTCCGTCTTCCTCGCTTCCGACCGGTGGGTGGGAGCACTCGCAGGTGACGATCGAGCGCGACGGCCGGATCAGCGCGACCACCGGTGCATCCCCGCACGGTCAAGGCAACGAAACGACCTTCGCGCAGATGCTCGCGGACCAGTTCGGCGTGCCGCTCGAACACATCACGATCCTTCACGGGGATACGGGCGTCGTGAAGCAGGGCATCGGTACGTTTGGCAGCCGGTCGCAGGCGGTCGGCGGGACCGCGCTGCACATGGCGGGCGCCAAGGTGAAGTCCAAGATGGCGAAGTTTGCCGCCGCGCTTCTCGAGGCGCACGAGGACGATCTGGTATTCCAGGACGGAACGATCTCGGTGAAGGGCGCGCCCGCTTCGGGGAAGTCGTTCGCAAGCGTGGCCGCGTATGCCTACGTGCCGGTGCCGCTCCCCGAAGGGCTCGAGCCCGGCTTGAGTGACGAAGCCTTCTTCGAGCCACTCAACAACACGTATCCCTTCGGCTGTCACATCTCGATGATCGAGATCGACCGCAAGACAGGCGAGCCGACGCTCCTGAAGCTCGTGGCCGTGGACGATGCGGGGAATCTCATCAACCCGCTCATCGTCGAAGGACAGATTCACGGTGGCCTCGCCCAGGGCATCGGGCAGGCGATGATTGAAGAAGTGGTCTACAACGAAGACGGTCAGCTGCTGACCGGCTCGTTCATGGACTATGCGATCCCGCGCGCCATCGATTTCCCGCGCTTCGAGCTCGCCGAAACCGTGACTCCGACGCCCGTGAACCCGCTGGGCGCGAAAGGCGTGGGCGAAGCCGGCACGCTCGGCTCGACGCCGAGCGTCGTGTCTGCCGCGGTCGATGCGCTCAGCGAATTCGGCGTGAAACACATCGACATGATGCTTCGGCCCGAAAAACTGTGGCGCATCATTCAGGGAGGGCGGTCGTGATTTCGACGGGATTCGAATACAGCCGGGCCAAGTCGCTCGACGACGCGCTCGCGAAGCTTCGCGCGGCCAATGGCGAGGCGAAGCTCATTGCCGGCGGCCACAGCCTCGTCCCGCTCATGAAGCTGCGTTTGAGCGAGCCGAAGGCCATCATCGACATCGCCCACATTCCCGGGCTCTCCGGCATCAACAAGAAAGGCGACACGATCGAGATCGGCGCCGGCACCGTCCACCACGTCGTCGCCACATCCGCATTGCTGCAGCAGGCCTGCCCCATGGTGGCGGAGGCCGCGGCGGCGATCGGCGATCCCCAGGTCCGCAATCGCGGCACCCTCGGCGGCAGTCTGGCCCACGCCGATCCGGCCGCCGACTACCCGGCGGTGATGCTGGCGCTCGACGCCGACATCCAGGTCAGGAGTCCCGGCGGGTCGCGCGTGGTGAAAGCGCAGGAATTTTTTCGGGGTCTGTTCACCGTCGATCTCGCCGCGGACGAAATCATCGTCGGCGTGCAGTTCCGTCCGGTGAAGACCGCCGCCTACGCGAAGCTGTATCAGCGCGCGTCACATTTCGCCATCGTCGGGGTGGCGGCCGCGCTGGACGTGAAGGACGGGAAGATTCAGTCGGCGCGAATCGGCGTCACTGGCGCGAGCTCTCACGCGACGCGCCTGACGGACGTGGAGCAGGCGCTCGCCGGAAAACCGCTGTCGAAGGGCAGCATCGAGGCGGCCGCACGATCCGCGGGCGCCGACCTCGAGGACATCAACTCCGACATTCATGCAAGCGAGGCGTATCGGCGCGCGATGATTCCCGTGTTCACCGAACGCGCGTTGGAGCGCGCGCTAGCACGGGCAGGGTAACGAAGCTTCGCCTGAGACGAAACTCCTATGCCGCAACCTCCTCCAGTTGGACGCGGTAGCCGAGGTCGCGTAGGCGCTTGACGAGTCGCTGCGTCGCCTTCGTGCGATCGAGACGCTCGAAATACTGGCCGCCCAACTCGCGGTACTCGGCGCTGTCGCGAAGGATGTAGTAAATCGCCGTGAGCATGGAGGCGGCGACGGCCACGATCGCCTTTTTCGGCCCTCGGCGGGCGCGCAGCCGGAGGAATTGCGCGCGATAGTAACTGTTCTTGGTCCGGACCGCCGCCCAGGCGGCCTGCACGAGCACTGTTTTCAGCCAGCACGCGCCTTTGCGGGTGCGCGTAGACTTGCGTTTACCGGCCGACTCGTCCAACCGGCGGCACAAACAGGCCCAGGCGATCAGGTGCTGATGGGTCGGGAAGCGAGTCATATCGAGGCCGATTTCGCCGAGGATCGCTTGAGCCACGACTGTATCAATGCCCGGCACCGCATCGATGCGCGCGATGGCCTCACGAAAAGGCGCGAGCGCCTCGCCGAGTTGCGTGTCGATGTCCGCGACCGCCCGTTCCAGCTGCTCGATCAGATCCAGATGCAGCTTCAGCAGCCGAAGGTGGTGCGGTCTGACCTGGCCGGTAAGGGCGTCGACCAATGCGGCGCGCTTGTTCTTCAGCGTGCCGCGAGCCAAGTCTACCAGCTGCACGGGATCGGTCTGGCCCGCGATGAGCGCCCGGAGGATCGCCCGGCCGCTGACCCCGATGATGTTGCTGACCAACCCCGTGATTTTCAGGTTGGCGGTATCAAGCGTCTTCTGGATCCGCTGCGTGTGCTGGGCGATCTCCCGCACGAGCTGCTTCCGCGTGCGCGTGAGGTCCCGCACCTCCTGGATTGGGGCCGGCGGCACGAAGCTGCCGCGGATGAGGCCATGCGCCAGCAGATCCGCGATCCACGCCGCATCCTTCACATCACTCTTGCGGCCGGGCACATTGCGAATATGCGCGGCGTTCGCCAACGTGAGCGTGAACGTCTCTTCCAGCAGATACCAGACGGCTTTCCAATACGAGCCGGTCGCCTCCATCGCCACGTGCGTCACGCCGTGCTCGGCCAACCAAGTCGCCAGTGTCAGCAGCTCCCGCGTCGTCATGCCAAAGGTGCGGGTCTCCTGTTGAACAGGGCGTCCGTGGATTCGCACGCAGGCGACAAGGGTATCTTTGGCCAAATCGAGGCCGGCACACCGCGGATACAACACGTCCATGATCGCGGCACCCTCTCTGCATCGGCGAGGAGCCCGCTTGAACGAAGTCTGAGACGCGTGCTTCAGGCCGCCAGACGGACTGCCCTCCATCGAGCCGGCTGGAGAACCTCCAGGCAGGTGAGGGAGATCGACGTTGACGCCGTTGCCACAATATGCGGTGCTCGCGGGGCTCCGGGTCCAACTCAAACACGGGCTCACAGCACCAAGGAGAAGCCGACCTCTGTGCCGATGCGTCGTGATTATCGTCTGTTTCGTTCGCATGCGGTCAGCTCCGCTGGTGGAGGCCTCAAACTGACGAGCGAAGAGAGCTGTCGCGACGCGAATCTTCGTTACTAGGGCACCTCGAGCTTCGCCTGCAGGCAGGTGAAGAATCGATCGAGCATCATCTTCGCCACGCCACTGATCAATCGCTGCCCCAGCCTGGCGATCGGACCGCCGGTCTGCACGGTGCCGGTCACGTCCACAGCCGTTGTCTCTCCCTGGCCTCGAAGGGCGATCGCTGAGCTGCCCTTCACGAACCCCGGCCGCCCCTGGCCTTCCACCACGAGGCGGTACGACGTGCGAGGGGTCTTGTCGACGAGGACCACGGTGCCGGTGTAGGTCCCGGTGATCGCTGCGAGGCCGACCGTGAGCGTCACGATGTAGCGGTCCTCGCCATCTGGCTCGAACCGCTGGCACCCGGGGATACAGGACGAGAGAACGGCGGGATCCATGAGCAGATCCCACACTCGATCCGGTGGAGCGTTGAACGTGTAGGAGCTGGACACCTCCATCATCGGTCCTTCTGCGCCGGTTGGGCGAGCGCGTTCAAGTGTATGGCCAGATCCGCGAGATTGGTCAGCGTCCGTGCCGGCAGGAAATCGTCCACAAACGGCAGCGCCGCCTGAAGCCCGCGCGTCAACGGCGCGTAATCGGCCGTGCCGATGAGAGGGCTCAGCCACACCAGGCGGTGGCAGCTTCTCTGGAGACGCGCGATCTGGTCGCCCAGCTCCGCCGGGTCCCCACGATCCCAACCATCGGAGATGAGCAGGATCACCGGGCCGCCGTGCAGGACGCGGCGGCCCCAGTTTCGATGGAACTCCCTGACGGCCCCGCCAATCCGTGTCCCTCCCGACCAGTCCGGGACCGACCGCGATATTGCCGCGAGCGCGGCGTCGGGCCGCGGGATGTGCAGCTGTCTGGTGATTCGCGTGAGCTGCGTGGAGAAGAGGAACGCCTCGACGCGGTGGTGGCGCCTCGTCACTGCGTGAGCGAAGTGCAGGAACAGGCGTGAGTAGCGCTCCATGGATCCGCTGACGTCGCACAGCAGCACGAGCGGGCGAGGGCGCACGCGTCGCGCCCGCCGCCCGAGTTTGACGACATCGCCGCCCGTGCGGAGGCTCTCGGCGATCGCGCGTCGAAGGTCGATTCGCGAGCCGCGCCTTCGCACCCACCGCCGCGTCCGGCGTTCACCAGGATTCCAGACGAGACGGGACAGGGCCGCGCCGGCCTCCGCGATCTCGTCGGTCGTGAATACCGCGAAATCCTTGTCGGCGAGCGTGGCAAGGTTGCTCCAGGTCTTCAGACCTCTTCCCGAAGGCGCGTTGCCCTCCGCCTCGTCGGCTCCAGTGGTTGCTGTCAGATCATCGGACGCCAGGACTTCCTCGATCGCGACCGCCGGGACGCGCGATTCGTCGGGCTGCGGGTCGCTTCGGGCCTCCCCCTCGCCGTGATCGCGCCAGAAGGCCGCGAATGCCCGGTCGAACATCGCGATCTGTTCCTGCCGATGGACGAGCAGCGCACGGCAGGTGTGATACACCTCGTCGCGTGCGCCGAGGTTCACATGTCCGAGCGCCTCGATGACATCGAGTAAACGCCCGGGATGGACGTCGATGCCTGCGCGCCGCAGGACGCGGCCAAAGGTCAGCAGGTTATCGACAAGACGGGACATCGGCCCGGCCCGTTCACGCCCGCGAGGCGCTTCGCGCGATCGCGCGATCGAGCAGCTCCGCCGCCCGGCGTCCGCGGAGTGCGTCCAGATCTTCCTTCGCCTTCAGCACGACGCCGAGGGTTTCTTCGATCGCGTCCGCGTCGAGCGTGTTCCTGTCGAGCGCGGCGAGCGCGGTCACCCAGTCAATGGTCTCCGACACCCCGGGTACTTTGTACAGGTCCGTACCTCGCAGCTCCTGCACCATGGCCGTCACGTGCTCCGCCAGCCGCGCCGATGCCTCGGGAGCGCGCTCGCGAACGATGGCCAGTTCTTTTTCGAACGACGGGTACTCGATCCACTGGTAAAGGCACCGGCGTTTGAGCGCGTCATGCACCTCGCGCGTGCGATTGGATGTGAGGACGACCAGCGGGGGCTCCGTTGCCCGCACGGTCCCGAGCTCAGGAATGGTGATCTGGAATTCCGCGAGCAGCTCGAGGAGGAATCCTTCGAACTCCTCGTCGGCGCGATCGATTTCGTCGATGAGCAGGACGGCCGGACGCGTGCGCAGTGGGTCGATCGCCTGAAGCAGCGGGCGCTTGATCAGAAAGGCCTCGCTGTAGAGTTCGCGCCGCGCGCTTTCTCGACTGAGCGTCTGGGTCGCGTCGAGAATGCGCAACTCGAGGAGCTGGCGCGCGTAGTCCCACTCGTACAGCGCGTGACCGACGTCGAGGCCCTCATAGCATTGGAGACGAATCAGATCGGCGCCGAGCGCGGCGGCCGCCGCTCCGGCAAGCGCGGTCTTGCCCACGCCGGCCTCGCCCTCGAGGAATAGCGGCCGTTTCAGGCGGAGCGCGAGAAACAATGAAACGGCCAGGCCACGGTCCGCCACGTAGTGCTGGTCGGCTAGACGTTGCTGGAGGTCGGAGATGGATCCGGAAAGAATGGCGATGACCCCTGTACGGGACTGCCGCGGAGTATAGCAGGTTCGACAGCCCGTGCGGCGATCGTGTTACCGGACCGTCCGCATTTCATTGCGATTCCGATCCAGCGCGCAATCGCAAAGATCGCCATGAATTTCGCCGCCCACTTGTTCGGCGGTGTCGTGATGAAACGCTACCGCGTGACGATGACCGTGGCGGTCTCGTTCGCGTGGAGCGTGCAGTGATAGTTGTACGTGCCGACGGTGTTGAACGTGACCCCGTCGCCATTGTCACTGTGGGCGCTGGTCGGCGCGATGCTTCCGGTATCGAACACGCCGGAGTCTGTGGCGCTGTGGGCGACCGTATCCGAGTTCAACCAGTTCACTGTCTGGCCGACTTTCACCATCACCGGATTTGGCGAGTACACACCGTTCTTGATGGTGACGGTGAGCAGATTGGCTGGATTCGTGCCCTCGGGATTGGTCGGTGAGACCGGCGAGGTCGTGGTGGTTGAGCTGCCACATCCGATAGCGGAGAGCGCGAGCAAGATGACCGCCCCGACCGTGGATCGCGTGGCGCTGGAATCGCTGAAGGCCATGTTCCAAGCTCGTGCAACGCCTGTGCCGTCACGCCAAGCTGGACCTCTAAGGGAACCGCTATGAACCGATACTGACACGACGCTCTCAGCACCGAGCTCAATACCTCCAGCATCGAGCTGCCAGTGAACGGGCGCTGTTCGCTCAGCAGTTCGTACATCACTGCGCCGAACGAAAAGATGTCCGACCGCTCGTCGAGAGGCTTGGCTTGCGCCTGCTCCGGCGACATGTACGCCGCCGTGCCGAGGATCGTGCCCGCCGGGTCATCGCCGGCGTCGGGATCGTCGGGGACATCGACGCGATATTCACTTGCGCTGCGGCGCCAGGAGGCGGACACTTCGTCGGCATCCCGCCCGGATCCTCACCTTGAATCAGGAGGGCGATCGGTGTGAGACGAGCTCATGTGTTGAGCGACGACTCGTGTCCGGATCTTCGCAGCCATGGACGGGCTGTGAAGCGACCCTTCCATGCCCGAGGCACGAGCGTATCGGAGAAATTGGACAAGAACGTTCGATTGTCGTAGAAACGTCCACGATCACCGCGTGAACTCATGACACGATCGCCCCTCGCGATTGTCCCGGAGGAGAAACATGACGAAGAAAACGTTTGACGCAGAGACGATTCTGAACAGGGCACAACCGCTGATACACCAGGAGGCACATGAGATCCAGCCCTTTGGGCACCTCGTCAAGCTCCCGATCGCGTTGTCGGAGGAGGCATGCAAGGAAAGCGTGACGAACCTGAACCAGCTGCTGGCCGACACGATCACGCTGCGCGACCTCTATAAGAAACACCACTGGCAGGTCGCTGGCCCGACGTTCTACCAATTGCACCTGCTGTTCGACAAACACTACGAGAAGCAGAACGAGCTCGTCGATGCCATCGCAGAGCGGATTCAGTTGCTTGGCGGAGTAAGCATTGCAATGGCGCACGATGTCGCTGAAACGACTCTCGTTCCCCGTCCGCCGAAGGGTCGCGAGGAGGTGCCGGTGCAGATCTCGCGCTTGCTGCATGCACACGAGATCGTGCTCAAGGAAGCTCGGACCATGGCGCGCCTCGCAGCTGAACGAGGCGACCAAGGTACCAACGATTTGATCGTGACCGATGTCATTCGGGGGAACGAGCTCCAAGTCTGGTTCGTGGCGGAGCATGTCGTCGATTCACCGCTCGTACAGGCCGTATAGCGCGGCGAACCGTCACGACACCATGCCGACCTTGAAGGGGGCCTCATGACGACGAACGTGACCACCGGGACATCCGGAACGGTGCCGACCGGCGCGATGACGATCACCGAGCACGAACTGCAGCAGGTCGACCGCGCGAACGCGACGGGGCTGCAGCCAGTCGTATTCGTCCATGGCCTCTGGCTCCTGCCGAGCAGCTGGGACCGCTGGGCGGCGGTCTTCGAGGAGGCCGGCTTCACCGCGCTCACACCCGGTTGGCCGGACGACCCGGAAACTGTTGACGAGGCGAACGCGCACCCGGAAGTCTTCGCCCACAAGACCGTCGGTCAGGTCGTGGACCACTTCGACCGGATCATCCGCGGTCTGATGCGAGAGCCCGCGATCATAGGGCACTCCTTCGGCGGCCTGCTCGCGCAGATCCTGGCCGGACGCGGGCTGGCGTCGGCAACGGTGGCGATCGACCCGGCGCCTTTCCGCGGCGTGCTTCCCCTGCCGCTCTCGGCCCTGAAGTCCGCGTGGCCGGTTCTCGGCAACCCGGCGAACCGCAATCGCGCGGTCCCGCTCACGTTCGAGCAGTTCCGGTTCGCGTTCGCCAACGCCGTCAGCGAGGAGGAGGCCAGGGAGCTCTACGAGACCTTCGCCGTGCCGGCGTCAGGGGCGCCCCTCTTTCAGGCCGCGACCGCCAACCTCAATCCATGGACCGAGGCGCAGGTCGACACCGAGAACCCCGAGCGCGGGCCGCTGCTGATCATCTCCGGCGAGAAGGACAACACGGTCCCATGGGCGATCGCGAGCGCGTCGTTCAAGCGCCAGCAACGCAATAGCGGCGTGACCGAAATCGTCGAGATCCCCAATCGCGGTCACGCGCTCACGGTCGACAGCGGCTGGCGCGAGGTCGCGGACACGGCGCTCGTGTTCGTGCGGCGTTTCGTTCAGGCGTGACACACGGAAGGAGAATTCATGACGATCATCACTGTCAGAGATCACGTGCAGAACACGATCGTGACGAGCGACGGCACCCAGATTTATTACAAGGACTGGGGCAGCGGACAGCCCGTGGTCTTCAGCCATGGCTGGCCGCTGAGCGCGGACGCCTGGGAGGATCAAATGGTGTATCTGGGCCTCCATGGATACCGCTGCATCGCGCACGACCGCCGCGGTCACGGCCGATCGAGCCAGCCCTGGGGCGGCAACGAAATGGACACGTACGCCGACGATCTCGCGGCGCTCGTCGAAGGGTTGGATCTGCAGAACGCGATCCATGTCGGTCACTCCACCGGCGGGGGAGAGGTCGCGCGCTACATCGGACGCCACGGCACGACCCGCGTCGCCAAGGCGGTGCTGATCGGCGCCGTTCCGCCACTCATGCTGAAGACAGCCGCCAATCCCGGCGGCCTGCCGATGGACGTGTTCGACGGCATTCGCGCGGGTGTTCGTGCGGACCGCTCGCAGTTCTTCAAGGATCTGACCACGCCGTTCTACGGCGCCAATCGTCCGGGCGCGAAGGTCTCCCAGGGACTGCGGGATTCCTTCTGGATGCAAGGGATGCAGGCCGGCTTCAAAGGCGTCATCGACTGCATCAAGGCGTTCTCGGAGACCGACTTCACGGAAGACCTGAAGAAGATCGACGTGCCGACGCTGATCATGCACGGTGACGACGATCAGATCGTGCCGATCGGAGCGTCCGCCATCCCCTCGTCCAAGCTCATCGACGGGGCGACACTCAAAATCTACCCGGGCGCTCCGCACGGCCTCTGTTCGACGCACAAGGACCAGATCAACGCGGATCTGCTTGCGTTCATCAAGGCGTAAGGACCGAGCCAGGGCGGCCGAAAAAGCGGAGACCGTCACCGGGCAGAACGGGCGCAACCCTGGCGACCGCACACAGTCATCAGAGGCAGTGAGTTGACTCAACGGCCGGTCACCTCGACCGGCCGTTGATTTTCAGAGACTCGCGACAAGAAATCGAGTTCTCGCAACGGTATTGTCGGGTGCCGGACGTGCGAAGCCGGGCACCGCCAGTATGGCCCTGCGAGGGTCTGCCTCACATCCGCCGCTCGTTCCGGCCCGTATACTACAAGACAGTGATCAAACGGATCAGCACCGTCGCGGCTGCAATTCTCGCGATCGGGACCGTCATGGCGCCGACTGCGTGGGCTCAGAACGGTCAGATTATCGGCACCGTCCGTGACGAGACGAGACGGGCGGGGCGCTCCCCGGCGTGGCCGTCGAACTGAAAAACGAGCGGGAGCCGGTGAGCCAGGCGATCACCGACGGGCAGGGTGCCTACCGATTCGAGAACCTGAAGGCGGGTCGTTTTCAACTCTCGTTTGCGTTGATCAATTTCGCGGCGGCCCGGCGCGACATCACCTTGCCGGCGTCAGGCAGCGTTCGCATGGATCCAGTACTGCACCTGGCCCTGAGCGCGGACGTGATGGTCACAGCCAAAGGGACATTCACGAATCTCGCGGATGCGGAGGACCCGGCGCAGAATCTCGTGGGCATTGCGCAATCGGCGAGTCAGGGGGCGATCACCGCTCGACAACTCGACGCGCGGCCCGTCATGCGTTCGGGCGAAGTCCTCGAGACCGTGCCCGGTGTGATGATCAGCCAGCATAGCGGCGAGGGAAAGGCCAATCAGTACTATCTGCGGGGCTTCAGTCTCGATCACGGCACCGACTTCGCCGCGACCGTCAGCGGCATGCCGGTCAACATGCCGACGCACGGCCACGGACACGGCTACTCCGATCTGAACTTCCTGATTCCGGAACTCGTGAGCGGCGTGCAGTTCTCGAAAGGTCCCTATTTCGCGGATCAGGGTGATTTCGCGACGGCCGGAGCCGCGAACATCAACTACGTAAGCGCGCTGACCCGCCCGATCGTTCGTGTCGGAGGCGGCGACGAAGGCTATCGCCGCGCATTGGCCGCGGCTTCTGCACCGGTCGGCCCGGGCCAAGTGCTTGGTGCGTTCGAAGTCGACCACAATGACGGCCCGTGGGTGCATCCGGACCACTACGGCAAAGTCAACGGCCTTCTGGAGTACAGCCAGGGCGATGCCGTCAACGGGTTCTCGCTGACGGCGATGGGGTACCGGGGCGCCTGGAACTCAACGGACCAG
>Ga0137409_10005921_pt1 | contig 12721 bp, 10 predicted proteins | sample CZODoug1_16funga_FD_122059 | JGI IMG/M metagenome (GOLD analysis project Ga0137409, IMG submission 122059) | Vadose zone soil fungal communities from Angelo Coast Range Reserve, California, USA - CZODoug1_16fungal (Hybrid Assembly) | ecosystem: Environmental > Terrestrial > Soil > Vadose zone...
TCCCATTCGGCGATGTTGGTCACGTAGATGCGCGTCCGCACGACGTCTTTCAAACTGGCCCCCGCCTGGATGAGCGCCGCCTCGATATTCTTAATCGTCTGCACGGTCTGTGCCTGCGCATCACCCACGCCAACGATTTTGCCGTCCGGCCCCGTCGCTGTCGTTCCCGACACCGAAATCGTGTTACCGATTCGCACCGCGCGCGAGTACCCCACAATCGGCTCCCACGGCGCACCGCTCGAAATATTTTGCCGGCTCAAGAGTGTCTCCTTTGTCCGTCCGCTGCGTCGCTATCGGGCAGCATGCTAAACTGGAAGAATTATGGCACAGCCCGGATGCCCCGTTGCCCCGTCGCTCTGCCCGAGACATCAGAATGAAATGTAACAACATTTTGGAAGCCGTCGGCCACACGCCGCTGATCCGCCTGAACCGCATCAATCAGGGCCTGAAGCCGCAGATGTACGTCAAGGCGGAGTTCACCAATCCCGGCGGTTCGGTGAAGGACCGCATCGGCATCACCATGATTGACGAAGCCGAGAAAAAAGGCCTGCTCAAGCCCGGCGGCACGATTATCGAAGGCACTTCCGGCAATACTGGCATGGGGCTGGCGCTGGTCGCGGCCGTTCGCGGGTACAAATGCGTGTTCACCACCACGGACAAGCAATCCAAGGAAAAAGTCGATCTCCTGAAAGCGCTTGGCGCCGAAGTCATCGTTTGCCCCACGGCGGTCGAGCCGGAAGATCCGCGCAGTTATTATTCCGTTGCGAAAAAACTCGCCCGCGAAATTCCCAATTCCTACTACCCAAATCAATACGACAATCCCATGAATCCGGAAGCGCACTACCAGACGACGGGCCCGGAAATTTGGGAAGACAGCGAAGGGAAAATCACGCATTTCGTCTGCGGCGTGGGCACCGGCGGGACGATCAGTGGAGTGGGCAAATATCTGAAAGAGAAAAATCCCAACGTCAAAATCGTCGGCGTCGATCCCTACGGTTCGCTCTACTACGACTTCTTCAAGACTGGGAAAACCATCAAGGGCAAGACCTACGTGGTGGAAGGCATCGGCGAGGATTTTTTCCCGACGACGATGAATTTGAAGATCCTCGACGACATCATCCAGGTGGTCGATGAAGAATGTTTTGTCTTTGCGCGCCGTCTCGCGAAAATGGAAGGGCTCTTCACCGGCGGCTCCGGCGGCGGCTGCATTTCCGGCGCGCTACGACTGGCCAAGGATTTGGGACCGAACGATTTTGTTGTCGCGTTGCTGCCGGACACCGGCATGCGGTACCTCAGCAAAGTTTACAACGAGGAGTGGATGCGCGAGCGCGGCTATGTGGATACAGCTACGGCCATTACGGTCGCGGAAGTCGTCAACGCCAAACGCGCCCTTGGAAAGGTACGTGAACTGATCGTCGCGCGCCCGTATCAGACGGTTTTCCACGCGCTGAAAACCATGCAGGAACAGGACATCTCGCAGATTCCCGTTTTCGAAGAGAGCATTCCCGTCGGCACGATCTACGAGGACCAGATTTTGAATCTCGCGTTACAGGGCAAGGATCTTCGCAAGTTGGTCGTCCGCGAAGTGATGAGCAAACCGCTGCCGCAGGTGCCGAGAACCGCGCCCGTCGAGCGCGTCACGCATATCCTCAGCCACGAAAACCCCGCGGTTTTTGTGGACATGGGCAATGCGCATTTCGAGATCCTCACCAAGTACGATCTCATGAGCACCGTCGCCAGCCTCATGGAACAAAAACGCTAAGTACCAGGAGGTTCTCATGCCAATGGGTCCAGGCCCTATCGCATTTGCTGCGTTTGTGGGTGTGAAATTTGTTGGTTACACGGCTGCGGCAAAGCTGCTGCAACGTAACTATGAAGCTCCGCAAGTAAGCTTTGTGAAAGTGGGTTCTGCACGTACAGCGCTAGGCATTGCTGCAGGACTGGCTTACGGCGCTGTCTGGATGTTTGCAACAAGAAATGTCGTTGGGGCTGGCCCTTCAATGCTTTGGTATTTCCTCGGTTTGGCTCCCATCCGCATGGGAGAATGGTCTTTGATTCTCTGGCTATTCTTCGACCGGAAAGATCCTGATTGGACGCGACTGCTGATTTTTGCCGGACTAGGCAGTCTTTGGTCTTATGCCCTCGATGCGATAGGCATGGGTACGGCTTTGGTCATTCCCGGCGGCATGTGGGTGTGTTAGCTGTTTACGGAACTTGAGTGAAGATTCACGATTTCAACGGACGGCTCAAAGAAGCGATTCTCATCGCCGATGGCGCGATGGGCTCGATGCTGCACGAAGCCGTGGGCACCCAGCGCTGCTTTGACGAGCTCAACGCCACGGAGCCGGAAGCCGTCTTTCGCGTGCACCAAGCCTACATCGAAGCCGGCGCGCACATCATCGAAACCAATACGTTTGGCGCGAACCGCTTCAAGCTCGCGCCTCTCGGCCTCGGCGACGAAGTCCAGCGGCTTAATAGCCGCGGCGTGAAGATCGCCCGCGAAGCGCGAGAATCTGCCGCGCGCGAAGTGCTCATTGCCGGTTCCATCGGCCCTCTCGGTCTAGGCGTACAGTCGCGCCATCCGGAGCCCGAAGAGATCCAGGACATTTTCCACGAGCAGGCGCTTGCGCTCGAGGAGCGCGGCGTGGATTTCTACATTCTGGAAACGTTTTCCTATATCGAAGAACTGCTGCTCGCCGTTGATGCGATTCGTTCTTTCTCCGGCTTGCCGATCGTCGCGCAGCTCACCTATTCCGAAGAAGGCACGACCTACGGCGATGTTCGCCCTTCGGATGCCGCCGCGCAATTGAAAAACAAGAATGTCCAGGTCATCGGCGCTAACTGCACGCTTGGCCCGCAGGCGCTTTTGCCGATTTTGCAGGAGTTGACCGCCGTAGATGATCTTCGCGTCAGCGGCATGCCCAACGCTGGATTTCCGAAGCGCGAAGGCGACCGTATCGTTTATCCGAAATCCTCGCCGGAATACTTCGCGCTCTTCGCTCGCGAAGCGGCCGCGCTCGGCGTGCGCATCCTTGGAGGCTGCTGCGGAACCACGCCTGCGCATATTCGCGCGATGGCCGATGCCGTCAAGTCGCTAAAGCCGGTTACGACTCATGCCGGCGCGCATTCCGTTGAAGTGCTGGCAAAGCCGGCCCCGGTTACACACCGCGATCCGGAAAGCAAATTCTGGAAAAAACTCAAGGCCAACCAATTCACGGTTTGCGTGGAAATCGATCCACCCAAGGGCCTTTCGCTCGATCGCATCTTCGAGCAGGTGGACAGAGTCATGGCGTCGAAAAAAGTGGACGCCATTGACATCAATAGCGGAGCCATGGCGCGCGTCGGCATGGATGCGCTGGTCGTTGCCGGCGCTCTTGAAGCGCGCGGCGTCGAAACCGTTCCGCACCTCACCACCCGCGATCAAAACATCATCGGCCTGCAAGCCGCGCTACTCGGCGCATGGACGGTCGGCGGCGTTCGAAACATTCTCGCGATTACCGGCGATCCACCGTCGGTCGGCGACTACCCGGAAGCTAGCGGCGTCTACGAAGTGGACTCCGTCGGCCTCGTGAAAGTCTTGAATCGATTGAACCAGGGCACCGACTGGGCTGGAAAAACTCTCGGCGGCGCAACAAATTTTGCCATCGGCGTTGCCGTCAACCCGGTGGCCGACGATCTCGACAACGAAGTCGAACGCTTCCACGCCAAGATCGAAGCCGGCGCGCACTATGCCATGACGCAGCCGATCTTCGATCCGGAGCACTGGCACGCGTTCCTGAAAAAACTCGGCGGCAAGCCGGCAATTCCGATCTTGATCGGCATTTGGCCGTTGAACAGTTACAAGCAAGCGTTGCGCTTGAATAATGAGGTTCCCGGAATCGTGATCCCTGCATCCTTGCTGAAATCCATGGAATCCGCCGGCGCTGCCGCCCGTGACCGCGGATTCGAGGTTGCCCGCGACATGCTCGCCTGGGCCCGCACCGAACTGGCCGGCGCGTACCTGATTCCGCCGTTCAAGCGCTACGAAGAAATTCTGGAGATTTTGTAGAGGCTGAACCAACCGGTCGAAAACGCTTGTCCACTTCGGCCGAATTCATCCATGAACTCTATTTGCAGGAGCCATTGCCTACTGTTTTGTCCCGACCGCGCTCGTGTGATCGTGGATGATTTTCCAGCCGTCCGGAAACTTCTGCCACACCAGCGTGAACACTCCCCCGATGTCGCCGCTCTCGCGCTTCAAGTGCCATTGGCCAAGAACGAGCGCCGCGTCCGGCCCCAGGTAGCGAAACTCCAAATCCGAGAAATCCAACTGGCCCATCGCGGCGTGATTTGGGTAGCTCTTCTTGTACCGCGCCAGCACGCCATCCCAGCCGCGAGATACGCCGCTGCTTCCGGAGAAAGTGAGTTCCGGCGAGCGCCAATATCCGACCAGAAAAGCGTCCACGTCTCCGCGGTTCCATGCGGCCTGCTGCGCGCCAAGCACGTCGTTAATTGCCTTTGTGTCGGCGTCTCGTCCCTTGTCCAGAGTTCCGAGCAGACGAACGCTTCCGAACACGACGAGCACCACCGTAAATCCACTCGCCAATAAAACGGATCGAAAACTCACGCGCATGAGTTGGCTCCTTCACGAGAATTGGAGTGTTAGGGAGGATAGTCGAGGAAAGAAGCCGAGACAAGGCTCGTGCGCAAGCGCCCCGCAACTCCCCTAAATCCTTCATTCTTAGCGGCTTACGCCTTCAGTTCCAGCCTCTTGGTACTTCCGAGCTATAGGCGCCTATTTTTCTGCCTGGCACAATCCCTTTCGAGGCTGAGGGATGTTCGCCGCCATGCTATTTACGATCTCCATAGTTGCGCTGGCCCAGTTCGGCCTGTACTACTGGCGCGCCGTGCTCTCCGGTGTGGCATCTCAGCCGGTTTCCGACAGGGTTTTGAGTGCGGCTCACGTGGAAAACGGGCGCGTAACTTCGCAGGACTTTGAAACCCTTGCCGGTCTCCATGATCTGACTCCCGATCTCTATCCGAATCGCGGCGGACTCGGCCTCGTGCGCCTCTACTATCGTGTGATCGAAGGTTTGGACGCGCTTGCCGGTTCGCGCATTCCCGCCATCGCTGCCTGGAGCAATCGCGAGCGCGGCATTTGCGCCCGCTACGCCGCTGTCCAGGTGGATCGCCGCCTCCAGGCCAATCTTGAGCTCGCCGCTTCGCTACGCTCCTGCTAACTCAGCTCCTGCTCATCGAGCCGTGACCAGATCTTGTTTGGGAGAAGCCTCACGCAGTCGAATTACGCACTCCTCCCGCAGACTTGGCCACAATCGTTCGATTCTTGTTTCAGTAGATTGAAAACATAAACTCTCCATATCTTTGCGAAATTTAGTTTGAGTTATTGCGGCTCATCCCTCCGCATTTTTCCATAAATAACGCATAAACAGCGGCTTACGGCCCTCTGGAACATGCTGGCCTTTCCCATGGCCAGTTGGAAGATTTCGTGCACTCTACGCCCCCCGTTGGATTCGGCTCCGTTTCGAAGTGCCCAGCGCATTGTATCTCTGCACAGGACGATTTTCGCAGCAGGGAACGAAGTGCAGCCGCCGAAATCTGAAGGGGGAAATTTTCATGAAGCTTCGCAATGCATTGACCCGCCTGTTCGTGTCGTTGTTGGCGGTCCTTTTGGTCTGCGCAGGCAACGCCTTCGCGCAATCGAGCAATGGCAGCGTGGTTGGAACGATTACGGACAAGACTGGCGGCGCCGTCGCCAACGCCACCGTCAAGGTCGTCAGCATCGATCGTGGCGGCGAAACGCACAACACCACCACGGACTCCGTCGGCACCTTTCGCGTTTCCTCGCTCCTCCCGGGCAGGTACAAAGTCACAGTCGAAGCGAGTGGTTTTTCCCCAACAGTAATCAACGACATCGACGTCCGCGCGTCACTCGAAGTCAATGCCAGCGCCGTGCTCGAAGTCAGCTCCGTGGGGGCCACCATCACCGTGGAGGCAAACGTCGGCCAGGAACTCCAGACGCAATCCGGCGAAATCAGCGGAAACATTAACACTGAAGAGGTCAAGAATCTGCCCTACTTCAGCGGGAACCCGATTGAACTCGTGCTCACTATGCCCGGAGTGCAGGATGTCGCTAACCGCGATAACTTCACGAACGGCGTCGGTTTCTCCGTGAATGGTACGCGTCCCCGGGCGAACAATTTCCTGCTCGATGGCCAAGACAACAACGATTCGAACATCACCGGCCAAGCACTTCAGCCTGTGAACCACGAAGCCGTCGGTGAAGTCACGATTCTTGAAAATTCCTACAGCTCTGAATTCGGTCGTGGCGGCGGTTCTGTCACCAACGTGGTCTACAAGGGTGGTACGAACAGCTGGCACGGCGCCGGCTGGGACATCATCCAACCGTCCAAGCTATCCGCTATTCCCGCAGAGCTGGGCCGCGTCGGTACCACTAGAAATCCAGTGCAAATCACCAATACGTTTGGATTCTCGCTCGGCGGCCCCGTCAAGAAGGACAAACTCTTCTTCTTTGCTACCCCGCAATGGAACCGCTTCCGTGCCAATGCCGGTGCTCAGGCAAATCCCATTCTGATCCCGACCGCCGCAGGCGTTGCAGCTCTCCAGCAAATTGAGACCAATGAAGGACCCAATGCCAACATCGATTACCTATTGGCATCGATTGGTAGCCTCCGCGGTGGCTCCAGCGATCTCCAGTCGGTGGATGCGGGCGTCAACGCCAGTGGAAATCCCCGTCCGGCCGTGGATTTTGGCTCGATTCTACGCGGGGATACAAGCATCGTCTCCAACAGCCTTCAGTGGAGCTTCCGCGTGGACTATGTCGTATCCGATCACGATCAACTGACCGCTCGTTACATTCACAGCAGGAGCACTCTGACTCCGGATTTCTTCAACAATTCTGAAGAGCTGCCCAACTTCGAAACCCAGCAGGGTGGACCGGCCTACAACTTTCATGGATCCTGGGTGCACACAGTTTCCTCGCGCGTCCTGAACGAATTGCGTTTTTCTTACGGCGATATTCAGTTTGAATTTGGACCGACGGCAGCAACGCTGGCAAACCCGATCGGCTCGCACTTCACGGTAGTCCTGACGGACATCACAAACCCGAAGAGTGGCGCAAACACGTCATACGGACTGCCAGGTAACGAGCCGACTTTCCGAAATCATCAGACCTACCAGTTTCAGGACGGATTCAGCTGGTCCTTCGGCAAGCACGCCCTGAGGTTTGGAGGCGACGTGGGGTTGGTTTTCGTCAAGGACGGAATTCCGGTGGATCCCCGCGGAACTTTTATAGTCAATCCTGGCGGCTCCTGCGGCGGAGGCGCCTGTACTGCCCTGGCGAATTATATCGATAATTTCTCCGGCAACGGGGGCAACGTTTCCCGCTTTTTCGGAAATACGACGGTGAGTCCTTTTGCGCCAAACTATGCGCCCTATTTCGAAGACAAATGGCGCGTCAAGCAAAATCTAACGCTTGATCTCGGCCTGCGGTACGAGTATTGGGGAACGCCGGAAAACGTTCTTCAATTTCCGGCCCTCGATGCCCGCTTTGCCCAAGGATTAACGGGAGCGACATTTCCCTCCGTTTTTGCTGCGCAACAGCAGCCGGACAAGAATAACTTTGCCCCGCGCATCGGCCTGGCCTATACCCCCCACTTCTGGAACCGGTTCACCGGCGGCGACAAGACGGTTATCCGCGCCGGCTATGGAATCTTCTACGATGGCATCTTTACGAACATTCTGGACAACACGGCCGGTGGCTCTCCCAATGGAGTCGCACAATTAGTGAGCAGTTCAAGTGGACGAGGCTTCGCCAACGCAACAAACGTTCTTTTGAACCTGCAGCCCACGCTCTCCCCGTTCAGCTCGGTTTCCACCATCACTTCGAATCTGGTTAATCCACTTACTCACCAATGGAACTTGGATATTCAGCGCTCGCTTCCTGGCAGTTTCATCCTGACCGCCGCTTATGTGGGTACCCGGGGAGAACACCTCTTTGTGAACAAAGAGTTCAATCCTTTTCTCAACAATCCGAATTTTGGATTTGTGGGCGTGCGGACGAACGGCGGCGACTCCATCTACCACTCAGGACAGCTCCAGATTGAGCGTCCATTCAAACACGGCCTCCTGCTTCGGGGGGCGTACACCTACTCCAAATTCATCGATGATCAGTCGGAAGTGTTCGTGACCAGTGGAGGGAGTTCGCGCTCTCAGGATATTTTGAATCAAAGTAGCGATCGCGGACTTTCCGCTTTCGATCGTCGGCATCGGTTCACGCTTGCCTACTTGTATGAACTACCTTACGTTCACGACCGCAGCAATGCTTTCATGACTGCCTTGAATGCCATTACCAGCGGTTGGCAGACGACTGGCATTCTCACCTTCTCCACGGGCGCTCCGGAGACGGTCCACGACGGGCTTGACATAAACGGCGATGGGTTTAACAACGACCGCCCGAATTTGGGGAATCCATCCGCACCGTTCAATTCCACAGGCTTCGATGGAAGCATCTTCGGCCTCTCGGGCCCGGGCGTCTACTTTCCGGTGGTCACCTGTTTCTTTACAAATGACCCATGTAACCCGCAAGCGACGAACACGTTTCACTTCCTGATTCCGGCTTCTGGAAATGGGAACGTAGGCCGCAACACTTTCGCTTCACCTGGCTTCCAGAAGTGGAATCTTTCTGTACAGAAAACGGTTAAGATGAAGGAACACTACAACTTCATCCTCAGGGGCGAGTTCTATAACACTTTTAACCACCCCAACCTTGGCATTCCCAACCTGCAAGTCGTCAGCACAACCTTTGGGAATACAGCTAGAACCATCAACGGAGGCCGCACCGTCGTTCTTTGGGGGAAGTTCAGCTTCTAAGCATTCCAGCCGTTGGAAATGAAAAACCGCCCCGGTTCATCCCGGGGCGGCTTTTCTATGAGTTGTCGTCGGAAACTCAGCAAGCGTCTCAGTACGCCCAGCGCAGCAGCACTCCTCCCGTCGTATATCCTGCACCGACAGTCACGATCAACACCAGATCGCCCTTCTGCAGGCGTCCTTGCTCCACAGCGTCTCGCAAGCCCAGCGGGATGGTCCCTGCGGTCGTGTTTCCGTACTTGTCGATGTTCACCATGACTTTGGAATCCTCCACGCCCAGGCGTTCCTGCGTGGCGCGAATGATGCGCAGATTGGCTTGATGGGGCACCAGAAGCTTCAGGTCATTCTTCGTAAAGCCATTCCTTTCAAGGAGATGCGTGGACATCTCCGCCATCCGCCGTACTGCATACTTGAACACTTGCGACCCTTCCTGATGCACAAAGTGCATGCCTTTCGCTACCGTCTCCGGCGAGGATGGATGGAGCGACCCCCCGCCCGGCATATACAGAAATTCGCCTCCCGCGCCATCGATGTCGTGCTCAAAATCGAGGATGCCCTCGTTCGAACCGGAAGCCTCGATCAGCGCCGCCCCCGCGCCATCGCCAAACAGCACGCACGTCGCGCGATCCTTGTAATCTAGGATGGAAGTCATCGTGTCGCTGCCGATTACCAGCGCTTTCTTGTGCGTCCCCGCGCCCACAAATTGCGCCCCTACCGTCAGCGCGTATGCAAACCCCGAGCACGCCGCGGACAAGTCAAAGCCCCAAGCTTTCTTCGCGCCGATTCGCGCCTGCACCAGGCAGGCGGTGGCAGGAAAAAACATGTCCGGCGTAACGCTGGCAAGCACGATCAGGTCGATCTCCGCTGGATCGGTCTTGGTTTGCGCCAGCAGGGCCTTCGCCGCTTCCGTGGCCAGATGCGAACTGGCCATGCCCTTCTCCACGACGTGGCGTTCCCGGATGCCGGTGCGCGTCCGGATCCATTCGTCGTTGGTCTCAACGAGTTTCTCCAGGTCCGCATTGGTCATCACTTTCGGCGGAACGTACCCGGCTACACCCGTAATTTTTGCCGCGATGCGGTGAGACATGAAACTCCTTGCGAATTTCCCCGGAACAAAAGAATATGAATCTTAAGCGATAGCGCAGGGATGATACAAGACGCAGCCGCGTTCTCTTCAGTACCGCAGCAGGTAGCTCACCTTCACAAAGAAGAGGCGGCTCGCGGAATTATTTGGCGCTCCCTGTACGCAAGGGCGGAAGCATTCCCATTACCGCCATCAGGAACTCGCTGGCTGGATTTCATATCGCCAGGAAACCTCCGCCGTTTTTTTGAGCATCGCCGCAACCGAGCAGTACTTATCCTCGCTGAGCTGAATGGCGTGCCTCACCGCCTTGTCATCCAGCTGCCCGCGGAGGAGGTACAGTATTTCCAGTTTTTTCCAGACGGTGGGCGGTTCCGTAGCACGCTCTCCTGAGCAGATCACTTCCAGCGACTCCAACTTTTGCCGCTTCTTCCCAAGGATGCTCACGATGTCCGTGGCCGTGCAGGCCCCCAGGGCCACTAGCACAAGTTCCATCGGTCCCGGAGCCGTATTCGAATGGCGATCCGAATCAACGCTGATGGCGTGCCCCGAAGGGCTGGACGCGGCAAATCTTTCCTCACCAATCCACTTCACAGATGCAGTCTGCATGGTGTCTCCCCAGCTAAAGAATAACAGGAGCAATCGAGACGCACGAATCGACACCTGATGGCTCGGAGTGGAGAGTGTTGGCTGATTTTCTCTCTGGCCCGTGCTGGGCCCTAGAGCAGGTGCTTGATGGCTCTTGAAATTTCCTGCGCTTTGACGGGTCCACGAATGGATCTGCTTCGGCTCGACGAGTGAATGGAATCGAAACGTTCATCCCTGAGTCCAGATTAGTGCAGCATCGCGCATCAGGTGAAAGTAAATTACCCCGGGTGTCGGAAGGGTTGGGTATGACGGGAGAAGCAAGCGCGGATGTTTCTGGCAGCTCTTCGTACTATTTTTTTTTGAGATGTGCGACTGGGCGAGTACTTTCTAAGGCGATCCTAAAGGAGAACTCCAATGCAAAAGTCGGTCTCTAAGGCAAATCTTCAGCTCATGATCGCAGCGATCGGATTGCTTGCCACGGTTTGGGCAGCGCTGGATGCTGTAGGAGCGAAGCAAAGTGCGATTACCGCTGAAGCGAAAGAACAACCTTACGTCATCGAGTATTATTACAAGGCGAAATGGGGACACGCCGGCGAGTTCCTGGCACTCTTCAAGAAAAACCACTATCCCGTGCTCAAGAAGGAGATGGAAATGGGGCGCATGTTGAAAGTGACCATGGCCACGCCCCGCTATCACGCGTCCGAAGACGGACGATGGGATTTCCGCGTGACCATCGTCTACAAGAACGCCGCAATCGCCAACGACAATTTTGACAGCGCTGCGCTGATCAAGCAGCTCTTTCCCGACCAGGACACTTACAAGAAAGAAGAACAGCGGCGCTTCGAAATCCTCGATTCCCACACCGATGTGCCCATCAAGGACTTGGATTTGGACGCAAAGTAGCCGCGCCGCCGAAGCAGTTCTTCAGGAATTGCGAGGGCCGGTGGTAGCCGCCACTTCGATGACCGGGTTGGGCAGCGCGCGCATCGTTCGAACGAAAATCTCGACGATCGCACCGTCGAACTGCGCGTTGGCGCACCGTTCGAGTTCTGTGAGCGCACGCGCCACCGCCACGCGATGGGCCTCCAGTAGACGCGCATCGTTCCCAACTAACGCGTGAATCGAGACACTTTTAGGCGCGATGAACGTCGCATCCCATCCTGCCCGGCGTTCCTTCTCGGGTACGGTCTCAATCAAGGCAGTACCCGTCCGGGGATCGCGCCCCTCCAAGACGGTGGTGAAATCCTCACGCTCCACCGCACCGACCAAGCCTAATTGCTGCGCACCAGCGCCGACCCACTGTCCCGCCACGGTCCGATCCTCACTGTAATAATCGTCGCGGGCGTACTTCTCCTGGTAATAGCTGCGAATGTCTTCCGGTTTCAGTTCGTGAAAGATGTCCGGGTAGCCGATCACCGTGAAACGGTAGGGGCTTTTGGTGTAGGCGGTTTCGAAGAGGCGGCGGCTGGCGCGACGGCCGGGGTCATCGATGTTCATGTCCATTTCGCGGACGATCACCTGCTTTTCCTTTTCCATTTCCTCCGGCGGCAGCGTGGCGTTCTGCATGATGTCGCAGAGGATGTCGATCGCGACTTTTGCGCCGGTGTTTGGGACGTCGATGTGGTAAACGGTGCGGTCGAACGAGGTGTAGGCGTTCATGTAACCGCCAGCCTCCTGAACTTCCTGATCGATCCGGCTGCCCGGTCGCGTGGTGGTGCCCTTGAAAAGCATGTGCTCGAGCACGTGAGACATGCCAGCGCCAAGCCATTTGCCTTCGTGAATGCTGCCGGCCATGCACCATGCCTGGGCGGAGACGACGGGGGCGCTGTGATCTTCGCGGACGATGATAGACAGGCCGTTGTCGAGCGTGGTCAGTTTGACGCCGGGAGGGATGGCGGGGATGGGGGAGCCATTGTTTTCAGTATGTGCAGGCAAGCGATCTTTAAATCGTTAAAAAGGTTAAAACGTTAAAACGGGAAGATATGAAACTGCAAAATGGGATTACAGGCCCGACGGAATTACACACGCGTGGCCTTCGGTTCCGGCTCAGTCGCGGGAGGCAATTTGCTGGAAGGCAGGAAGGGCTTGCGGAAGGCGTCGCAAAAGTCATAGCCACCTTCAAAGTCGCCGCGGGAGTCTTTCTTCTCTTTGGCAAGAAGTTCGGCC
>Ga0137409_10000545_pt1 | contig 12720 bp, 8 predicted proteins | sample CZODoug1_16funga_FD_122059 | JGI IMG/M metagenome (GOLD analysis project Ga0137409, IMG submission 122059) | Vadose zone soil fungal communities from Angelo Coast Range Reserve, California, USA - CZODoug1_16fungal (Hybrid Assembly) | ecosystem: Environmental > Terrestrial > Soil > Vadose zone...
TTCTCGCAGCCGTCGAAGGCGTTCGACAACCGGCGCAACTACTGGGCGTATTTGTTCGCGCGGCTCAAGCCGGGCGTCTCGATCGAGCAGGCGCGCACCGCGATGGCGACGCCGTACCACACGATCGTCAACGACGTCGAAGCACCGCTGCAGAAAGGCATGAGTCCGCAGACGAAGGCGCGGTTCCAGGCGAAGCCTATGGTGATCGAACCGGGAAGCCGCGGACAGAGCAGCGTGTCGCGGGAGGCGAAGGCGCCGCTCACGCTGCTGCTGGGCGTGACCGGGTTCGTGCTGCTCATCGCCTGCGCGAACATCGCGAACCTGCTGCTGGCGCGCGGCGCCGGCCGCGCCGGCGAGATGGCGATCCGGCTGTCGATCGGCGCGGGCCGCGGACAGTTGATCCGGCAGCTGCTCGGCGAATCGTGCCTGCTGGCGATCTTCGGCGGTCTGGGCGGGCTGCTGGTCGCGCGGTGGACGCTGAACCTGATGGCGGCGCTGCTGCCGGCGCAGGCGGCCGAGACGGTGTCTTTGACCATCGATCCGATCGTGATGCTGTTCGCCGCGGCGCTGGCGATCGGCACCGGCGTGCTGTTCGGGCTGTTTCCGGCGCTGCACAGCACGCGGCCGGACCTGATCTCGTCGCTGAAGGGACAAAGCGGTCAGCCGTCCGGCGCGCGGTCGGCCTCGCGCTTCCGCACCTCGCTCGCGACGGCGCAGATCGCGCTGTCGATGGCGCTGCTGGTGTCGGCGGGCCTTTTCACGAAGAGTCTGTTCAACGTGAGCCGCGTGAATCTCGGGTTGACCGTCGACAACGTGATCACCTTCGGCGTGTCGCCCCAGCTCAATGGATACAAGGACGAGCGCTCCAAGCAACTGTTCGAGCAACTGGAGAACGAGCTGAACGCCGTCCCCGGCGTTGCCGGCGTCACCGCCGCGCTGGTGCCGTTGCTCGCCGGCGACAACTGGGGGAACGACGTCTCGGTCGAGGGATTTCCCGCGGGGCCGGACACCGACACCAGCTCGCGGTTCAACGAGATCGCGCCAGGCTATTTCCGCACGCTCGGGGTTCCGCTGATCGGCGGACGCGAGTTCACGCGGGCCGACGCGGCCGGCGCGCCGAAGGTGGCGATCGTCAACGAGACGATGGCGGGATACTTCTTCGGGAAAGACAGCCCCCTCGGCCATCGCATCGGATGGGGGCGCGGCAGCGCGACGGACATCGAAATCGTCGGCGTCGTGAAGGATTCCAAGACGTCCACGCTGCGGCAGCAGGTGCGGCGCTTCGTCTACGTGCCGTACATGCAGGAGGACCAGCTGGGGTCGATGACGTTCTACGTTCGCGCGAGGGGCGACGCATCGGCGGTCGGCGCGTCGGTGCGGCAGGTCGCGCAGCGGGTCGATCCCAACCTTCCGATCTACGAGATGAAGACCATGGCCACGGTGATGGACGAGTCGCTGTTCATGGAGCGGATGGTCGCGGCGCTCTCGGTCGCATTCGGCGCGCTGGCGACGTTGCTGGCGGCGATCGGCCTCTACGGCGTGATGTCGTACTCCGTGGCGCGCCGCACGCGCGAGATCGGCATCCGCATGGCGCTCGGCGCGGAGCGCAATTCGGTGATGTGGCTGGTGCTGAAGGAAGTCACGGCGATGGTGGTCGTCGGCGTCGCCGTCGGCGTGCCGCTCGCGCTGGCGCTCAGCCGGATCGTGCAGTCGCAGCTCTTCGATCTCTCCGCCGGCGATCCGATCGCGATCGCTGGCGCCGCCGCGATCCTCGCGCTCGTGGCGCTCGTCGCCGGCTACCTGCCGGCGCGCCGCGCGACGCGCGTGGATCCGATGCTGGCGTTGAGATACGAATAGACGACGTCACAAGAACAAATGCAACCACGAAAGCACGAAGACACGCAGAAGAAAGGATGCGTTCTTCGTGTTCTTCGTCTCTTCGTGTCTTCGTGGTCCCAGCGGGGTGCCTGCGTACAGGACTCACCAACGCAGAACTCGCGGACCGTGCCGAGAGAACGTTGGGATCTCTGCGTTCTGCGGTTTCTGCGTTGATTCTCGTGTCCGATGGTACGATCGCGCCCTCATGCGCATCGCGATCGTCGGCAGCGGCGGCGTCGGCGGATACTTCGGGGGACGGCTGGCCGCGGCCGGCGCGGATGTCACGTTCCTCGCGCGCGGCGCGCACCTCGACGCGCTGCGCACCCGCGGCCTGCGCATCGACAGCCCGAAGGGCGACGTCCACCTGCCGCGCGTGAAGGCGGCCGGCGATCCCACTGCGATCGGCCCTGTCGACATCGTCTTGTTCGCGGTCAAGTTGTACGACACCGACAGCGGGCTCGCCGCGCTGCCGCCGCTCATCGGTCCCGACACCGCCGTCATCCCGCTCCAGAACGGCGTCGACAGCGTCGCTGCGCTGACGCGCGCCGTCGGCCGCGCGCACACCGCCGGCGGCACCTGTTACGTCTCGGCGGTGATTGCCGAGCCCGGCGTGATCCGGCATACGGCGATGGATCATCTGATCTTCGGCGAGCTGGATAAAACCCGCTCGGCACGGTTGATCGCGCTGGAGGAGGCGTGTCGGCCGGCCGGATTTCAATCGACGCTCAGCGAGGACGTCGTCCTCGACATCTGGGCCAAGTTCGTCCGGCTCTCGGTCTTGAGCGGCATGACCGCTGTCACGCGCAGCCCGCTCGGCATCATTCGCGACGACCCGGACCTCTGGACAATGCTGAAGACGGCGGTCCAGGAAGCGACGGCCGTAGCGCTCGCGAAAGGCATCCGCGTCGCAGCTTCCACGGTCGAGGATGTCGCGAACGCCTACGGCGCCTTGCCGCCGCAGACCAGGACGTCGATGCTCGAGGATCTCGAGCGCGGTCGCCGGATCGAGCTGCCGTGGCTGAGCGGCGCCGTGGTGCGGATCGGACGTGAGGTTGGCGTGCCCACTCCGACCCACACGTTCATCAACGCAGTGCTGAAGCCGCACGTGAATGGCGCGCGCCAATAACCAGAACCCTTATCCTTTCCTTCCCTTTTCATGCGTACCAGGACATCAATCGGCTCGAGCCGTTCCGGGTGGATCTGTTCGTGGTCGCCTTCACGCTCGCGCTCGCAGGCGTGAGCGCGGCGATCTTCGCGCTTCTGCCGGCGCGCCGCGTCGCCTCCGCCGATGTCGTGAATGCGCTCAAGGATTCCTCGCCCGGGTCCACGACCGGCGTCGGGAATCGCCGGCTTCGCGCCGCGCTGGTTGTCGGCGAGCTGGCGCTCTCCATCGTGCTGCTCACGTCGGCGCTGCAGCTGACCGGCCGGGCGCTCTCGCTGAACGCCATGGACCATGGCGTCGACGTGGACCGCGTGATGACCGCGCAGATGGCGCTCAACGCGCCGCATTACGCCGACGCGACACGCCTGACGCAGTTCGCCGATGCCGTGCTCGCGCGCCTGACCGCGGCAGACGAAATCGTCTCGGCATCGCTCGTGAACTATCCGCCGCTATCGGCGATCGGCACCTCGTTTCCGATCGCCGTAGAGGGTCGCGCCGATGTGCCGGGCCGCGAACCGCGCGCGCTGTGCTGGATCGTCGCCCCTCGGTATTTCGAAACGGTCGGTATTCCTCTTCTCGCCGGCCGCGACTTCGCGCCTGTCGACACACGCGATCGCTTGGGCGTCGCAGTCGTCACCCGGCGCCTGGCGCAACGATTCTGGGGCCGGCCCGACGTTCTCGGCGAGCGCCTGACGGTACTCTTCCCTCAAAGCGACGCTTTCTGGATCCCAAGGGCGATCCGGCGGCCGCTGACGATCGTCGGCGTGGTCGGGGAGGTGCGGGAAGATGGTATCGGCGAACCCGGCGCCGCCGATCCGCAAATGTACGTCCCGTACAGCCAGAGCCCGACGCGCATCCTCACGATCGTCGCACGCGTGCACGGCCAGCCGGCTGCCGCGGCGCCGCTCGTGCGCGAGGCCGTCCGCGCCGTGGATCCGGATCAGCCGACCTTCGACGAGAGGACGCTCGACGACGTGCGGAACGACACGTTCGCGAGGTCGCGCGAGATCGCATGGCTGATCGGCGCGTTTGCGGCGCTAGCGCTGGCGCTCTCCGCCATCGGCGTTTACGGCGTCGTCGCGTACTTGACGGCGGCGCGCCGGCGCGAGATCGGCATCCGGATGGCGCTCGGCGCGACGCGGCGCGATGTCGTTGGCATGGTGCTCGGCGATACGCTGAAGCTCACCACCATGGGCCTCGCGATCGGATGCATCGCGACCCCGATCGCGTCGAGGCTCGCATCGGCGTCGGTCGTGGGCCTGTCGGCGTGGAATCCGCTGGCGTTCGCTGCGGTTGCAGCGGCGTTGGCGGGCGTATGCGTCGCCGCCGCCGCGATTCCAGCCTATCGCGCGGCACGGGGCGGCCTGGAGCTGTCGACGACGATTTGCCACGGCAGCACGTCGTAGCGGCGGGACATCAGGTGTCAGACACCGTGAAAACCTTCATGGTGTCTGACCCCCCCCTTGCTTACTGCTGCTGCTGCTGCGCGGCGGTCGAGCTCGTCTTCTGCATCGACGCTCCGAGCTTCGCGATGACCTCGTTCAGCGCGCGATCGCTTCGGATCCAGCGGAAGACGGCGACGATGTCGTTCTCCCAGTCGATGTAGATGATGTTCGAGCCGTTCCCGACGAATCGCACCGCCGTTTCCGGCGCGGCTGGCAGCGGTTTGCGATCGGTGTTCAGATACCAGTTTGCGTAGCCGTAAGTCTTGTTGTCGCTCCCTGGCGTCCGCGCCATCTGAATCCACTTCTCGGAGACGATCGCGCGATCCTTCCACCTGCCGTTGCGCAGGAACAGGTAGCCGAAGCGCGCCATGTCGTACGAGTTGATGAACATGCCGCCGCCCCAGTGGCCGCCGCCGCTCACCGACTGCACTTTCTTGCCGTCAACCTCGACCCACGAGTTCTCGTACCCATACCAGCGCCACGTGGACGAGGCGCCGATCGGCTCCATCACTTCCTCGCGCAGCACGTCGGGCAGCGACCGGCGCCATACCTGGAGCGCCGCGAGCGCCATCACGTTCACGCGCACGTCGTTGTATTTGAAATGCGTGCCCGGTTCGTACAGCTTGCGCTTCGCCCAGTCGTCCGGCGTCTCGCCGACCGGCCGATCCGCCCAGTCCGGCTTGCCCCACAGCGTGCCCTGCCAGTCGCTCGTCTGACGCAGCAGGTGATCCCACTTGATCGTCTGGTTGTGCGGCGCCTCGAACAGATCGACGTGCGGCGGCATGTAGTCGCGCACGTAGTCGTTCACGTCCTTGATCAGCCCGCGCTGCCACGCGAGACCGACGACGGTCGTCAGGAACGTTTTCGTGACGCTGTTGGTGATGTCGGCGCGCTTCGGGTCGCCCCACTCGGCGACGATGTAGCCGTGGCGCGTGATGATGCCGCTCGCCGGGCCCCGATCCTTGATCGGCCCGACGATCGTGCTGAACGGCTCCTTGCCGAAACTGTTGTGAAGGAACAACTCCATGTCGTGCGTCCCCGGCGTGTCGGCCGCGATCGCCAGCTGCACCGCCTCGTTCACGAGCGCCGGGTTCATGCCGACCTCGTCGGGCTTCTTGTGCTGCCAGTCGAGGCGTTCGGGGAAGTACGTGGCCGGCGCGAGCGCCGCAACCGCGCGCTGCGGGTTCGTCGGCGACCTGAGCTGCGTCTGCGCCAGGGCGGGCGCAATGACGAAAGCGGCGAGGACGATCGGAAGCGCGCGTCGCAGCATGGGTTATCTCCTTGCGAAGCTGCAGTATAGTGCAGGGCCACGCCATGCGGGCCCGCTTTCGCGCCGTCCTGGTTGCCCTGACTCTCAGCACCGCGATCGCTGTGGCGGCGGCCCCCCAGACGCCGGCCCGCGTGCCGCTGGACGTCGTGCTCGACCGTGCCGGCTGGTACCTCGCCCGCTTCGTCGACGAATTCGAGAACGTCGTCGCCGAGGAGCGGTCGATCCAGGACTCGTCGGTCCTGCTGCCCAGTTTCTCGCCGATCGCAGGCGGCCGCGGCGCGGCCGCGGCGATGCCCTCGCTGGCGGAAGCGCTGCGCGCCCGGCATCGCGATCTGCGATCGGATTTTCTGCTCGTCAAGTCGCCCGACACCGAGGCGCTCGTTCCGTTCCGCGACGTCATCGAGGTCGACGGCGTCGCCGTCCACGACCGCGAGGCGCGGCTGGCCCGGCTGTTCTTGAATGCGACGGACAGCGGCGCGATGGAGCAGGCGGAAAAGATCCGCGAAGAAGGCGCGCGCTACAACCTGGGCAACATGCGCAGCACGCTCGGCAACCCCGTGCTCGCGCTCGGCGTGCTGCAGCGCAGCTATCAGCACCGATTTCAGTTCTCGCTCGTGAAAGAGGACAAGAGCTACGGCGCCGCCGTGTCGGTGGTCGAATACAAGGAGGTCGTCACGCCCGCGATGATTCGCGGCGAAGCCGGACGCGATCTGATGGCGCACGGCCGCCTCTGGATCGAGAACGTCACCGGCCGCGTCGTCAAGACCGAGCTGCGGGTCGAGCAGCCGGCAATTCGGGCGGCCATCACGACGACGTTTCACCCCGAGGAGCGCTCGAGCATCGCGGTGCCTCTGGAGATGCGCGAGCAATACACGCTCGGCAACGGCAATCGCGTGACGACGGTCGCGACCTACGGGCACTTCCGCCGCTTCGACGTCAGCGCGACCGAAGACATCCGCGCGCCGATTATCACGGCGGTCGACCGCTGGACGGGCATGACGCTGGTCGAGATCCCGCCTGGACGCTTCACGATGGGCAGCGCGGCGTCGGAAGCCGGGCGCAACGACGACGAGAGCCTGCACGACGTCGAGATCACGCGTCCGTTCCTGTTGGGGCAGTACGAAGTCACGCAGCAGGAATGGCGCACGGTGATGGGCACGTCGCCGAGCCGGTTCAAGGACTGCGGTGCGCGGTGCCCGGTGGAAAATGTATCGTTCTTCGATGTGCAGCAGTTCCTGACGAAGCTGAGCGCGCGGGCGGCGCTGGCGACTTCGGCGGCGCCGCTGCGGTACAGGCTGCCGACGGAGGCCGAATGGGAGTATGCGTGCCGGGCGCACACGACCGGCCCGTTCTCGACGGGCGAGAATCTGACGACCGCGCAGGGCAACTACAACGGGAAGCAGCCGTACGGGACGCTTCCCGCCGGCGACTTTCGTCAGAAGCCGACGCCGGTCGGTCTGTTCCCGCCGAACCCGTGGGGGCTGGCGGACATGCACGGCAACGTGTGGGAATGGACGTCGGACTGGTACGGGCCGTACGGCGAGACCGCCGCCGCGAACATCGACCCGCACGGTCCGTCGAGCGGCGAGACGCGCGTGATCCGCGGCGGGAGCTGGTATTTCGACGCGAACAGCGCGCGGTGCGCGCTTCGCTACACGCACGCGGCGCAGGATCGGGGGTTCAGCCTCGGCTTCCGGGTCGCGGCCGATCGCGTACCGTAGGACGAGGAAACGGAGGACACAGAGAGATCACAAGCCACAGAGACACGGCGACACGGAGAAAGGAAGATCCTTTTTTCTCTGTGTCTCTGTGTCTCCGTGGCTACATAACTCTGTGTCCTCCCGCCTCTCTGTGAGCTCATTCGGCGATGAACGCGTACTGCAGCTGGTCGATGATCGTCCCGTCCTTCACCGCGCTCTTGCGCAGCCGGGCTTCGAGCACGTAGCCCGCTTTCTCCAGCACACGGCAGGATGCCGCGTTCCATGCGAACGGGACGGCGTAGATGCGGGTCAGGCCGTGCACGTCGATCGCGTGTCTGGTAACCGCGCGCAGCGCTTCGGTCGTGATGCCGCGGCCCCAGAACGGCTCGGCGAGCCAATATCCGATTTCGGCCGACACGCGCTCCACATCGGGACGCAGGACGAACCCGATGCTTCCGACTGCTTCGTCCTGCACGGCGACGGCGAAGGTGGTCTCCGGCTGCCGCTGACGCACACCGCGGATGAAGTCGCGCGCGTGATGGCTCGTGTACGGATGCGGAAACGCGTCGCGGAGGTTGATCCAGATCTTCCGGTTGTTCGCGTGGTTCGCCAGCGATTCGGCGTCAGCGGTCCGCCACGAGCGCACGACACAGTGTGTGAGCGTCAGCTGCACGCGCGTTCCCTCAGCCACCCTCCCGCCCGCCTGACCTACCCAACCCACCTGACCTACCTGACCCACCTGACCCACCTGACCTACCTGACCTACCTGGCCCTAGCCGCCCGACGCCGCCTCCGCCCGTTGCTTGATCGCGCGGAGCCACATCACGCGAATCAGCGCGCTGCCGGGATAGATGACACGCCAGTACGCGGCGAAGCGCCGCCTCGCCCCCGCGTCCGTCCCGTACACGCGTGTTTCCGTCTCGACGACGGTGCCGCCGGTCGGGTTGGCTCGACGAGGAAGTTCATCGTCGCCTTGGCGACTCCCGGCGCGTCGAGGCGAATGAAGCTCTCGGATGTGTGCGCGCCGCCGAAGCTGCTCGTCCGGCCGGCCACGATCGCCCCGACCACGACCTCACGTCCGGGCCATTCGCTGAGCTGAAGGAATCCCGATCTCAGCGCGACGTCGAGGATCGGTATCGGCTCAGCCGGCGGCTGCAGAATGCTCCCGCCATCTGTCTGCGTGAGATGCGGCGATCGAATCCAGGTCAGCGTGCGAAACAGCAGGATGTCGTCCGCCGTGACCTCCTTGATCGCGCGGTAGACCGCCTCGGGCGATGCGTTCATGCGCAGATGGTGCCGCTCGCGGAACTGCCAGGCCGGCATGGCGCGATCCAGATCGCTGCGCACGTCGGCGGCGCGCTCGATCGGCGCCGGCAGGAGCATGCCCGCGATCGCGGCGGCCGGCCCGATGCCGATCAGCGCGAGACCTTGACGGCGCGAGCGGATGCCGAGCAGCCGGAGCGGCTTCACGAGCGACGCGAGGCCCAGCGCCATCGCGGCCAGACCGCTGTCGACGAGGAGGACGGCGACGAAGTGGAGCACGACCACGCTAGATCCTGAGGGCCGTGATCGGATCGACCGCGAGGGCGCGCCTCGCCGGCACGACCAGAGCAGCGCCCGCGGTCACGATGAACAGGACAAAGACCGCCGCGTAGATGACCGGATCGCCTGGCGAGATGTCGAACAGCACGCTGCGGATCGCGCGGCTGACTGCCGCCGCGCCGATCGTGCCCGCAACCATCCCGGTGGCGGTGAGCCACATGCCCTCGAACGCGACGAGGCGAACGATGGACCGCGGCTCGGCCCCGAGCGCGACGCGGACGCCAATCTCCTGCGTCCGCTGGACAACCGTGTACGCGATGACGCCGTACAGGCCGGCGGCGGCCATCACGAGCGCGACGGCTGCAAACGCGATCAGCAACACGGTCAACAGCCGCTCGGTCGCGATCGAATCCGACAGCGCGGCGTCCATCGTTTCGACGCGCGTGATCGGCACATCGCGATCGACGGCGAAAAACACGGCGCGCACCGAATTCGACAGCGCCAGCGGATCCCCGCCCGCCGCGCGCACGGCGAACTGCATCGCCGGCCACGGCCGCTGCGGATAGGGCGTGTAGGTCGCGAGCAGCGGCTCTCGCGCAAGGCCGTTGTTTTTCACGTCGCCGACGACCCCGACGACCTCGGCGAACCCGGGAAAACGGCCGACGAGCAGCTTCTTGCCGATCGGTGATTCGTTCGGCCAGGCGCGCTTCGCCAGACCCTGACTGATGACGACCACCAGCGGCGACTGCTCGGTGTCCCGGTCGGTGATGACGCGCCCGGCGAGAAGGGGAATGCCCATCGTCGCGAAATAGCCTGGCGTGATCGCCGACCACTGCGCCACCGGCCGTTGGCCGATGCCGACCGGCGGCTGATCGCCGGTCAAGTACGGCGCCATGGTCGTGATCGTCGGTGGCAGCGCCATCGACGCCGCCGCGGACGCGACGCCGGGAGTCGCCTCCAGCCGCCGCATCAGCCGCGACATGAACGCGCGCATCGCGGCGGCGTCGGCGTACGTCGACGTCGGCAGCGACACGCGCAGCGTCAACAGCCCTTCTGCGTTGAAGCCGACGGGCACGTGCGTCAGCCGCGCGAAGCTGTGCAGCAGCAGCCCCGCGCCGACCAGGAGCATCAGGGACAGCGCGACCTCGGCGATCACGAGGAGGTGTCGCGGCCCGCGGCGGGCAACCGTCGCGCCGCGCCCGCCGCCCTTCAGCGCATCCGCCGCTGATTGCCGTGTGACGAGCGACAACGGCACGAGGCCGAACACGACGCCCACGGCGAGCGACACGCCGCAGGAGAAGAGCAGCGCGCGGCCGTTCACCGCGATTTCCGATCCGCGCGGAAGTCCGCTGAGCGCCGAGGCGGCGAGATCCACGCTCCAGGACGCGAGCAGCACGCCCGCGAGACACCCGGCGAGCGCAAGGAGGAGGCTTTCGCCGCACAGCCAGCGCGCCAGATCCAGACGGCCGGCGCCGAGCGCCGTGCGCACCGCCGCTTCATGCGACCGCGCGGTGGCCCGCACGAGCAAGAGGTTGGCGACGTTCGCGCACGCCACGAGCAGCACCAGGCCGACGGCGCCCATCAAGACCAGCAGCGGAGACCGCGCGTTACCGACCGTGCGATCGCGAATCGGGACGAGCCGCAGGCTGGCGTCGGGATCGGCATCGGTATTGGTCGGATGCGCGCGCGCATATCCGCGCGCGATCGTGTCGGCCTCTGCCTGCGCCTGTTCCAGCGGCACACCAGGACCGAGCCGCGCGACCGCGGTGAGGTACCCGAGGCCGGCGTCGATCTGCGGCCGCGTGAAGCCGCTCATCTCGTCGACGCGCGTCGACCAGACGTCCACGTCTTCGAATGGCGGCGGCAGATCGATGCCCAGGGCGCCGACGACGGTATACGGCGCCCCGTTGAGCGTCAGCGTCGCGCCAACCACACTCGCGCGGCCGCCGAAGTGCCTCGCCCAGTATCGCCGGCCGATAATCGCGACGCGGGGCGCGCCGGCGGTGTCGTCGGCCTTCGTGAACGTCCGGCCCGCGGCGATGTCGAGGCCGAGCACCTCGAAAAAGCTCGCGGATACACGCGCGCCGGGCAACTGCTCCGCGCGTTCGCCGTCGGTCGCGTTGAACCGCTCGGGAGCCACGGCGGCCAGGCCACTCAGCATGCGGTCTCGCGAGGCGAGCTCGACGTACGACGGATACGAGAACGACGCGCCGTCGATCGCGCGCTTCGCGTTCACGCCGGACAGCACGAAGAGCCGCGCCGACTCCCTGAACGGCAGCGGCCGCAGCAGCGCCGCGTCCACGACGCTGAAGACGGCGGTGTTCGCGCCGACGCCGATCGCCATGATCGCCACCGCGACGATGGTGAACTCCGGGGTGCTGAGGAGCGCGCGCAGCGCGTATTTCATCGGTGTAGGGCGGTGCTTCCGGCCTCCTCTAGCGACTCTCGACCCTTTCAGTCGGATCTGCAGCATAAACCAGCTGCTGATGGCATGTGTAACGTCGGGCCTCAGAGCCTGCACAAGAATCAGAGCGCAGAGCACGCTCGTTTTTCGGCGGACCAGGTGCGCCAGGGCCGCGACGCCTGCTCAAACGAGGTAGCGCTCGCCGGAGACGGCGCCGGTCACGAAGCGCTCGACGGCGAAGGGTGTGAGATCGAATCGGGGATCGCGGCCCGCGATCACATCCGCGAGAAGGCGGCCGGCCGCGGGCGAATGCTGAAAGCCGTGTCCGCTGAAGCCGTTGATCAGGAAGAGGCCGCCGACACCGTGCGCATGGCCGATAATCGGATTCCCGTCAGGGGTGACCTCGTAGAGGCCGGCCCACGCGTGCGACACCGACGCCTCGGCGAGCGCCGGCAGCCGCCGCACCGCCACGTCGATCACCTGCGGCAGAAAATCCCATTGAACGGTCGTGTCGAACGTCGACGCCTCGTGCGGATCGCCCATGCCGAACAGGAGCCCCGCACCCTCGCGGTGGAAATAGAACGTCGTCTCGAAGTCGATGACCATGAGGTGGGAAGCCGGAATGCGGGGCGGCTCGGCTCCCTCCTTCCCGAACGCGCCGATGAAGATGTGGCGGCGATACGGATCCACCGGCACGTCGACGCCGGCCATCCGGCCGATCGCGCGTGCGTGCGGTCCCGCCGCGTTGACGGCGATGCGGGTCTCGATGGTTCCGCGGTCGGTGTCCACGGCCGCCACGCGGCCGGCGGTCACGCGAATGCCGGTGACTTCCGTGTCGCGCTCGATCGACACGCCCAGCGCCTGCGCGGTTTTCGCGAACCCCATTGTCACGCCGTTCGGGTCCGCGATGCCGTCGCGCTGGCAAAACGTCGCGCCGACCACGCCGTCGGGATTGAGTCCAGGCGCGAGCCGCGCAGCGTCCGTCGCCTCGAGCCACTGGACGTCCACGCCGAGGCTGCGCTGCAGCGCGACGTTTCGGCGAAACGTGTCGACGCTCGCCTGCGTGCAAAGCAGAAAGAGATAGCCGTCCTGATGGAAGTCGATGGGGTGGCCGACTTCGTCGGCGAAGCGCTCGAGCACGCCGATCGACTCGATCGACAGGCGGATGTTCGCGTCGTTCGAGAACTGATGGCGCACGCCGCCGGCGTTGCGGCCGGTCGACCCCGTGGCGAGCATCTTCTCGCGCTCGACGAGCACGACGTCGGTGATGCCGCGCCGAGCCAGATGATAAGCGACGCTCGCCCCCATACACCCGCCGC
>Ga0137409_10005922_pt1 | contig 12720 bp, 13 predicted proteins | sample CZODoug1_16funga_FD_122059 | JGI IMG/M metagenome (GOLD analysis project Ga0137409, IMG submission 122059) | Vadose zone soil fungal communities from Angelo Coast Range Reserve, California, USA - CZODoug1_16fungal (Hybrid Assembly) | ecosystem: Environmental > Terrestrial > Soil > Vadose zone...
CATGAGGTTCGCCTGGACGCAGAACCAGACCGCGCCCGCGACGCCCAGGAACAGGCAACCCTGTCGCGCATGGAATATGACCGTTTCCGACGCGCCGCCGCCGATGACTTGTTTAGCTCCCTCCCCTCGGACGAACAGACCCACATTGAGGACATCGCCCGATCAATCGCCCCTCCAGCGGTCAGAGGCACAGGCTCCTTGGCTCACATCATGTTTGGCATCGCAAGAGCCAGAGTGACGATCGAACGTCACCCCGACAAAGTGCCAACATTCGAACAGTGGAAAGCTCGCGTGTCGTCATCGGTTCAAGCCGCGTGAGGAGGTTTCTCCGTCTCCCCAAGAGCTGCATGAATCTCCAGCTGGCCCTTTTCCAACGGCCTACTTCGTGTGGGGTTTGACCCAAAATACGGGGATGTCCCGCTGTTTGTTGAACATTGAGAAGCGGTCGTTGCCATGGTTGACGTTATGCGGCTTTGGTTTGGCGAGCAAGGTTGGTTGAACTTTTCATTTGATGTGCTTCCAGAGCGGCACGTAGCGCTGGCAGCTGTTTGTGCGCCTTCAATCGTCGGAAGCCTTTGGCGGCTTCCTGCAGGGCAGCTGCAGTCCAGCGCATCGCCATCGAGGCCGAGCGCCATCGCTTCACGTTGCGGCAGACGCGCCGCACCGTGCCCATCACATTCTCGATGATGTTGGTACAGGCGAGCGAGCGGCGCAGCTCCTTCGGCAATCCAAGCCGCGTGACGGTGAGAATCTCGTCGATGCCTTCCAGGATCGAGTTGGCAACCCCGGACCAGTCTCGTTCGAGACGCTGGGCAAGGTTGCGAAGCAGCTTTTCGGCCTTGCCGGCGTCGTCCAACTCCCAGGCTTGTCGCAACACGCGGCGGACCGAGGCGTGCAGCGATTTGGGTAACCGCTCCATGATGTTGCGGGCCTTGTGGACCTGACAGCGCTGGATCGCCGCAGCGCGGCCAAAGGTTCGGCGGATCGCCTTGGACAGGGCCTTGGCGCCGTCAATGATGAACAGCCGCGGCAGCGCCGGGTCGAGCCCGCGCTCGACCAGATTGTCGATGAGCGCCTGCACGGTCGCGGCGTTCTCTGTCGCACCCTCGGCGAGGCCGAGCGGATGCTTGTCGCCCTTGGCGTCCACGCCAATCGCCGCGACCAGGATCAGATCCTCGTCCAGGTGAATGCCGTCAATCTGGATCACCAGTAAATCGAGACCGGAGAGATCGCACGCCATCCAATCCTTCATGCGCGCCGCCGAGAGCGCCACAAAGCGGCGGGAGACGGCCGATTTCGTCAGACCAGCTCCCGCAGGTGCCGGAACGTCGCCCTCGGGCAGCCGAACCGATCGGGCAAACTTGCGCGTCGCGACGTTGATCAGCATCTGGTTCATGGCCCACTTGCCGAGCCAGTCCTCGGCAACCGCCGCCTCCCAGCTCGGCAGAGCCTGCTCCTTGCCCTCGAAGTCGCGAAGCCTTGGTCGTTCGATCTCGACCTTGCCGCCGTGGAAGCCGATCTTGCCCTTCGTCCTGCCCCAGCGGTGCGCCCGCCGGCCGTCACCACGCGCATGGCGTGGACCGCAGATCGCTTGCGCATCGTGATCCATCATCTCGCCAAGGGCCTCCATGCCGGAAGTCAGGCAAAACAACTCGAAGCTCGCCGACATGGTCGACAGGGCCGCAAGCTTCAGCGCTCTCGTCGGGATGGCAGTAGATGTAGTAAGTTTGTTCATGGCGTTGCTTTCCTCTGTGGAATCAGCACCCCGAGCCTATCGGCTCAAGGCGAGCAACGCCGCCCCTCCTATTTCAACATCGACCGGCACAATTCCAGCAAAACGGCGACGAATGCCTTGATCTTATACCGTTTCCATATCATGATGACTTGACGATATACGGGAAGGAAGCGATGGATTTGACGAGTTTTCGATTGCGTTCGATGTAGAGCGCTGCCTCCTCGAGCTTGTCATATACTGCGTCCATCGATTTCAGGGCATAGTTCTTGAAGAGCTTTTCGCGTATCTCATCCCAGATATTCTCCTGCGGGTTGAGCTCTGGGGAATATGCGGGCAAGGGGCTCAGTGTGATGTTGCCTGGAATAACAAGGTCGCCGCTAACATGATTGCCAGCACCATCCACGAAAAGTAAGATATATGATCTGGAATACTTCTTGGCCAGAGTGTTTAGGAAGATCTGAAAGCATTCCGTATCAGCCGCCGGCAAGATCAGGAACACACAAGTTCCGTCTTTGGGACACACGGCCCCATACAAATAGGTGAATTCCCGAATGAGCTGGCAGGCGACCTCGGGTCTTACCCCCTTGGGAGCCCAACACGGTCGCGGGCGGTTCATCCGACCGAACCGAGCTTCATCAGCAAACATAATTCGCAGAGGGCGACCTTGGGCAGCGGCAAGACGGCGAGCCTTGGTCACCGCAGCGCGAAACCCTTTTTTTTAAAGTCTTTTTGCGCCTCCAAATCCCGCTCCGGATGAAACGGACGCGGCATCAACTTGCGCCAGTCGTGGCGGACCAGAAGATTGTAGACCGTGCTGTTGCTTGTTGGGTGCGCGATAGCCTTTTCATAGGCCGCTTTCAAGTCGTGAATATTCAAGAGCTCTCCGGCACCGGCCGCTTTGGCAAAACGCGCCAGCAAGGCTTGTTCCTGCGCCAGCGTCATATTCTCGTGCTTGCGTCCGCCATTCGGCTTCGGCTTGAGCGCTTTGATGCCGCCATAATCATAAGCCATGTGCGCGCGGTTCACCGTGCTCAGCGACACGCCCATGCCCTGCGCGATCGCAAGCTGCGTCATCCCGCTTTCGCGCAAGAGCACCATCTGGATGCGCTGGCGCTGTATCGGCGGCAGCTTCCATCGCAGCGCCGTTTTCAGCCGCCGCACCTCGGCTTTGCTGCATTTGACCATCTGCTCCCCCGAATCAGATAGTCAGCGAATCATGCCGCGCAGCATGAAAATACTGCGTCAACCAAACTCCGCCACGCAATCCACACAAAAATCGCGATTCAAGCCGTTATGGAAGCGGTATGAGACCTTCAAGCGATTTCATGTGCCATCGTGTTTCCATGGAGTTTGATCCTAGGTGTAAAGCCGCACACGAAGCTTCCGACGCTTAGAAAGACGAACTGGCGCCTATTCATCATGGCCCTCCCTTTTCGAACATCGACCGAGGGTGTAGTTTTGCCGCAAGGTGCAAGCGGAGCATCGCGAAGCCTCGCGGAGCAAGCAGCCATCGCGCTGTCCGGCGCCGAGAAACCAGCTAAAGCCAGTCACGCAACGGAAAGGGAGGCAACAATGAAAAGGCGCGAGTTCATTGCTTTTCTCGGCGGCGCAGCGGCTGCCTTGCCACTCACCGCATCGGCGCAGCAGTCGGCACCGCCAAGCCCGGTGCGCCAGGATTGGTTGGATCGGAACAAGGAGCCCGCGCTCGAACCCCAACTGCCGATCGTAGACCCCCATCACCACCTCTGGGTCCGGCCCGGATATCACTACATGCTGGACGACTTCCTGGCTGATGCGAACACCGGCCACAATATCGTCGCGACCGTATTTGTGCAGGCGAACTCGATGTACCGGGACTCTGGTCCGATCGAGATGCGCCCGGTCGGCGAAACCGAATTCGTGAACGGTATGGCGGCCATATGCGCCAGCGGATACTGCGGCAAGACCAAAGTCGCCGCCGGTATTGTCGGGCACGCTAATCTGACGTTAGGCAGCCGCGTCGAGCCGGTGCTTGCCGCGCTTCTGCGTGCCGGCGGCGACCGATTTCGCGGAATTCGCTATGGCACGGCCTGGGACGCCGATACGTCACTCCTCAATCCGAACAATCCGGCACCACCGCCCGGGCTGCTCGGCGACAAGACGTTTCGAGAGGGATTCGCGGTCCTCGGCCGTCTCGGACTCTCGTTCGATGCTTTGGTCCTCCACCCGCAACTTAACGACGTCGCGAACCTTGCAGGTGCATTCCCGGACACGAAAATCGTGCTCAACCACGTCGGCAGGCTGGTCGGAACCGGCGCGTACGCCGGCAAGCTAAGCGAGCAATTTCCCCGCTGGGCCGCCTCGATCAAGGCGCTGGCTGCACACGAAAATGTCTATGTCAAAGTCGGCGGACTTGGCCAAGCCATCAACGGTCTCGGATTTGAGAAGCAGGCCGAGCCGCCGTCGTCCGAGACGGTGGCGAACGCGATGCGCCCCTATGTCGAGACCTGTATCGAAGCTTTCGGGTCGCGACGTTCAATGTTTGAAAGCAACTTCCCGCCTGACAAGGAAGGCTTCAGCTACCCGGTCTACTGGAACGCATGCAAGCTGCTTACGAGAGGCGCAAGCGGAGCGGAAAGGGCTGATCTCTTTGCCGGAACTGCCGCACGCTTTTATCGGCTCAACGGGATAGGCTGACGGCCGCTGGTTGGGTGCGCCACTGAACTATGACGGGACAAAGCCCGCGGCGCACATGCGGCCGGACGCCATTTTGAAAGAAATCCTGGCGCTTCAATGTATTCATCGTCCCGCGCGAAATGCTCCACGCTCACGCTTGGCGCCGACGGACTTTCATGGAAGACCACGCGTCGCTTCCGGCGTATGCTTGGAAGCCGCGCGTGGGCGGCAAACGCCGATGCGCTGAAAAACGTCGACATGACGGATCTGGGAGGAAGCATGTTCTTGCGCCTGCCTGGAAACACCATCGGAGGAGAAACACCATGAAGGCGAGGAAAGGTCCGCTTCTCGCTCTGACATCGGCGCTTATGGCGGCGACGTCTGCGTCGAGCGCATCGGCATGGGAGAACCCGCTGGAGAACCCTTATCTGGACGAGCCGCTGGAAGTGTGCGACCAGGGCTCATTCTTCGTCGGCGGCGTACCCAAGGTCACGAAATACGCTGCAGGTCCGACCGCCGGTGATCCCCAGCAGATCACCATCGGGCAAGCCTACGTGCAATTCCAGGTCCCGAAGACGCGCCGCCAATGGCCGATCATCTTCGTTCACGGCTCGACGCACACGGGCGCGGCGCTGGATTCGACGCCGGATGGCAAGGAGGGCTGGCATTCCTATGCGGTGCGCCACAATCTGGCGTCGTTCGTCATGGACCAGCCGGGGCGTGGGCGTTCGGGCTTCGACCAGTCCGTGCTCCACGAGGCTAAGGCGACCGGCAATTGGAACATGGTTCCCACTTTCGGACGCGTCACCGACAACGGGGCGTGGACCAACTGGTTCGGCCATATCATAAGCGGCTCGACCATCATGGACGGCAAGATGATCCGCCACGGCGATCCTGGCGATCCCGATCCAGCTGAAAATTCTCAACCATCCCCGGCGCACGGCAATTACTCGCCGAAATTCCCGATCCCACCGAGCTCCGATTCGGCTGATCCAAAGCTTGTCGCACGCAAGGGGGCCTTAGGGCCGGCGCCCAATGCCGCCAACAACGAGTACCTTGGTCTTGAGTACTACAAGCAGCTGGTGCCGAATGCTGAGGTGACGCTGCCTGGCTCGACCTGCGAGGGGTGCACGCCGCGCGAGGTCGCGCCAAACAACACGTGGCTTCCAATCGCGCTTGCCGACCTTCTTGAGGGCATTGGCGGCGGCATCGTCGCGCCCCACTCGCAATCCGCACCGTCATCACTGCACCTCGTGCGCGTGTTGAAGGAGCGCGGCAAGCTGCACCTGCTTAAAGGCGTCATCACGCCGGAAGGTGGAACGGATCTCGCTGCGGCGGGCCTGGTCGGCTCCGATTTCGATACGATTCCCTTCTTGATGATGAACGGCGACTATCGACCGATGGCTTTTCGCGAAGGAAACAACGCCGCCGTCGCTGCCATGAACGCCAGTCCGACCCGTAAGGTGGGCCCCGCGCTCGTGGTTAGCGCCGAAGACCCGCGCTTCATGGGTAAATTCAACGGCCACACGCATATGGGCATGCTGGGGTCAACGGCCTTGGCGCAGTTCGACGTCTTCCTCGACTGGGCGGAAAAGAACATTCCCAACCCCATCGTGAAGACTTCATGCACCAAGCGCCCCGCCCGTGGGCCTTGATCCTCATGCCCGGCAATTCTGCCGGCTGCACGATGGCGCCGGCATGCGTAGTCTGCTTGACGATGGCGCGACCGAGAAGGCCACCCACGCTCCAACTAAAAATGGAAGTCAGTGCTTTAAGTTTTCGACGGGCAGCGATCGGGAGTCGCGGTTTGGCATCCGGGGCGCTTGCCCGCAGACGGCAAGCGTGGCCGCAGCGCCCCGGCATGTCCGCAAGCATCACTCTTCCCGTTGGCGGCTTTGCGGTAATTGGTTCGGAGCAAGGCAGAAGTGCGTTGCCAAGTGCCGGCTTGGCAGCGCCTTTTTTGATCGTAGCGGCAAAAATTCCTCGCCTCGAAAAACGTGGCGATAGTGCTGCGAAGGATCAGGCTTCACACGGTGACTCGGCAAGCGCGTGCCGCCGGTGCTGCCGAGCACGGCGGCACATTGGTGGAGCGCTGGCAGTTGTTCTGAGGCGCGTCGTTGTTAGAGGCCGCGGAGTGAGGCAGCGGCTTCGGCCCAAAGGTGAGGAGTGCGACAAATTGAATCATAGGCCGGTTGCTCACCTCGAAGAGCCTCTCACAGCCGGTATTGCTCTGGCTTCGACAAAAATATTTGCAAAGACGTAGCCCCGTTCACGTAAGCACCTATGTTGAAAACATCGCCGGACAGGTTCGACAGTAGTCCGGGAGCGCCTGCCGGCTTCGGTTTTTGACTTTCTGGAGCCCACGTGACGCTGTTTGTTGGCCAAGCCGGCAGTCTGAAGAGACAACAGGCGAGTCAGGTTGCTGGCCTCGCCGCGGTGACGATTGCCGCCGCGGCGCTCGTGGGATGGTGGGCATCGCTGCCCTTGCTGACCGACTGGGGCTCCCCTGCGATGAGACCCATGACGGCCTTGAGCATGGCAGCTCTCGGCCTGGCGCTCACGCATCCTGGCAGAACCTCGCGCTTTGCATTCGCGCTCGGTCTCGCGGCGGTCGCCATCGCCGCACTCGATTTCGGCATCAACCGTGGGCTGGTGCCGCAGGCCGTGGTGCTGGCATCTGACGACGATTCGTTCCGCTCGGGGCCCGGGATGCCGCTGGCGACCGTGGTCGCGGGCATCGCACTCGCCCTCAGTCGCTTCGAACGGCACGACTTCATCGCAATTATGCTTTGTGGCCTTGCAGGCATCATCGCGGTGTACGCACTTCTCGCCTACCTGACCGGCATCGAGTCCCTCCACGGCACAGTCAGGTCACCCGGGCTGCCGACCGCTGTCAGCATGCTTTGCGTCGTCGCCGGGATCATCTTGCGGATTGGAATGATACCGGCGCTCCGCAAGTCGCGACCGTTGCGGCATCTCCTGATCGTGCTCACGTGCTCGATCATTGTGCCGCTTCTGCTGTTGGCCGTGTACACGGGATTTCGCATCACCGATGCGCAGCTCGAACAGACCCGCAAGGACCTGATGAATGAGGCACATACGTTGTCGGCGGAAGTTGACCACGAGATCAACGGCGAGATCGAGAGACTGCGGGCGCTCGCCGCCTCGCCGTCGCTGCGCCAGGGCGACTTTGCCGAATTCCAGCGCCAGGCCGAGGCCCCGCTGGCTTTGCGCCAAAGCGGCAACGTCATGCTTGTCGATCGCAATATGCGGCAGCTCGTCAATACCTGGGTGCCGTTTGGCACGCCAATGCCAAAAGCGATCGTTCAGGAACCTGTGGAGAGGGCTCTTGCTACAGGCAAGCCGCAGGTCACCGGCTTGTTCATCGGGCCAGTGAGCCAACAGCTTCTGTTCAGCATCATCGTGCCCGTGCAGATCGACGACGGGAACCGCTACGCCCTCGTCAGGTCACCTAATCGGCACGCCTTCGCAAGCCTCCTCGCTGCACATGAACTGCCACCGGGTTGGCAGGCGGTGGTTGCCGACGCCACGCACCGCATCATCGCGCGGTCCGGACAGGAGGATGGGTTGATTGGAACGGAGTTGCCGCAGGCGCAGTGGCATCGCGCAAGCGCCGGCGGCGCATTCGAGTTTGTCGACTTTGAAGGGCGACCATCGCTGCAGGCATACGCGGTGTCGGATCTGACCGGCTGGGAAACGGTCGTGTGGGAGCCTAAGGCTCTGGTGGAGGCTCCGGTTCGGGCACTGTGGTGGACCATCAGCTTGACGGCGTTGCTCGCGTTTACGTTGGTGGTCGGCTTGGCCTTATGGTTGGGCCGGACTATTGCGCGCTCGGTTGGCCTTGCTGCTCGCGCTGCAGCTGCAGTGGGGAAAGGCAGCCCGCTGTCGCTGAGCGGAACACCTGTCGACGAGGTCAACACGCTGATGGCGGAGTTGCGAGGGGCTGCCGCGCGGCGACAGGCGGCGGAGCAGGATCTGCAGGCGAGCAAAGATCGCCTGCAGCTCGCTTTCGATGCAACCCAACTCGGGTGGTGGCAGTACGATCCGCGCCGCCGCGTTGGCTCGGGGGATGCGCGCTTTAAGGAAATTTTCGACGTGACCACTGATGAGATATTGATCGAGGACCTCTTGAAGCGCGTGCATCCCGACGACGCGGAAAGGTTTCGCGCGAACCGCCAGGGGGCGCTCGATCCCGCCAATGCGAAGCCGTACGTCCACCATGAGTTCCGGGTTCGCCGGCGAGACGGCACAGTCCGTTGGGTGGAGGGTAATGGGCTCGCATATTTTGAGGGTGCCGGGCCTGAGCGCCGGCTCGTGAGCTTCGGTGGCACTGTCCAGGACATTACCGAACGCAAGGAGCGCGAGGAGAAGGAACACCTTCTCATGCGCGAGGTCAATCATCGCGCCAAGAACATGCTCTGCGTTGTGGACTCGATAGCCCACCAGACCGCCACCAGAAATCCCGAAGATTTCATCGAGCGCTTCTCCGAGCGCATCCAGGCACTTTCTGCCAATCAGGACCTGCTCATCCGGAACGAATGGAATGGGGTCGAGATCAAAGATCTCGTTTGCGCCCAGCTCGCGCATTTCGCCGATCTCATTGGCTCCCGTATTGTAATGCACGGCTCCAGGCTGCGCCTCAATCCGGCTTCCGCGCAGGCGATCGGGCTTGCACTCCACGAACTCGCTACCAACGCCGGGAAATACGGAGCGCTCTCGACGGAGATGGGTCGTGTTGATATCGGCTGGGTCATCGACGGCGATACTCTCGCCATGAACTGGACCGAGCACGAGGGGCCGCGCGTATCTGCGCCGAAGCGGCGCGGGTTCGGCACCATCGTCATGGAAGCGATGGCGGAGCGCAGTGTGAATGGCACGGTCGACCTTGATTATGCGCCCTCCGGCTTGACTTGGCGCTTGACCTGCCCAGCGGCCAGCGCGCTGGAGTCCGGGGAACGTGAGCAAATTTAGGGGAAAGGGAGGATGGAAATGACGGCGCGACTAGCAAACATCACGCGGATTGAGAGCGCGCTCGGGCTTAGAGCCGTCTCATTCGGGTAAACCCAAGTGAGCCGGTCTCGTGAGACACAAAACGCGTCTCAACAGGGTTGGGTTGCCGTAAATGAGACGCCGTTTGAGTGAGGGGTGATCCTAACGAGACGCCCAACTCTGCCATCGCTAAGAGCCGGCCGGGACTCGACGCCAGCAAATAGCACGCCGCGCAACGGAACGCGTGCACTGTCAACTGAGAAACTCGATCCCGTACTTTGCTGCTATCGCGCGGAAGTCGACCGCCGGGCCACCGGTGGGGCTGCCGCTAGCCGTCATCGAGCTGACCACCTCGTCAATGAAGGCATCGAAAACTCCGCCGGGCGAGGAGATCATCAACTCGCGACCGATCTCAGGACCAAGGCACTTGATACTGTGCGGCGTGCCGCGCGGGGCGAAAAACATATCACCGGCGGATAGCTGCAAAGTCTTGTTGCCGAGCCGCGCCTCGTATCGGCCTTCGCAGATGATGTGGGTTTCGTCATAGCTCAAATGACAATGCAGGCCGGCGCCCGCGTCCGGCGGCTCGACCGCCTCGCACAGCGTGTAGGCGCTGCGGGTGTCTGTCGCGCTCGTCTTGAAGGTTAAGATGATTCTGCCGAGCTGATAAGACTTCCCTTCACCGAGCGGGAAATACCGAGGCAGTTCATCGCTCATGATGCCCTCCGGTCGAGTGGGGCGGTGGTTGTTCACAGCGCCGATTGAACCATCCCTGTCAATGGTGAGCAACACGAGCAACGCGCTCTCTGCCTCGGAGCATCGTCACTTGCCCGTCCTTGGTCGCGGCTGGCTAGGTCTTGGCGCTCCGCACCTGGCCTTCACGACCTGATGGGGGTCGCCGCCAACGTTGGCTTGCGGTCCACGCCGACGTTCGGGCATACGGCGCCGCAACCGTTTGACTCACGGTCAGCTTCACGCTTGCCGACTGTACGCAATTTGTGCATTCCGAACATTTTCCGGGGCCTCGGCTTTTCAAAGGCTTACCGTGTACGAATTATTGGTACGAAATAGCGGGATGATTCCATGGTGCGTCTGATCGGTTACGCCAGGGTGTCGACCAACGGTCAGACCCTCGACGCTCGGGTGCAGGAGACGTCTGGGCGCCTTGGTTGATTGGCTCTATGACAATTTCATTCGCCGGGTTCACGGCGGATTGATCGGGTTGGGTGGTGTTGGTGGAAGCCGTATCTATTCGACGGCACTTTTACCCGCTTCGGTTATGTTGAGTATCGCGTGGCTCCTGATGTTGATCGTGGCTATGGTTGTCCACCATTGGCGAGGACTATGGCTGCTGTTCGATGCGCCTCTAGCTCTGTTTTGGCCAACCGTGATGGTACTGTTCGCAGGTGCTGTCGCCGATTGCGTGGCAAACCATCCGGTCGATGCAGCGATGGTATGTTTTCCTTGGGCTGTGGCCCGCGGCAATCGCCGAGGCGCTCGGCATCGGCCGGGCGAGCGTCTATCGGGTGCTTGAAGTCGGCATTGAAGGCCCCGGCGCGGGCTAAAGAGCTCTCCGGCACGGGGTGCCGGAGAGCTGCAGTGCATATCGTTGTCGTTCGTGTTCAGTCGCGATACTCACCAGAGCCGCCGCGTTCACTATATTCGCCACGACCATATTCCCGACGGGGATATTCGCCGCCACCAAACTCCCGGCGGGGACGTTCACGGCCTTCAAATTCCCGACGGTACTCACGGCGACCAAACTCCGGACGGTACCCGCCACGACCATACTCACCACCTGGGCCACCATAGCCTTGATGGTATGGGCAAGCGGAGGCGCTCAACGTTGAACCCACCGTGATGATAGCCGCCGCGGCGGCTAAGCCGATGACTGTGTTGCGCATAGTGCTAACTCCTTTGTTGTTGGAGAAGCCCCAGCCTTAAGGGGGGAAACACGGCAATTCCCGTTGCGTTGCCGCGTGCGGCGATCGGTGTCCGGGGCGGAAGGCCGCCCTGGAGCCCGCGGAACCTTTTGCTCGATCAGGAGCGTTGCGGCCCATACGGCGCTGACGCCGAACCGGTTCAAGGATTTCTGGCGGGGGTGAACGGGATGTCACCGGATGGTGACCGGCGCCGAGGAACGCACTACAGCGGGCGGCGTTGGATTCTGGCGTGAGGTTGGCGAAAGCCTCGCCTAGCCCGCCTCTCTGCCCCAGTGCCGTCATGACAACAGTTCGTCACATCCTCGATCAGAAGGGTCCTCAGGTATGGTTCGTCCATCCTGATGACACGGTGTACGACGCGATCAAGATGATGGCCGACAAGAACGTCGGCGCGTTGGTGGTGCTCGACGGCAGCAAGATTGTCGGCATCGTCACCGAGCGGGACTACGCCCGCAACGTGTTTTTGAAGGGTCGCGCATCGCCACAGACGCTAGTCAGAGAAATCATGCAACGCAACGTGGTATGCGTTGAGCCCGACAAATCGATCGAGGAATGCATGGCGATCATGAGCGCCAAGCGCGTGCGCCATCTGCCGGTGATCAATGATGGTGAGCTTCTCGGCATCGTCTCGATCGGTGATCTGGTCAAGAGCATCATCAGCGACAGGGAATTCGTGATCGAGCAGTTGGAGCATTACATCCGCGGGGCCAAGACGTAGACCACACGAGCGATGAGGAGGAGGTGGTGGCTCGGGTACGGGTCCATCGCGAGCACCGCTGTCTATACGGCCCTGGCCCCGAACTGGTTTAAGGATTTTTGGCGAGACTGATCGGCCGCTCAGCCTATGGGCGAGGTGGTGACCGGCAAGATTGTGAAGGGTCTTGTCGTACGCGACGCCCAAGGACGACTTTTCCTTACAGCCGGCGGTCGGTGCTCAAGGCCATGCTGCCAGAACTGTTTAGAGATCCCCGAATAAGAAGGCCGCCAACGTTCGTTGGCGGCCTAAGTGGGGGAGGGACGCCCCAGGGAGGGCGTCGTAGCACTTTTCAGAGCAATTTCTATGCCGGATGATCCCGGCGGCTGGGTGCTTATGGTCCGCAGTCGCGTGCGAAGATCGCGCCCTGCCCGCTCACCCGGCAGTATGGCCATGAGCACCGCGCGGTACTGCCGCACGCGGGCAACCGCATCGGAGCTGTTGAGTTTCGTATTCAAAGGCTGGGGTGCGTGTCCTGACACTGGAACGAGCACCATGATGGGCAAAATGATCGTCGGATTGGCCGCGGTAGCGATTGTCTCGGTCGCAACAACGATGAGTGCATCCGCTCAACAAAAAAAGATCACGGTAGCAATGCCAAAGCAGGTGTGTGAAATGTTGAC
>Ga0137409_10005926_pt1 | contig 12715 bp, 9 predicted proteins | sample CZODoug1_16funga_FD_122059 | JGI IMG/M metagenome (GOLD analysis project Ga0137409, IMG submission 122059) | Vadose zone soil fungal communities from Angelo Coast Range Reserve, California, USA - CZODoug1_16fungal (Hybrid Assembly) | ecosystem: Environmental > Terrestrial > Soil > Vadose zone...
CGCCAAGGCGACGCTCGTCGTGCGGCGCGAACGAGACGAGCTCCGCCGGTACGTGCACCTCGGCACCGGCAATTACAACATCCTCACGGCCCGCACCTACGAGGACTACGGGCTCTTCACGGCCGACCCCGAGATCGCGGCTGACGTCGCCGACCTCTTCAACCAGCTGACGGGATTCGGACGTCCGCAGACGTTCCGCAAGCTGCTGGTCGCACCGTGGGGGCTTCGGCAGGGCTTGCTGGACCGCATCCGTGAGGTCCGCCGTGCGGCCGCCGACGGCGAAGACGCACGCATCCGGATCAAGGTCAACAACCTGACCGACGAGGAGATCATCGAGGAGCTGTATCGCGCCGGGCAGGAGGGCGCCAAGATCGACATCGTGGCACGCAGCATCTGCACGCTTCGACCTGGCGTGCCGGGCCTCAGCGAGACGATCCGCGTACGCAGCATCCTCGGCCGATTCCTCGAGCACAGCCGCTTCTTCATCTTCGACGCGGGAAGCAAGCGCACGTTCTTGCTCGGCAGCGCGGATCTGATGCCGCGGAACCTCGACCATCGCATCGAGCTGCTGGCGCCGGTCGAGGACGGCCGGGCACAGCACGATCTCCTGCGGGCCTTCGACGTGCTCCTCGCGGACAACGCGTCGGCGTGGGAGATGAGCTCGGAGGGCCGCTGGATGAGGCTCCGGCCGAAGAAAGGGGATCGCGGCCGTCAGGCCCAGCAGGTGTTCATGCGTAGCGCCCGCGCCCGAGCGCGCCGCCGAGCCGCTTCCGGATCGCGCTGAGCTTGCACCTCGGCCGTTTAATGCATCCGCAACGGGTGACGACCGGCTGGATGGTCAGAATCGGCGCCGTGCGGGTCGGGATCGTAGACGTGGGGGCGAACACGCTCCGGTTGCTGGTGGCTGCTCGAGAAAACGGCCGCCTCGTCGCGCTGCGCGAGCAGCGCGTACAGCTCGGGCTGGGTGAGGAGATCGAGCGTTCCGGCGCTCTCGGCGAAGAGAAGCTCGCCGAGGCGGCCGCCGTCGCCCGCGCACACGTCCGGCGGGCGCGCAAGCTCGGCTGCGACCGAATCGACGTGCTGGTGACGTCACCGGGGCGGCAGGCGCGTAACGGCCGCGAGTTGGCTTCGGTCCTGCGCGAGGCGACGGGTGTCGCAACCAAAGTCCTCCGGCCCGAGGAGGAAGGCGAGCTCGCCTGGCACGGCGCGGTTGCGACGGCGGAATACACGCCTGATTCGATCGCCGTCTGCGACATCGGTGGCGGCTCGACGCAACTCGTCGTCGGGACGGTCTCGAACGGACCGGCGTGGGTGCGTTCGGTCGATCTCGGTTCGCTGAGGCTTACACGGAGAACGCTGGCGACCGCACCGCCGACACAGAGCCACCTGGATGCCGCGCGGGCCCAGGTCGATGCGTCTTTCGTCGGCCTCGCCCCACCACTCGCGCGGATGGCGATCGCAACCGGTGGAACGGCTCGCGCGCTGCGCCGCATCGTCGGAGCGACGCTCGAGCCAGAGACGCTTGCGGGCGCCGCCCGCAAGCTTGCCAAGCGCTCCGACATCGTGATCGTGGCGACGCCGCACACGCAATACCGCGCATTGGAGCGCGACAGGCTTGCCGGCAAGATCGTTATCGATCTCTGGCGCGCGCTGCCGTAATCGGTTGATGGCATGAAGATTCTGGTCACCGGCTCAGCGGGCTTTATCGGCGGCTATCTGGTCGAGGAGCTTTTGGAGGTCGGCCACGAGGTGGTCGGCATCGACAACTTCGGCAAGTATGGCCCGATCGCCAAGAGCTATGACAGCCATCCGAACTATCATTTCACGCAGGGCGATGCGAAGGACATCGATCTGCTGCGACGCCTGATCGCCGACTGCGATCATGCGGTGGCGCTTGCCGCCAAGATCGGCGGCATCTCCTACTTTCACGCGCTCGCCTATGACCTGATCGCCGAGAACGAGCGCATCACGGCCGCGATCTTCGATGCCGCGCTGTGGGCTTTCCGCGAGCGCAAGCTCAAGAAGATCACGGTGCTGTCGTCCTCGATGGTGTTCGAGAATGCGAGCGAGTGGCCGACTCCGGAGGATGCGCTCGCGCGGATTCCTGCGCCATCCTCGACCTATGGGTTTCAGAAGCTCGCCTGCGAATACTTCGCCAAAGGCGCGCATGAGCAATACGGACTGCCGTTCACAATCGTGCGGCCGTTCAACTGCGCCGGCGTCGGCGAGCGGCGCGCGCTGACCGACGTCGAGGTGATGTCCGGCAACATCCGCCTCGCCATGAGCCACGTCATTCCGGACCTGATACAGAAGGTGCTCAAGGGGCAGGACCCGCTGCATATCCTCGGCAGCGGGGAGCAAATCCGCTGCTACACCTACGGGGGCGACCTTGCGCGCGGCATCCGGTTGGCGATCGAGCGTTCGGAAGCGCTCAACCAGGACTTCAACCTGTCCACTTCAGTGGCGACTGATGTGCTGACGCTTGCCCGCATGATCTGGGAGCGGATCAATCCGGACAAGCCGTTCCGCCATGTCAGCGACGAGCCGTTTGTCCACGACGTGCAGAAACGCATCCCGTCGGTGGAGAAGGCGAAGCGGCTCCTCGGCTTCGAGGCGACGACGCCGCTCGGCGCGATCCTCGACGAGGTGATTCCGTGGCTCAGGGCGGAGATCGCGGCGGGGCGGTGCTGAAGCAGCTGAGTTTCCGCCGCGGCTCAATCGCGGCATCCGCTACTGCTTGTAATACTTGCGCGCGATCTCGATCTCGGCAGGTGAAGCCGCGAACGCTTCCGCCACTGTCTTCTCCAGCTCGTCGTGGCGGCCTGGCAGCAGGTCGAGCTTGCGTTTCTGCGCATCGGCCAGGAACTCGGGGTCTTTGACCATCAGCATGAGCGCGTTGCGCACCGTCTCGACGCGATCGCGCGGCGTCTCCGGCGGCATGGCGATCGGGTGGCCCATCTCGTCGGCGCCGAGGAACAGCCGCAGCACGTTCGCCTGCTCGGTCGTTTCGGCGAGGTCGTAGACCGAGCGCACATCGGGCCGCTCAGGGATCGGCCGCCGCACGTAGCGCGCCACGATCGCGATCTTGTTGTCCTTGACCCAATCAGCATGCGCCGATTTGAGAAACTCCCAGGGCATCAGCGTGCCGTCCGCCTCGCCGCGCTCGACCGCGAGCGCCGCTTCCCCGCTGCCGCGATAGCCGCGGATGAGTTTGAACCTGGTGCCGACGACGCCATTGAGCATGGTCGAGTTGATCTCGGCCTGGCTCAGCGGGCCGGTCGAAGCGACGAGCGTGTCGCGGGTTTTCAGATCGGCGAGCGTCTTGGTGGGCGAGGTGTGCCAGGTGAACAGCGTCGCAGTCGTGGCGATGATGCGCCCGATCCAGTTGAAGCGGCGGGTGTCGTAGGCGATCGACGACACGCCCAGGATCTGCGCCAGCGTGATGTTGGGAACGAGCACCGCCAGCACGGTGCCGTCCTTGGGGGCGACGCTTGCAAGATAGTTCGCCGCCTGCATGCCGGCCGCGCCTGGCATGTTCTGCGGTACGATCACCGGATTGCCCGGAATGAAGCGGCCGAGATGGTTGGCGGCAAGCCGCGCATAGAGATCGAACGAGCCACCGGGCGCGTTCGGAATGATGAGATTGAGGGTCTTGCCGCGGTAGAACTCCTCGGGCGTTTGCGCGCGCGCAGGCAAGATGGCCGCGACCGAAACCGCGACGAGAAGCGCGGAGGCTATTCTTGTCATCGGCGTCAGCCCTGCTGCGCCTTGAACAGCGGCGAGACCTCGGTCTGGGTGAACTCCGACGCCACGTGATCGAAGAACGGCATGTAGGAGAACGCGATCCAGCGGCACTCCGAGCCAGGGTTGATGTTGAAGTGCTGGTGCTCGACGCCGCCCGGCTTGATCGGCAGGAGCAGAAGGTCGCCGGCCTGCCAGTCGATGCGCTCGCCGTCGACCACCGAGTAGCCCTTGCCGACGATCACGTAGATGACGAGACCGCCCTGATGGCGGTGCTTGCCGGACTGGGTCTTGAGGTCGTGCGAGAACACGCGCCAGTCCTGCAGCGGCGTGTTCTTGTGGATCTCCGGATTGAGGTGATACATCAACCGGCCTTGTCGGGTGATGTAGAACTCGCGGTCGGATGGCTTCACCACCACTTGCCCGGTCTCCTGCCGTTCCAGGAATTCGCGCCGGCTGCGGATGAAGATCTCATAGGGTGTCTCGGGGATCGTGCCGCGCTCGCGCTCGCGTGTGCGTTCAATCTCGGCCATGCTGATCACTCCGCCGCCGGCCGCCGGAAGTCCGGCGACTGCTCCAGTTGATGAAAGCCGCAGCCACGGTCGACGCTGGTGGCGGCGAAGAGATTGGGCTCGACCGCCATGAACACCGCGGTCGATGCAGGATCGTCGTTGAAATGCTGCACCACGATGCCGTCGCGCTTGCACGGCAGGTTGACGACGTCGCCCGCCTCCCAGGCATGCTTGACGCCGTCGAGCATGGTGTGGCCGCGTCCTTCGACGATGAAGAGGATCTGCCCGCCCTGGAATTTCAGCCGCCCGGAGCGGCTGCCGGGCGGAATCTCCTGGCGATAGATCGAGAGCGTGGAGAGCACAGTGTCGATGATCGCGGGGTGCAAGTACCAGCGCATCAGGCCTTGCTCGTTGCTCTCGAGCGGCAACTCGGAAAGCCGCACCACCTGCACGGCGCTCTTGCGCTGCTCGCGCTGGCGGTCGCGCAACGCGATCAGCTCGTTCCAGAAATTCTGACTGGCCAGTTTGGCGGTTCGCTCGCTGGTCACTGTGAGAGGCTCCTGACATGGGGATGAAGGCGCTCGATGGTAGGCCAGGAACGCCTGGCAAGGCCAGACCGTGCCCACTTGTCTGTCTCCTCGACGGGAGCCTGCCCAATCCAGCGGGGGCCATTGCTAACGGGACACCACCGAATTTTCTCGCGCTCTCGTTTTCGGATCAGCAGCGCAACCTGCTATGCTAAGGTCAACTTGAACAGATAGTTTCGGAAGTCGAAGGACCGACCCCATGGTTGCGTGCAAGAACGGGGACACGAGGCGCAATTTTCTCACGGTTGTGTCGGTCGTCAGCCTTGATGTCGCCGCCCGGGCGATCGCAAGCCCCGCATCGGCGCAACCCGAGAACGAACGGCCCAAGGAGGGGGACTTTCTTGTCTCGATCCATAGTGAGACTCCTGTTCCGCTGCAGCCCAAGGATATTCCCAGTGGCGGCCCTCCGGTGGTGGCGTGGCCAATGGACGGCAATCTCGTCCGGAAGGGCTCTCGCCTCAACAAGGTGCTGCTGTTGCGGCTCGATCCTGCGACGCTCGTTGGCGTCACGCAGCAGCGCGCGGCGGATGGTGTTGTCGCCTATTCGGCGATCTGCCCACACGCGGGGTGTGACGTGGACGCGTGGGTTGACGACCAAAAGATTCTCGAGTGCTCCTGTCATTACTCTCGCTACAATCCGCGCAATGGCGCTGCGGTCCTTGACGGTCCCGCACCACGCACTTTGCCGGCGCTTCCGCTCAAGATCGTCGATGGCAATCTCGCGGTGGCCAAACCATTCACCGCACGCGTGGGTGTCATTCCGAGTTGAGACGCTAGTGCCCCGTTTCCGAAGTTCGTGATACATCTCAGCACATTCTGACACGAACTTCGGAAACAAAGGGGCACTAGCAACTCTAGGATTCTAGTGCCGCTTTTCGATTTGAAGTTCCTAATAGAGTTTGCTGCAGGTGGTGTAGGAACTTCAAATCGGCGGCACTAGCTCAAGGCGGCGAATTTGAACAAGCTCGCTCGCGAGCGAACAAAGGAGGAAATGCTTATGGTCGATGCCAGGATGTATTTGCAAAGCATCTGCGTGGCCGCCATCGTTCTTGCCGCCGGCGTGGCGTCCGCGCAAGAAACTGTCGGGCCTGCTTCGACCACGCCGGTGCCGGGTCCGACGCCGGAGATCTTGCAGAACTATGCGCCGGTCACCGCCGACCGGCTGAAGAACCCGGAGGATGGCAACTGGCTGCTGTTTCGGCGCAGCTACGACGGATGGGGCTACAGTCCACTGAAAGAGATCACGCCCGACAACGCCAACCGGCTGCAGCTGGTCTGGAGCAGCGCGACCGGCCAGATTGAGGGCCACCAGGCGCCTCCGATCGTGAACAACGGTGTGATGTTCGTCGCGACGCCCGGCAATCAGGTCCTCGCCTTCGAGGCCAAGTCCGGCAAGCCGCTGTGGCGCTATAAGCGGCAGCTCCCCGAAGACGTCATCCACTTGCATCCGACCAGCCGTGGCGTCGCGCTTTACGGCGACAAGGTCTATTTTGCGTCCGCCGATTGCGTGCTGGTCGCACTCGATGCAAAGACCGGCAAGGAAGTCTGGACCGCGGACATCGACGACTACAAGAAGGCCTACTATATGTCGCTCGCGCCGCTCATCGTCGACGGCAAGGTGATCCTCGGTGCATCAGGCGGCGAATTAGGCGTGCGCGGCTTCGTGGCCGCGATGGATGCGGAGACCGGCAAGCAGCTGTGGAAGACCTACACCGTGCCGGCGCCGGGCGAGCCCGGCAGCGAGACCTGGCCGGCGGGCGGTGATCACTACAAGCGCGGTGGCGGCTCGATCTGGGTCACGGGCACTTACGATCCGGAGACCAATCTCACCTTCTGGGGCACGGGCAATGCTGCGCCCTGGTTCGGCGATCAGCGGCCGGGCGACAATCTCTACACGTCATCGGTCATCGCCCTCGACGCCACGACCGGGGAGATCAAGGGCCACCACCAGTATCACCCCAACGACTCGTGGGACTGGGACGAAGTCTCGCCGCCGATCGTCCTGAACTATCAGCACGACGGAAGAACCGTGAAAGGCCTCATCAACGTATCGCGCAGCGGCTACATCTGGCACCTGGAGCGCACCGGCGGAAAGATCAACTTCGTGACCGGCCAGCCCTATGTGCGCCAGAATGTGTTCAAGGGCCTCGATCCAAAGACCGGGCGGCCTGACGTCGACGAAACAAAGAAGGCCGGCACCGACAAGACCGCGGAGTTCTGCCCAAGCTTGTGGGGTGGCAAGGACTGGCCGCCGGTCGCCTTCAGCCCGCGAACGCGGCTGATGTACATCCCGGCCAACGAGAACCTGTGCACGGAGCTGACTGGCGAAGCCCCCAAATACGTCCTGGGCGAGCGCTTCATGGGCGTCGCGAAAAACGTCTTGAAGATTGTCGCCGGTGCCGATCACATCGGTGAGCTGCAGGCCTGGAACGTCGACACCGGCAAGAAGGTGTGGACGACCAACCTGCCGTCGTTCAACTGGGGGCCGGTGCTGGCGACCGGCGGCGACGTCTTGTTCTCCGGCGGCACCAATGACCGCATGTTCCGTGCGTTCGATGCCAAGTCCGGCAAAGTCCTGTGGGAGTTCCAGACCATCTCGGGCGTGACCGCTGTGCCATCAACCTTCGAGGTCGACGGCAAGCAATTTATCGCGGTGCAGACCGGGTGGGGCGTGGACGCGGCCAAGATGCAGACGCGCATGAACCTGTTGTTTCCGGGAAAGTATCCCGACGTGCCACAGGGCGGTGCGGTCTACGTCTTTGCAGTGAAATAGCGGGCTTGGCAGACAGGCTAACGCTAGCTGCAACAAAAGCGGCATCCAACCCGGGGTGCGCGAAGCAAAGAAAATGGGCCGCGATTATGCGGCCCAAGTCTAGGGAGGAAACGCCCAAGAAGGGCGAATATCCAATATATAGGACGCGCTCGCGCGGAGTCGCGGTGCCTTGGTGTCGCGCGACCGCTTATTATCATTAAATTATCTTCATGATTGCTGAGTCGTCTTTCCGACATTCGGAGCGAGACGTGCGCATTCTTGCGAGTCACTCGTTAATCGGAGCGCGCTCTCGACCAGGCATTGCACGCGATCCCAGTCGCTTCCCGATGTCGCGGCTACTTCGGCTCGTCCTCGCCGCGCAGGATGCCCGCGAATCCAGTGACTGCGAGAGACGCAAGGATCAGTCCCACCAACATCTCGGTCACATAGAGCAGATAGAGGAATCCGCCGACTGTGACGGTCAGCTGCTGCTGGCCGTGCCACTCCGCTCCGGGAAGCGGCAGCTCGGCGAGCGGCAAATAGCTCGTGCGCGGACGCCAATGCTCCTTGTAGCCAAGATTGACGAACGGGAGGAACACGTCGAGCGAATAGGCGAGCGGCGAGAAGCCGGGATACTTCTCTTCGGCGCTCTTGTCGTCCTGGCCATAGCTGCCCTTCAGCGCCATGGCATAGACGGTCTCGTCCTTGCAGGAATCGCGCTCGCAGCCCTGCGCCGCCCACCACCATACGCCTGCGTACAGGACAACGAACATTGTCATCCAGACCACTGTCCGCCAGGGGTTGAATCCATAAAGCGCGAAGACGTCGAGCAGCCAGCTCTGCAGGCGCGCGCCGCGCGTGACCGAGTCGCTGCGGCGCTGGCGTCGGCGGCGCTCGATGGCGATCTCGCGCGCATCGTCATGATAACCTTGGGCGGCGAGGCGGCGGGACAAGTGCACCCAGGCTTGCGGTTTGAAGTGTTGTATGAGGTCGTTGTGCGATTGCGCTCCAAGCCAGAGGATGCGCATACGGGCTGCGCCGGCGCGACCCGCATGGCCCGCCTGCGGTGGCAACCCGGTCGGCGTCTCGAGATGCTCATAGACAAAGCCGTCCAGGACCAGATGGTCGTTCTGCTCGTGCCGGGTCCGGGGGCTCGCGGGAGGCGGCCACGCCGCCGCCGCATCCTCGTAGCTGCCGACATGCGCGCGGGACAGATCGATGATCCCCTGTGAGCGATCCTCGGCGGTCTCCGGCATCACCAGACGATCGAGCCTCGCATCGACCAGGCTGAGAGCGACCGCATCGTAGCGCGCGCTCAGCATTTCATCGTGCGTCTTTTTGGGCGCCGCCCCGGCGCGGCCGAGCGCCGCCGATTTGATCCGGCTGCCGGTCAAATCCAGGGTGCCGTCGATCTCGGCGCGATCGAGCACGATTCCGCCGCAGGTGCTGAAGCCGCCATCGAGCACGAATTCGCGGGCGATGGAGACGCCCGCTGCGAACAGGGCCGGGCCGCTCGACACGGTGATGCGCGTGCCGCGCAGCCGCATCTCGTTGCCGAGACGGGCGCTTGGGAAGCGCACCAGGCCTTCGATCGTGGCTCGTCCCATGAACCAGCCGCCGCCGATGTGGGCGCCGTCCGCGCGAATGGCGAGGTCGCCGCCGCCGCGAATCTTGCATTCCGTGAAGGCGACCTGACCTTCGATGCGAGCGCCAGCGAACCGAACGTTGCCGTTGAGATCGCCACCGCGCATGATCCAGTTTCCACCGACGTGCATGGTATCGGCGTCGAGCGCCCGGCCGCTGCTTTCGATCCTGACATTGCTGGCGTTGATGCCCTGCTCTATGCGCGCGCCCGCGAGCATGAGGCCGCCCTGCAGCCGCGCTCCGCCAAATGCAATGCCCTGACCCACGATCACGCCGTTGGCAGCCACGGCCCAGTCCTGGCCGACGCCGGCAATGTCGGCGCCCTTGCCACTCAGCTCGCCGGTCACCCGCGTCCGCCCGAGCAGCACGCCGCCCCTGATGATCGCTCCATCCAGGATCAGGTCGCTGCCGATCTCGGCGCCGCGGGCGTTGAAGCCTTCCGCAGGAGCAGTGATCTTCATCTGCTGAGCGTCGATTGCCTTCACCGACATGCCACGCAGACGGAAGGAGCCTTGGATCACGGCCCGGCGCAGCACCCAGGGGCCGTTGCAGACGGCACCGTCGCCGGCGACCGCGATCTTGTTGTTTTGAATCTTGGCATCTTCCCACAGCAGCCCGCCGCCGATGCGCGCGCTGGCAAACCGAACCTCACCCGCGATCTCCGCAGCGCGCAGCACCCACGGGCCGCCGAGCCGCAGGCCGTCGGCGAGCACGGCCGTGTCGCCAGGATGGTTGATCTTGATGCTGTCCATGGCGAGCGCCTCGCCGATATTGGCCCCGCGCAGACGCAGTTCGCCGTCGAGCGTGGTCCCCGTGATGAACATCGCGCTCTCGATGACGGCGCGGTCCGCCTTCAGGGCGCCCGCGATGTGGCATTCGTAGAAAGCCACTCGTTTCAGCGTGGCGTCGCGCAGCGAAATGGCGGCACGGGCGCTCTCAATCGGGGTGAACTTGCAGCGCTGAAATACCAATGGGCGTGTCACATGGCACCCCTCGAGATCGAGGCTGCCCTGGATCGTCGCATTGTTGAGGACGACGCCGACGGGCGGGAGTGACGCGTCGGCCTTCTCGCCGCTGACCAGGGAGCGGAGCATCCCGGCCCGGATCGTCTCCCCATTCAGGTCGAGCGTGCGGCCGGCGAGCATCGCGTCCAGCCAAAGCCTTTCGGCAGGCGTCAGATCGCCGCCTGCAAAGTGATCAGAATCCGTCATCACCAACATCCCATGCGTAGGCCAGGAAAACTGCCAGGAACTGTGCCAGAAATCCGGCAGCGTTGGTCGACCGCCACAACGGCTAATCCGTGGCGGCGCCTTGTTCACCCACGGGCGGGTTCGCAAGCGTGTCCCGGCGGCAACGGCCCAGGGAGTCCCAAGGAGTCACGTCATCGTGGTCAGGCGAGCAGCAAGAGGTGACCGCCCGCGTAGCGCGTTTCGAGTGTCGCAACCTGCGCCAGAAAGGTCGTTGCCAAGGCGCGGCGCATCATCCATTTATGGAGTGCGCGGTCCCGTAGCTCAGCTGGACAGAGCACCGGTTTCCTAAACCGGGGGTCGCAGGTTCGAGCCCTGCCGGGATCGCCAGTGTTTCAAGTGATTAGAGAAATAGGGCCGATCGCCCAGGCAGTCCTGCTGGAGACACTTGGCCATCCGGCAACAATCAAGAGTGCCATCGAATTTGCCGCAAGGTGGTCAACCCGGTGCCTGCAGGGCGCCTGGTTGCTATACACAGTTCCTAGCTACTGTGTATAGCCAGTGGCAGTGAGGCCCGCGGCGCTGACCGCGAGGTGTTCCATCGATGCAGCCATGGCGGCCAGAGCCGGCCGCCATGGCGCTCCCGCAACGGCCCGATTTCAAAGCAACGCGCATTCATCGGAACAGTCACTTGTCCGTTTGGAACGGTTCGCAGGTTAGAGATCGACCAGGGTGCCCTTTCGCTCCGCAAATTCCCTTCGGTCCGGAAATTATTGGTGACAATCGCAGATTGCGGCCTTGCACAAAGCTTTTGCGGCCACTATATGCCTCGCCATCGAGTTTCGGCCGAACGACTTGGCCTTGCCGCGATTGACGCGCCTGACTGATGACCTCCCAAAATCTCGAGACTAACCGGAGCCAGGCTCGCGCATGGCTCTCAAATGACACGTATATGAAAGACCAGAAATGAGCAAAGGCACCGTGAAGTGGTTCAACACCCAGAAGGGCTACGGATTTATCCAGCCTGAGGATGGCAGCAAGGACATCTTCGTCCACATCAGTGCGGTCGAGCGCGCTGGGCTCTACGAGCTCAAGGAAGGCCAGAAGGTCACCTTCGAAGTCGTCGACAACCGTAAGACCGGGAAGGCGTCGGCCGAGAACCTGCAAGCCGTTTGATAGCGGGAACCTGATAGCGGCAAAAAGGCGCGGCCTTGACCACGGATGAACTGGCAAGGCCGCGCACTGTTTTCTAGCTCTGTATTGTTTTCTCTATTGGCCCCTTGCTACCAATGGCCGGGTGATCGCCGCCATGGTATAAAGGCTTGAAAGCGCAGGCGCCGGTGTGTGGGCGCTGGTTGCGATTGTGGACGGACCGTGAAGGCGCATACGGCCGTCCATTGCCAAGCGCCGCCCTTGGAGACGCTCTTTCATGCCGCTCGATGGCACTGATCTCGATGGCACCGATACAGCAATGAACGAGTCCGTGTCCGTCGCGCGCGCCAGCGCGCCTCGCGAGATCCCGGACGACGAGCACGGCGACATCGTCTATCCGGCCGCGATCCCGTTCGTGCTGGTGCATCTGACCTGCCTGGCCGCGATCTTTACCGGCATCACCTGGCGGGCGGTCGCGATCTGCATCGTGCTCTATTGGCTGCGCATCTTCGCAGTCGGGGCTGGCTACCATCGCTATTTCTCGCATCGCGCGTTCTCGACCAGCCGCGCCTTCCAGTTCATTCTTGCCTTGCTGTCGCAGAGCACCGCCCAGAAGAGCGTGCTCTGGTGGGCGGCCAAGCACCGACATCATCACCTGCATTCCGACACTGAGCGCGACGTCCACTCGCCGCGTCACCGGGGCTTCTGGTACAGCCACGTCGGCTGGATCTTCGTGCGCCGGCACGCCAAGACCGACCTCGTGAAGGTCGACGATTTCGCACGTTACCCTGAATTGACGTGGCTGCACCGCTACGAGCTCGTGCCGCCGATTGCGCTCGGGGTGCTGTGCTGGCTGATCGAAGGCTGGCCGGGCCTGGTGGTCGGGTTCTTCTGGAGCACGGTTATCCTCTATCACGCCACTTTCTGCATCAACTCGCTCGCGCATGTGCATGGCCGCAGGCGTTACGTGACCGGCGACGATTCCCGCAACAACTGGTGGCTTGCTGTGCTCACCATGGGGGAGGGCTGGCACAACAACCACCACGCCTGTCAGAGCAGCGTCCGGCAGGGCTTCCGCTGGTGGGAGTTCGACCCGACCTTCTACATTCTCAAGGTTCTGTCATGGCTGCGCGTGGTCTG
>Ga0137409_10005927_pt1 | contig 12715 bp, 10 predicted proteins | sample CZODoug1_16funga_FD_122059 | JGI IMG/M metagenome (GOLD analysis project Ga0137409, IMG submission 122059) | Vadose zone soil fungal communities from Angelo Coast Range Reserve, California, USA - CZODoug1_16fungal (Hybrid Assembly) | ecosystem: Environmental > Terrestrial > Soil > Vadose zone...
TCTCCCAGGCTCTCGCCCAACGGCGTGAGGCTGTAGTCGACGCGCGGCGGGACGGCAGCGTGCACGCGCCGCGTTACCAGACCGTCGCGTTCCAGCTGGCGCAGGGTCTTGGTCAACATCTTATGGCTGACGCTGCCAACCCGCCTCTGCAGATCCGAAAAGCGCACTTCCCGCTCGCCTTCGAGCGCCTCGATCACCAGGAGCGTCCACTTGTCCGCGACGCGCTCGAGGATCTCGTGCAGCAGTGCCCGTTTCTCGGGCGGAAAGTCACAAATTGCGGCTGAATTTTGCATGAGACGGCATCATGACGTGACATGAGGAGGATGGTTTCCGGCGCGTAAGTATAGAACCTCCGGGTGCCTTCTTGCCATCGGGAACCAAGCTCACTACGTCAAGGCGCACCTGGGGGTGAGGAGGTTTTATGCCAAAATTTGACGTGAAGGTGAACAGCCGCATCCACACGGTGGATGTGGATGCGGATACGCCGCTGCTGTGGGTGCTCCGCGACAGCATCGGTTTGACGGGCACCAAGTTCGGATGCGGTGTCGCGCAATGCGGCGCCTGCACGGTCTTCATCGACGGCCGGCCGCTGCGCTCGTGTTCGCTGCCGGTTTCCGCCGTTGGCAACGCCGACGTGACGACGATCGAGGGTGTGTCGGGGCGCGAGGCCGAAGCGGTGCAGCGCGCATGGGCAACCCGCGACGTCCCGCAATGCGGTTACTGTCAATCGGGGCAGGTGATGAGCGCGGTCGCGCTGCTGCGCCGAATCCCTAAGCCCGGTGATCGCGACATCGATCTCGCCATGAACGGCAACATCTGTCGTTGTGCCACCTATGTTCGCATCCGCGCCGCCATCAAGGATGCGGCGACGACCTTGGGAGGCTGACATGACCCATCACGACATGCAGCTGTCGCGCCGCGCCACGCTTGCCGGCATGGCGGGTCTCGTCATCGGCGTCTGCCTGCCCGGCGCGGCCATTGCGCAATCGGGCGCCGCCCGGGCGTTTCGCGGCAGTGATCCTGCGGCCGCCGCGTTCGCTCCCAATGCGTTCGTGCGCGTCGGCAGCGACGATACGGTGACGGTTCTGATCAAACATATCGAGTTCGGCCAGGGGCCGTTCACGGGTCTCGCCACCCTCGTCGCCGAGGAGATGGATGCGGACTGGTCGAAAGTGCGCGCCGAACACGCACCGTCAAACGCCGATCTCTACAAGAATTTCGCCTTCGGGGCCCAGGGCACCGGCGGCTCCACCGCAATGGCGAATTCCTACGAGCAGATGCGCAAGGCCGGCGCCACCGCGCGCGCCATGCTGGTCGCCGCTGCGGCGGCGGCGTGGCGCGTACCAGCGGGCGAAATCACCGTCGAGAACGGCGTGTTGCGCCATGCTTCGGGACGTGAGGGACGTTTCGGCGAATTCGCCGAAGCGGCCGCACGGCTCGCGGTTCCGGCCGACGTGCCGCTCAAGGACCCTTCGGCGTTTCGCCTGATCGGTCGCGAAGGCGCCGTCCGCCGGCTCGACAGCGCCATCAAGGCGAACGGCAGCGCGCAATTCACCATCGATATCCGCGAGCCCGGCATGCTCACGGTGCTGGTGGCGCGCCCGCCGCGGTTCGGCGGCAAGGTTGCGTCATTCGATGCGACCGCCACACGTGCCGTCGCCGGTGTGGTGGACGTAAAGCAAATCCCCTCGGGGGTGGCGGTCTACGCGCAAGGCTTCTGGCCCGCTTCCAAGGGACGCGATCTCCTTGCCGTGACGTGGGATGAGCAGGCGGCGGAGCGGCGCAGCAGTGCGCAGCTCATCGAAGACTACCGCGCGCTGGCGCAGCGCCCGGGGGCCCTGGTCAGCGCCAAAGGCGATGCGCAAGCGGCGCTGCGCGGCGCCGAGCGCGTCATCGAGGCGGAATTCGTGTTCCCGTATCTTGCGCACGCCCCCATGGAGCCGCTCGACGGATACCTGCAATGGGACGGCGAGCGCGCGCTGGCGCGGCTCGGCAGCCAACTGCAGACCGGAGATCACATGACGATCGCCGGCATTCTCGGCCTGACGCCCGATCGCGTCGAGGTCGAGACGATGTTGGCGGGCGGCAGCTTCGGCCGGCGTGCGCAGCAGGACATGCATTTGGCCGCGGAGCTTGCCGCGGTCGCCAAGGCCATAGGTCCGGGTCGGCCGGTGAAGCTGATGTGGACGCGGGAAGACGATATCCGCGGCGGCCACTACCGTTCGCTGTTCGTGCACCGGCTGCGCGGCGGCCTGCGCGGCGGAAAGATCGTGGCGTGGGCGAGCACCAGCGTCGGTCAATCGATTCTCAAAGGTTCGCCGTTCGAGGCCATGATCAAGGACGGCATCGATCCGACCTCCGTCGAGGGCGCCAACGAGCTGCCCTACGAGATCGCTGATTTCCGCTGCGATCTGCACACCACGCAGGTGGGCGTCCCGGTGCTGTGGTGGCGCTCCGTCGGGCACTCGCACACCGGCTACGCCGTCGAATGCTTCATCGACGAGCTGCTGGAGCAGGCCGGCCAGGACCCGGTGACGGGGCGCCTGGCGCTCATGACTGGCGCCCCGCGCGCGGCCGGCGTGCTGCGCGCGGTCGCCGAGCTTGCGAAGTGGTCGGGGCCCGGCCCCCGCGACGGGCGGGCGCGCGGCGTGGCGGTCGTCGAGAGCTTTGACAGCTTCATCGCGCAGATCGCCGAAGTCTCCGCCGGAGACGGCGGCGAGCCGCGGGTTCATAAGGTGTGGTGCGCCGTCGACTGTGGCGTGGCGGTGAACCCCGACGTCATCCGCGCGCAGATGGAGGGTGGCATCGGCTTCGGCCTGGGCCACGCTCTCTTTGCCGAGGTTGAGCTCGACCAGGGCCGGCCGGTGCCGGCAAACTTCGACACTTATCGTTCGCTTCGCATTCACGAGATGCCGGAGGTCGAGGTCACAGTCGTTCGCTCAACCGAGAAGCCGACCGGCGTCGGCGAGCCCGGCGTTCCGCCGATCGGCCCCGCTGTCGCGAACGCAATGGCGCGGCTCGGTCTCGGGCGGCCGCGGCGATTGCCAATCGTCCGGGGAGCGGTGTGATGCGCAAATCGTATCTCGTCGCGGCGGCCGCCGCCGCCATGATCGGCCTTGCGGGTGCAGCCTTGCCGATTTCGGTTCGCATCGCCGCCCAGCCGGCGCCGCCAACCGCGGCGGCGAATGATCTGCGTCCGGCATCGGACTTCGCAGCCATCGCGGACGAGCGTGCGCGGGCGCTCGCCCTGTTCGCAGAAGCCGGGCGGGTGCTGATGCATCCGCGGTGCGTGAACTGTCATCCGGCCGGCGACAGCCCCCACCAGACCGATCGGATGCGGCTCCACGAGCCGTTGGTGGTGCGGGGGGCCGATGGGCACGGAGCGCCGACGCTGCCATGCAACACGTGCCACGGCCCGCGCAACTTCGAGCCGGCGCATGTTCCGGGTCATCCCGAATGGCACCTGGCGCCGGCTTCCATGGCGTGGGAGGGCCGCTCCTTGGGGCAGATCTGCGAGCAGATCAAGGACCGTGCGCGTAACGGCGGTCGCGACATGGCGGGTCTGCTTCACCACCTCGGAGAGGACACGCTTGTCGGCTGGGCCTGGTCGCCCGGAGCCTCCCGGGCGCCCGTGCCGGGGACGCAGGCGGCTTTCGGACAGATCATGCGCGCATGGGCCGACGCCGGCGCCTATTGTCCGGCCCAATAGATTCTGCGATGACGCGCTTCGCGCGCTGACATTTGTTGAGCGTCATTGCCGGGCTTGACCCGGCAATCCATCGTTATGCGAAGAAGATGGACCCGCGGGTCAAGCCCGCGGGTGACGGCCAAGAGTGGATCAACAATGGGTTTCGTTTCGTTCAACCCATCCTACGAGTGCCGCGCCAGCACCTGGCGCACGGCCTCGACCAGCCGATCCTCCGGCACTGCGAACTGGGCCTCGGCCTGCCTGCGCAGGTAATCGTCGCGCTCCTTCGACAGCCCGGCCAGTTCGGCGCCGACGATCAGGTCCTTGATCTGCACCTCGCCGCGCTGCTTCTCATCCGAGCCCTGGATGACGACGCACGGGCTGCGGCGGCGGTCGGCGTACTTCATCTGCGGGCCGAATTTGCCCGCGCCGAGATAGAGTTCGGCGCGGATGCCGGCCGCCCGCAGCGTCGCGGCCATGCGCTGGTAGTCGGCGAGGCGGTCGCGGTCGAGCACCGTGACGATGACGGGGCCGGGTTCGGGCTTCGCCTCGATCTTGCCGAGATGCATCAGCGCCGCGAGCAGACGCGACACGCCGATGGAGAAGCCGGTCGCCGGCACCGGCTCGCCGCGAAAGCGCGAGACGAGGCCGTCATAACGGCCGCCGCCACCGACGGAGCCGAAGCGCACAGGCTTGCCGTCGTCGCCGGTGATCGGAAGCGTGAGTTCAACCTCGTAGACGGGGCCGGTGTAGTATTCGAGGCCGCGGACGACGGAGGGGGCGATGATGATCCTAGACTCATCGTATCCCGCCGCTTCAACGAGCACCGCGATTTGCTCTAGTTCGTGGACGCCCTGTTGTCGCGACGGTGACGCATTGTGTGGGCCACGAATTGCATCAAGAGTTTCGGTATTTCGGCCACCCTGAAACCGGAGCTTGCTTAAAATATTTTCGGCATGTTCGTCCGATAATCCGGCTCCTTTGGTGAAGTCGCCGCTTTCATCTTTTCTGCCACGTGTAAGCAATAGATGCACGCCGAGGTCTCCGAGTCTGTCAAGCTTGTCGATGGCTCGAAGAACCGTGAGACGTGTGCCAGCTTTGTCCTCCCCACTAAGGCCAATTTCCTCCAACACGCCATCCAGCACTTTGCGGTTATTCACCTTGACCACATAACTGCCGCGCGGAATCCCCAGCGCCTCCATGGTATCCGCCGCCATCATGCAAATCTCGGCATCGGCCGCCATCGAAGCCGAGCCTACCGTGTCGGCATCGAACTGCATGAATTGGCGGAACCGACCTGGCCCCGGCTTCTCGTTGCGGTACACGTAGCCGGCCCGGTAGCTGCGGTAGGGCTTGGGCAGCGTATCGAAATTCTCCGCCACGTAGCGGGCGAGGGGGGCGGTTAGGTCGTAGCGCAACGACAGCCATTGCTCGTCGTCGTCCTGGAACGAGAACACGCCCTCGTTGGGCCGGTCCTGGTCGGGCAGGAACTTGCCGAGCGCATCGGTGTATTCGATCGCCGGCGTCTCCACCGGCTCGAAGCCGTAAAGCTCGTAGACCTTGCGGATCGCCTCCATCATCCGCCGCGTCGCCGCGATCTCGGCGGGCGCCCGGTCGGCGAGCCCGCGCGGCAGGCGCGCCTTGAGCTTGTTGCTTTTCGGATCAGCCATCGCAATGTTCCGGTTGCGCATGAATGGCGCGGTTGGTAGCAGCCGCGCACCCCGGCGGCAAGGCAAGCGGACGAGGCGCCGGGGGAGCGTCAAGTCGCGACCGCGCCGGGATGGGCTGTCGCATTCGATGCCGTTCCCGGCACCGCCCAGGCGTGGCTCTACGGAGGTTACTGCGAGGCGCTGATTGACTTCACCCGCCTGCCAAACTCAGCTGTGCTAATCCGGCAGTGCCAATACTCAAGCAACAGGTCTCGATTGAGTTCGATGAATCGCTGCACCTGCTTGAGTACCTTCGCGGCGGGCTCCTCGCCGGCAACCACCTCGCCGCTATCAATCGCAATGGAGGCCGTCACGCTACCAGGGCTAAAGCTGTCCGGAGGATCGACAGCAAGCTTGATGCGCGGTGCGTGGCGAACACCGATTTTCGTCGAAATGAAGATGGTATTATCGACGCCGGTGTCTTCCGTCGGGAATGAGGCGATATCCCCCAGCATTTCCATTTCAGCGAGTTCGTCGCTGATGTCGACGAGAGGCCGAGACGAGTCGTTCGCCGCCTCCAGCATCAGCATAATTCCGGCCTCACGCATGTCGGCAACCACGTCGAGCGGCAAGGACCGTTCAACCCGGAGTTTGATGGCTTGCAAATCGGCTGACATCCTACAGCGGCTCTCTTTTTTAGCACCGAGCCTCAATATAGTAAGGAGAGGACATGAAGAACAAGCTGCCGGCCATTCATCCCGGTGAATTTCTTGCCGAGATTCTAAGGCGAGATCGGCGTCTCACAGGCCGCATTTGCGCGTGCGGCTGGCGTGTCCCCGATGCGGGTGTCCCATGTCGTCACTGGCGCACGACCGATCACTGCCGACCTCGCGCTGCGGTTCGGCAAGGCGCTCGGCCAGTCGCCGGAATATTGGCTCAATCTGCAGGCGGCCTATGATCTTGCGACGGCGCGCAATGTGCTCGGCAGCAAGCTCGCCAGCGTGCGTCAATTGCCACAGGTTGCGTGAGGGTGAAAGCAGTTCTGGTAATATTATACCGTCACAATCACTCAAATCCGAACGCCATATAAGCAAAACGAAATACCCCCTAAAATGCCAGCCAATTCAAGGTGATGTGGAGAGGGTGGTAACGCGCCGGCGGAGCGCAGAGTGCGCGGTCGACGAGCGGCTTGAACTGCACGTAAATCCGGCATACCGCAAAGACGAAGTGCCGAGTTGAAAAAACATCCGCCAGGAGCCCCAATGTCCTTGTCCGAAGCCCGCGTCTCTGCCGACGCCCGCCCCAACGATCTCGAAGCTTACTGGATGCCGTTCACGCCGAACCGCGCCTTCAAGAAGGCGCCGCGGCTGATCACGCGGGCCAAGGACATGCACTACTACGCCGCCGACGGCCGCGCTGTGCTCGACGCCACCGCCGGCCTGTGGTGCTGCAATGCCGGCCACGGCCGCGACCAGATCGTAACGGCGATCAAGCGCCAGGCCGAGGAGCTCGACTACGCACCGGCGTTCCAGTTCGGGCATCCGCATGCTTTCGAGCTGGCGAGCCGCGTTGCGGCGCTGGCGCCGGGCGATCTCGATCATGTGTTCTTCTGCAATTCCGGTTCGGAGGCGGTCGACACTGCGCTCAAGATCGCGCTTGCGTACCATCACGCACGCGGCGAGGGCGCCCGCACCCGCCTGATCGGCCGCGAGCGCGGCTATCACGGGGTCGGCTTCGGCGGCATCTCGGTCGGCGGCATCGTCAACAACCGCAAGTTCTTCGGCTCGCTGCTCACCGGCGTCGACCATCTGCCGCACACCTACAACCGCGAGACCCAGGCTTTCACCAAGGGCGAGCCCGAATGGGGCGCTCACCTCGCCGACGATCTCGAACGCATCGCGGCGCTGCACGATCCCTCCACCATCGCGGCCGTCATCGTCGAGCCGATGGCAGGCTCGACCGGCGTGCTGCCTGCCCCGAAGGGCTATCTGCAGCGGCTGCGGGCGATCTGCGACAAATACGGCATCCTGTTGATCTTCGATGAGGTCATCACCGGCTTCGGACGGCTCGGCTTCGCGTTTGCGGCGGAACGCTACGGCGTGATTCCCGACATCATCACCTTCGCCAAGGGCATCACCTCCGGCACCGTGCCGATGGGCGGTGCTGTCGTGCGCGCGCCGGTTTACGAGGCGTTCATGGCCGGGCCGGAGCACGTCATCGAGCTGTTCCATGGCTACACCTATTCGGCCCATCCGCTCGCCTGCGCGGCGGGGCTCGCGACGCTCGATCTCTACGGCCGAGAAAAGCTGTTCGAGAGCGCGCGCGCCCTGGAGCCGAAGTTCGCGGACGCCGCCATGACGCTGCGCGGGCTGCCCGGCGTGCTCGACATCCGCACCGTCGGGCTCGTCGCCGGCATCGACCTCGCCTCCAAGCCCGACGGCTTCGGCAAGCGCGCCTACGCCGCCATGGACAAGGCGTTCCACGAGCACGGCATCATGATCCGCGTCACCGGCGACACCATCGCGCTGAGCCCGCCGCTGATCGTGAGCGAGGACGAGATCGGGGAGATATTCGGCAAGGTCGGCAAGGTGATTGAGGCGGTGCGGTAGCCTCCAGCGATTCCGAGACGATCGCCGGTGACACGGCGCCTCTTCTCCCTCTCCCCGCTTGCGGGGAGAGGGAGCAGAGGCGCCTCGCATCCGCATTCCGGCCTCGTCAAATCGGCGGAATGATCCCCCATCCGATCGTCACTTCGCCGTTGCCGCGCCGCATCGGAATCGTGAGCGGCGGTTGCACGGCGGCGTTGCGGGCCACCGCGGCATACGCGGCGGGGAGCGTATGGAGATCGCCGGCGGTCCAAACCACCACGCCGCCGCTGACGGCGAGGTCGCCAAGGTCGATCCACGGCGCGCGGCGCGGATCGCCGTCGATCAGCGTGCGCGGGTGATCCGCGGAATAGTAGGCGACATTTCCGCCGAGCCACATGGTGCTTATCACGTAGGCAAGGGGCGAGCCGGTTTGTGCGCGAAAACGGGCAGACACTTCCTCCGCCAGCCGGTCGCCCGGGAACAGCACCGCGCGATAGCGGTGATCGAAATGCGGCAGCACCGCGTATTGGGCCGCGAAGGTCAGCGCATAGAGCGCCGTCACGGTCCCCCACACGCTCGCCAGTCGTGCGAGCGACGCGCGATCGATCCGCGAGGAGACCGACACCACGATCCACGGCCCGAGGAAAAGCCAAAGCGGATAGCCCCACATCGTAATGAGCCCGCGGCTGCTGAGAGCGGACGCGGCGATCACAGTAATGGCCGGACCGAACGCAAGGAGGGCGAGGATGCGGCGATCGTAGTCGTCGGCCACGGTGGCGTCACGCTCATAGGGACGGCGGAGCAACGGCAGCGCGATGATGATGGCAGGCAGCAGCCAGAACAGCTGGGCGAGAGCAAACAGCCCCGGATGCGTGAGATGATCGAGCAATCCATTGGTCGCCGTGGCGCGGGACGCCGCATAGCCGAGCGGCAGCCAGTCGTTTTGATAAAGCCAGATCAGGTGGGGCGATATGATCACAAGGCTGATCGCGGCGGCGAGATACGGCCCCGGAGTGGCAAGATGCCGACGGGCTCGCGGATCGATCAGCATGAAAAGCACAAGCGGCAGTCCGAGAACGACGACGAAATACTTTGCCCAGAACGCAAGACCGAGAGCGACCCCCAGCACCGCCCAATGGCCGAGACGGCCGGTTCGCAGCGCGCCGTGGAACGACAATCCGGCGAGCGCCCAGAACGGCAGCTGGATCACGTCGTGATTGAATTTCGGCGCAGTGAAGTTGAAGAAATGCAATCCGTCGATGATGAGAACGGAGGCCGCTGCCGCGGCCGGCGTTGCGATGCGAAGCATGATGGCCCACACCGCCGCAAACGCCGCGAGGACGCTGAGCTGTCCGAGAGCGTAGTAGGCGATATCGGAATCAAAGGCGCGGTGGACGGTCTCGACGAGCCACCAGGGCAACGGCGGCAACTTGTCGTAGCCGACTTGCCATTCGCGTCCGTAGGTGAGGGCCTCGATGATGTCGAGCGGCAGGTTGGGATAGAGCGCGAAGGGCAGGATGGTCCAGATAGCGGCATGCGCCGCCGCGAGCAGCCAGAAACCCGCCCACGGCCGCTCCCCGATATTGGCAACAAGCGCCGCGGCGAAGCCGGCCACCGGCTGCCGGGCAGGAGAAAGTCCATCCATCGCGTGGGACCGATTGCTGGGACCGGCAGGGCGTCCCCAACAGCCCTGTCAGGCATTTGCCAGGCGCCCGATCGTCCAACCGGATTCCACCATGGCGCGCCGACATCAGGGCGTCAATGTCAGATGTCACAGTGTCAGAGGTCAGATGTCGGACATTGATTGACTTCCCTCCGAGGCCGACGACATCTATGCGCCAGTCGGTCTCTAACCTCCGTCATCCGTCATCTGACCTCTGACAAATGTCCTTTCATCTTCTCGATCGTTTCTCCACCGTCGCGTCGCGCTACGACGTTGTCTTGTGCGATATTTGGGGCGTGGTTCATGATGGGATCGCGGCCCATGCGCAGGCCTGCGACGCCCTCATGCGATACCGCGCCGACGGCGGGACCGTGGTTCTTATCACCAATGCGCCGCGACCGTCGCCCTGGGTGGTCCATCAGCTTGGTCGGCTTGGCGTTCCGGCCGACGCCTACGATGACGTGATGACGTCAGGCGACCTCACCCGCGAGGTCGTCGCCGGCCGCAAGGGCGGTACCGTGTTCCACATCGGACCGCAGCGCGACATCTCGATCTTCGACGGGCTCGACGTCCGCCTCATGCCCGTTGAGGCCGCCGACTATGTGGTGTGCTCCGGTTTGTTCGACGACACCAAGGAAACGCCCGACGATTATCGCGATCTGATGGCGACGATCCGCGATCGCGGCTTGTTCATGGTGTGCGCGAACCCGGACCTCGTGGTCGAGCGCGGCGACGAGCGCGTCTATTGCGCGGGAGCAATTGCCGACCTCTACGCCGCCATGGGGGGAAATGTGCTCTACACGGGAAAACCCCACCGTCCGATTTATGACGCAGCGCTTGCAAAAGCCGCGGCCGCCCGCGGCGCCGGGGCGTTGGCCGGTCGCACGCTGGCAATCGGGGATTCCTTGCGGACCGATATGATGGGGGCGCAGGCCTTAGGGATAGATGGGTTGTTCGTATCCGGCGGGATTCATGCACAGGAACTCGGGCAAGGCAAAAGCCTGCCTCATGAGGCGCTCAGGGCCATGTTCGCCGCGGCGGGCGTAACCCCACGATCCGTGATGCCGCGCCTCGCGTGGTGATGAGCTGGGGACCGCGATGACCTGGGACCGCGGGCGGTCCCGCCCGCACTTTCTTTCTCGGGACTGCGGGCTTCTTTCAAAGAGCGGGCGGGACGCCCGCGGTCCCAGGGACTTGACTTCCGCTGACCGCGACGGGCACCGTCCCGGCGTTTCTTAAAAACAACCGGGCCCTGCCATTGACGTCAGTCGATCCTCCGCCGCGACGTTTCATCGCAATTCATGACGCCCTCGATGCGCCGCCGCGTGCCGGGGAGCTGCGCGGCGCCATCGTCGCCATGGGGAATTTCGAGGGCGTGCATCGCGGCCATCGCGCCGTCATCGCAGCGGCGGTGAACCGCGCACGCGCCCTGGGTTGCCCGGCAGCGGCGCTGACCTTTGAGCCCCATCCCCGCGCTTTCTTCAGGCCGGATGAGCCGCTGTTTCGCCTGACCGACGAGGCCGCCAAGCTGCGCCTGTTCGCCGCGACCGCACTCGACGGCGCCATCGTGATGAAGTTTGATCACGCGCTTGCGGCGCTGGAGCCTCACGCATTCATCAAAGAGGTGCTGATCGATCGGCTCGCCATTGCGGGCGCCGCGGTTGGTTTCGACTTCCACTTCGGCAAGGCGCGATCCGGCACGCCGGCCTACCTCAAGGAAGAGGGCGAGCTGCGCGGCTTCCATGTCGACATTGTGCCGGCCCTGCTTGACGATGGCCGGCGCATCTCGTCGGGTGCGGTGCGTGAGGCGCTAGCGGCGGGGCGGGCTGACGAGGCGGCAGAGCTGTTGGGTTATCCCTGGTTCGTCACCGGAAAGGTGGTCCATGGCGACCGCCGCGGGCGCGAGCTCGGGTTCCCGACCGCAAACCTGCGGCTCGATCCCGGCTGCGGCCTGCGCCACGGCGTCTATGCGGTGCGGGTCGCGGTCGACGGCAGGCGGTTCGACGGGGTGGCGAATTTCGGCCGGCGGCCGATGTTCGACACCGGGGTGGTGCTGCTCGAAGTGTTTCTGTTCGATTTCACCGGCGATCTCTACGACCGCAGCCTCGACGTGGCGGTGATCGCGTGGATCCGGCCGGAATTCGCGTTCGACACGGTCGATGATCTGATCCGCCGCATGGAGGAGGATTGCCGGATCGCCCAGATGGCGCTCAAGCGCGCCGGCGACGCCTTTCCGCCGCTCGGCGTGGTGGGCTGAGGTTACGCCGCCCTTTCCGTCCCGCGGTCTATGTGTTAGGAACCGGGCCATGACGGCATGCGATCAGTTCGCTCACCAGTTCGGGCCGGATCCTCGGCGGATTATCGGCCCGGCTTCCGCCTGACTGGTCGGTCGGCGGAAGACCGGGATCGTTACGCCCTGTCTGTCATTCCAGTCCCAGGTTGAGCCGTCATGTCCGAATCCGCCCGCGACTACAGCGAGACGTTATTTCTCCCCAAGACCGATTTTCCCATGCGGGCTGGGCTGCCCCAGAAGGAGCCCGAAATCCTCGCGCATTGGCGGCGGATCGGCCTCTATGGGCGCTTGCGCGAGGCCGGCACAGGCCGGACCAAGTTCGTGCTCCATGACGGGCCGCCTTACGCCAACGGCAACATCCACATCGGCACCGCTCTTGGCTCGATGCTCAAGGACGTTGTGACGCGCAGCCAGCAGATGATGGGCTTTGAGTCGAACTACGTACCCGGCTGGGATTGCCATGGCCTGCCGATCGAATGGAAAGTCGAGGAGGAATACCGCGCGAAAGGCCGCGACAAGGACAAAGTGCCGATCATCGAATTCCGCCGCGAATGCCGCGCCTTTGCCCAGCACTGGGTTGACGTGCAGCGCGAGGAGTTCATGCGCCTCGGCGGCGTCGGCGACTGGGACCACTATTACAGCACCATGACCTATCCGGCCGAAGCGCAGATCGCGCGCGAGATCATGAAGTTTGCGGCGAACGGGACGCGCTATCGCGGCAGCAAGCCGGTGATGTGGAGCGTGGTGGAGAAGACGGCGCTCGCCGAGGCGGAGGTGGAGTACGAGGATTACACGAGCGATCAGGTTTGGGTGAAGTTTCCCTTCGCATCAGCG
>Ga0137409_10005928_pt1 | contig 12713 bp, 7 predicted proteins | sample CZODoug1_16funga_FD_122059 | JGI IMG/M metagenome (GOLD analysis project Ga0137409, IMG submission 122059) | Vadose zone soil fungal communities from Angelo Coast Range Reserve, California, USA - CZODoug1_16fungal (Hybrid Assembly) | ecosystem: Environmental > Terrestrial > Soil > Vadose zone...
GCGCCGGAGAGGTACCGGTTCCCCGTGTCGGCGCTGCGGAGCAGGCGCCCCTGGACGTCGAACACCGCCAGCTGCCTTGCCTTGCGTCCCGTCGCGACCACCAGCTCGCGGCCGTCGGGCGTGAACGCTAGCGCCTGGACGGCGCTGAACGGCCCTGGCGTGCCCTTCGGGTTTTCGAACGAGCCGCGCACCGCGCCACCGCGGTCCACGATCCGGAACCGCTCCCATGTTCCTCCGGCCGCGACGAGCTCGCCGCCTGGCATCACCGCGAGCGCGGTCACGTCGTCCCCCGTGTAGACGCGGAAGCGCTTGCCGGTCACGCCACGTTCGAGCGGCACCACCGTGACCTCTCCACGTGAGTCTCCCGCGTAGAGCGTCTTTCCGTCGGGTGAGAATGCCAGGGCGCGGCCGTTTCCCCGGGAGACGCGGGCGCGTGCCAACGCTTTCCCGCGGGCGTCCCACAGCACCAGCTTCTCCGATCCGGTCACGAGAAAACGGCCGGCCGGCTCGACCGCCAGCAGCTCCGGATAGTCGTCCTCCGCCGGGAAGCGCCGCAGCAGGCGGCCGTCGAGCGTCCAGAACCGAATCTGCCCATCGGACGCGGTCGTCACGATGATGCCGCCGGTCGGGTCGAGCGCCACCTGGATCACGCCCGAGCCCGCGCCCGCGAAGCGGGTGACCAGGCGTCCTTGGATGTCGAGCAGGCGCAGCGACACGGGGTTGAAACGGTGGCTCGCGACGGCGAGCAGGGTGCGGTCGGGCGAAAGTGCCACATGCGCGGGAGAGTCGTCGCCCTTGGCGCCGACCTCGAGCCGCGCGATCGGGTGGCCATCGCGGCCGTGCACGAGGACCATGCCGTCGTCGGTTCCGCCGCTCACGATCCATTCGCCGTCTTGGGAAAAGCGCAGATCTTTCGTGCGGTGCGCCGGGAATTCGCCGACCTGCTTGCCGTCCGGGTCGAAGAGGCGCGTGACCCGCGGCGGCTCCTTCGCGCCTCGGCGGGGAACGTCGAACGGCCCGCGATCGCCAGCTGTCGCGAGCCGCGACCCATCGGGACTGAGCGCGAGAGCGGAGACGAGCTCCGGCCCCGGGTCGAAACGCGCGAGCATCTTGCCGCTCCGATGCCACTTCACGACGGTCTTCTCGCCGGCGGTATAGAGGATGTCTCCGCCAGGCGCGACCGCGACGGCTACCGTCCCGATCAATCCAACGGGCGTGTCGAGCACCGCGAGCGGGCGGCCCTCGACGTCGAAGAGCTGGCAATACGAACGCCGGGCCGCCCCGGTGCAAGCGACGACGTAGCTGCCGTCCGGCGAGAACGCGATCGCGCCGAGCATGGCGGCGTCCATGCGCGGAAAGACGCGCAGCCGCTGCCCCACCGCCGACCACAGCTCGACGCTCGCGTTGCCGGCGACGGCCAGGGTCGCCCCGTCGGGCGCGATCGCGATTCGCGGCCGGGCGCCCGCGACCTTCAGCGTTCGTAAGAGCCGGCCATCCGGCGTCCACAGCTTCACGGTCCCATCGCCAGCGCTCGTCGCAAGGAAGGCCCCGCTCGGCGCGTAGACGATGTCCAGCACTTCTTGCGTATGGGCGACCTGCGCGACCACCTGGCCGGTGAAGCGCGGCGCGTCGTCGGCCACGGCGCCGCCGGCAGACAGGACCAGGAGCGCGAGCGTCCAGGAGAAGCAGAGAGCTCGGGTCATGGCCCGGATCGAAGCACGCGACCCCGACCGTGTCACGATTGCGCGGTGTGGGTGGAGGTCGCCTCCGATGCGCGAAAACGCGACGGCGCCGGGGCCTCAGGCACGGTGCCGAATCCATTCCAATGTGTTGGCGGTGTTGTGACTTTGATTCAGGCGCGAGGGTCAGCCGCAGTCAGCGGGCGACAGGGCCCGGCTCTCCGTCCTTCGCCTGAACGACGTCTTCGACGTAGTATCCCCTCGGCTATCTCCGGACGCGCGATGCGAGGTTCCCCGGCATGCCCCTGATCCTAGCGCTTCTGCTGGCGCAGGCCGCCACTCAGGCGCCCGCCAAACCCGAGCCGTTTCCCTACCCGCCGGAGCTGGAGAAGCTGAGCGAGGAGGGTTACAGGGGACTGACGGCGGGTGAGCCTGCCCATGCCGAGGCCACTCTTCGCAAGCTGATCGATCTCGCCCCTGAGAACCCGCGCGCCTGGCGTCTGCTCGGCTTCGCGCTCCTGCGGCAAGAGAAGCCGCACGAGGCGATTTCGGCCTTCGACAAGGCAGAAGCCCTGCACGTAGACGCCGCCCGATTGCCGTCGCTGCTTTCAGGGCGTGCGGAGGCGCGGCTCCGCACGCAGAATCCGGGGAGAGCGCGGATGGACGTGGATCAAGCGCTCGCGCTCGACCGCGGCGACGCGTACGCGCAGCTTGTCTCGGGGATGATCTACGCCGTGGCCGGCAACCTCGTCGACGCGCGACGTGCCCTGGAGCGCTCCATCCGCGCCCAGCCGCAAAACCCGGATGCGCACCTGCTGCTGGCCCAGATCCTCAGCGCCCAGGAGAGGGTGGAGGACTCGCGCAACGAGATCGCTCTGGCGCGTGCGCAAGGAGCCAGCCCCGCCACTCTGCAGTCGGCCGATGAGCACAACCGTAGCCTCGAACGGTTCTCGCTGGTGTGGAAGATCCCGCTTGCGCTGGTGGCTGCGCTGGCGTTGGCAGTGCTGTTCCTCTTCGCCGCGGGCGGCGCGCTCTCCACATTCGAAATGCGCAGCCTCCGCGAGCTCAAGTCCAGTGACGCATCGCTCCAAGGCGAGGCGACCGCCGGAGAGAACCTCGTCCATCGGCTCTATCTCTGCGCGCTCTGGTTCGGCACCATCTTCTTCTACCTGAGCGTTCCGGCGATGGTGGTCATCTCGCTCGCCACCGGTCTCGGCCTCATCTACCTGATGTTTACGCAGATGAGCCAGATCCCCATCAAGCTGGTCTTGATTCTTCTGGTCCTTGCGATCGGCGGGACCTGGGCCATCGTCCGCAGCCTCTTTCTTCGCATGGGTGAAAGGGAAGACGGCCTGCGCGTGAGCGAGGCGGAAGAGCCGCAGCTCTTCGCGGCGTTGCGCGAGGTGAGCCAGGTCACGGGCACGAGGATGGTCGATCGCGTCTATCTGGAGATGGGCGCGATGGCAGCGGTCCGCGAGTCGGGTGGCGCGCTCCGGGTCCTGGCAGGTCGGGGGCAACGGGTCCTGCACCTCGGGTTCTGGACGCTGTTCGGCCTCGACAAGAGCGAAGTGAAGGCCATCCTTGCGCATGAGTACGGCCATTTCTCGCACGGCGAAACGCGGTTGACGCCGGTGATCGGACGCATCCAGGCGACCCTGTTTCTGATGCTGGCGCGGATGGCCAGTCTCGGGCGCTGGGTCTGGATCAATCCCGTCTATTGGTACTTGCGCTTCTACATGCAGGCATTTCTCGCCACCACGGCAAGCCACTCGCGGCGCAAGGAGCTGCTCGCCGACCGGGCGGCCGCGTTGGCCTACGGCGGCGATGCATTCGGTCGCGCGCTGCGCAGCGTCATCGAGGCCGACATGCTCTTCGATCGCTATGCCGGCCTCCTGGCCGGGACGTTGCGCAGATCGGGGCGGCCGTGCGACGAGCTGTATCGCGCGATGGCCGCCGCGCGCGCCGTCGAGCCGCCCAGGTTGCACGAGGCGCGAGTGCGCCAGGCACTGGAGAGTGAGCCCGGCAGGTTCGATTCGCATCCGCCGCCCGCCGACCGGATCGCGCGAGTGGCCGGCGTGGTCGGGCAGCGCCAGCACGACGCTGCGCCCGCCATCTCGCTGTTTACCGATGCCCAGGCGACCGCTCACACTTTGGCTGAGCAGATTCGATCCAACGTCGACACGAATCTAGCCGCCCAGGCAACGCCGCCGGGGAAGCCGGTGGAGATGGCGCCCGAAGCGCAGCTCTGGTTTGCGGAAGGAGTCGCGCTGCACGCGGCGGCGATTGAGCTGGCGGAGGGCAATGATCCCGAGAGTGACAGCCTGTTCATCAAGGCCATGGATCGATTGCGCGCGGCGCTCGGGGACAGCGACCCACTGCTCGTCCCCGCCTTGTCGAGTCTGGCGAAGGCGCACGAGCGGGGCGGCCGCGCCGCCGATGCCCGCGCGGCGGCCCAGCGCGGGCTGGCCATCCTCGCCGCGCATCCGGATCCGGGGACGCAGAATGAGTTGCAGGCGGTATTGGCGCGGCTGGACAAAGCAGCTTAGGGAAGCACGTCCCGCGCGCTCGACGCGCCGCGACCGTACCAGCCTGACCGCCCCGGCATTCGATCTCCGTCAATCATCTTGAATCGGCGGACATCTATTTTGGCTGCGCCCAGGCCCTTGCGCGAGCTTCCCGGGCCTCCCGATTGCCACGACCGCCGGCGGCTACCCCCGACAGCACCGCCTGACCCTGAAAATAGCTGGGTGAGATGCGGACAGCTGCCCGCGCCAGCTTCAGCGCGCGCGTTCGATCGCCCACCGCGCTGAGCAGGACCCGACGAGCCCGCACGCCGCGGCCGTACCCAACCGCGCCCGCCATGCGATGTGCGCCGATTCATCTTGAATCGGCCGACATTCATTTGCTCTCGGCTCTGGAGCGGCCGTTCGAAGTGACCGCTGCGGACCCGCCCGTTCGTACAACGGTGTCTTCACGGATCTGCCGAACTTGATTCAGCGGACATGTCATCGGCCGCGGTTGCCCTTTCGCGCACCATGCCCTGCTTGCAATCGGCCTCGAAGTGGTGCGGTCGACCGGGGAGTTCTCATCGGCGCTTCCCTGATCCAATCTGTGACGTCACAGTTGCGCCACCGCGCCGCCGAGCACTCTCGGGCGCGACGCACGCGTTCGCGAGCCGTTGCGGTCTTCGCCCGCTGGCATGGCAACTGCTTTCCACCGCCGTGGCACCAACCCAAGGAGGGGATCATGTGGAACCGATCGCGCATCATGGTCGTCGCTCTAGTCGCGCTCGCTGCCTGCCAGGGCAGCGAGAAGGGCGATCCTGGTCCCCAGGGGCCCGCGGATCCCGCAGGTCCGACCGGTCGCCAAGGCGCCGCGGGTCCTGCCGGACCAACCGGACCTGCCGGCGATTCCGGAGACCGCCTGCGCGCTTTCACGAAAACAGGGACGGATCTCGGGTTCGTCTATGGGTTCGCGCCGTTCACGTTCCAACTCGTCTCGCCGGCAGCTTCCGTGTCCCTCAACATGATGCTCCTCAAGCAGCAACCGCCGGGAAACCCGCCGCCGCCGCCGGTCCTCGTCTGGCGCACCACCGTTTCGGGAGACGCGTTGCCGTGCACGCTATTCTACGAGTCGTCCGATTGCGCCGTTACCTCCGGATGGCCGATCGTCTCCGCAGGCACCTCCGGCGCCGCTTGCGTCGGGCATGACGGGCGTGCGTACGTTCCCGACCCGGCGCTCGATCCCGTCACCGTGACGTTCAACAGCCGCCGCTCCGCGTCTTGGGACCCTGTGGCGCTGTCGTTGGTCTGGACCTGCGCGGCCGCCAGTGCCGCCACCGCGACCAACGTGTTTGCGGGGATCGACCGCGGGGTCCCGCCCGGCGTCGGGTCGCGCATCCACTTCGTTCCGGCGGACTGACCATGCGCAGCGCACGCGAGGAACGATGATGCCGCTCCTGGGACCGCTCACGACGCGGCTACCTCGCGGGATCGAGCCCCACCAGCCGCGCGCTCTCCGACCACAGTCGCGCCGCCAGCGCATCGTCCGCGGCCAGCCGCGCTGGCTTCTTGGCCCGGTCCTCCTCGAAATACGAGCCCGTCGTCGCCGCCACTTCCGGGCTCGAGGCCAGGTACACGATCCTCCGCGCTCCCTCCTCAGGCGACACCATGAACATCTTCGCGATGGCGAGGACAGGCCGGAGCCAGCCCGGGGCCGCGCTCCAGATGCCCGTAGCCACCGTTCCCGGATGCAGCGCGTTCACGGTGACGCCGGTGCCCGAAAGCCGTCGCGCCAACTCCCGCGTGAAGAGCACGTTCGCCAGCTTGGAGCGCGAGTACGCCTTCATGAGCTGGTACCCCCGCTCGAAGCCCAGATCGTCGAAATCGAGCGTGCCGCGATAGTGCGCGACCGAGGCGACGTTGACGATACGCGCCGGAGCGCTCTTCACCAGCAGATCGGTCAGCAGATTGGTGAGCAGGAAGTACCCGAGGTGGTTCACCGCGAAGGTGCTCTCGATCCGCTCCCCGGTCAGCGTCCGCCGGGGATGAACGGCGCCCGCGTTGTTCACCAGCACGTCGATCCTCGCGCACCGGGTGCGAAGATCGCCCGCCAGCTTCCGAATCGACTCCTGCGAGGAGAAGTCGCAGAGGACGGTCTCGACGGCGTCCGAGCCGGAGCGCTTCCGGACATCCGCCACGGCGGCGGCCGTCTTGTCCGGATTGCGTCCCACCATCACCACGCGCGCCCCTTCGCGCGCGAGGGCCACCGCCGCCTCGAGCCCGATCCCGTTGGTCGCACCTGTGATCACGATGATCTTGCCGCGCATCGCGCCAGTATAGTGCGGGGCGTATTGACGGCGGCAGCCCGGATCGCGCTAGGCTGCGCGCCGTGCGGATCCTGGTGGGAGTCGACGGGTCGGATCCGGCGCAGCGCGCCGCGCGCCGCGCCTTTGCCTTGGCGTCCCGGCTGGGCGACTCCGTGACCTTGCTGCACGTCCTCCCGCCGCCGCCGGTCATCTCCGAGCCGGCCGTGGTGCTGAACATCGCGGATTTGGAGAAGCACGTCTACGCGGCGGGCAAGTCGGTGCTGGAGAAGCTGGCGGCGGAGGCGCGCAGCGCCGGCGTGCAGGTCGAGACGCAGCTCCTCTCCGGCCCCGCCGCCGAGGTGATCGCCGCCACGGCGCAGCCCGACGACGTGGACTTCGTGGTGGTGGGAAGCCGCGGCCGCACCCTGGTGGGCAGTATCTTATTGGGCGGCACCTCGCACCGGCTGGTGCACATCTGCAAGAAGCCGGTGATGATCGTGCACTGACTCCCGCCCGGAGCCGTGCCTACCGCTTGGTGAGCGATACCTCTACTGAAAGCGTCTCCCCCCCGCCGCCGACATAGAGCGTCCCCGAGGTGGGCGTCGCATCCACGTAGTTCCGCCCCACCGCGACTCGCACGTGGTCGGTCTGCGTGATCACCCCGTTGGTCGGGTCGAACCCCTTCCAGCCGACTTCGGGCAGATAGACCTGCACCCAGGCGTGCGATGCGTCGCCCATCCGCGCATTCGGATGCTTGGGGCCCGTGTACAGGTACCCGCAGACGTAGCGCGCGGGCACTCCGATCAGTCGCGCGAGGCAGATGAACAGGTTCGCGAAGTCCTGGCAGACGCCACGGCGGTTCGCGTACACCTCGAACGCGGTGGTCGCGAGGTTGGTGGCCCCCTGCTTGTACTGATAGTCGGTGAAGATGGTCGCGTTCAGGTCGAGCAGCGTGTCCAGCAGCTCGTAATCGTTCCGCTGGGCGAAGCTCATCGCGTACTCCGTGAGCTCCGCCAGCTCGCTCTCCGGCAGCTCGGGCGGGAGCAGGAAGGGCTGCAGGATCTGCCGCTGCCAGGGCATCCACACCAGCGGCAGCGAGGACCGCACCCGCGCGGGACGAAAGTCGAGCGGCTCGATGTCCAGCAGCTCCACGTCGGAGCGCGCCTCGATCACCAGCTCCGTGAAGGGGGCCTCGAGCAAGACGCGGCGCACGCGGTTGCCGAAGACGTCGTCGAAATCGCGCTCGTGGCCCGGCACGGAGACCTTGACCTGGCACGAAAGCAGCGTCTGCAGCCGGTCGTGCGAGGGGAAGAGCCGCAGCACGTGCGCGCTGCGTTCCACCGGAGTCGCATACCGGTAGACGGTGCGATGGAGGACTTCGTACCGCCGCCTCTCGGCGCGGGTGGTGACGTGCAACGGCCTCGCGCGCGGCACGAACACGGGCGGAGGTTCGGAGGACGGCGCGCCGGCAGGCCGCGCCGCCATGGCCTGCGCGGAGTGGGTCTGCGCGGGCGGCCGCGTGCCGGTGACCGGCGGGGCGACCGGGATTGGAGCATTGGCCGCGTCGGGATCCGTCAGCGCCTCGGGCCCGAGCTCCGCGCGCACCGCTCCCTGGCGCACGATGAGGAGGTGTCCCGGGGTCAGCCGGCGCCACTGTCCCTGCTCGCCCTTGCGTGCGGGGAGCGGATTCGAGCTGACGATGATCCCCTTGCGCGAGTGGACCCCCCGGCGCGTCAGGTCCACGGTGAGATCGTCGTCGCCGAAGGCGAGCTGTCCGTGCGGGGGCAACAGCTCCCAGACCCAGGCTTCGCCGTTGCCCCGCCGATCGGCGTAGACGGCGAGGTCCAGCCCGTCGGAGAACGCGGTGGTGAGGCTGCCGTGCCGGTTGAGATCGTGGAACCAGCTGAGCAGGGTCGGAGTGGGGATGTCCGCCAGGCTCCGGTAGTCGTTCTCCGCGGCGCGCCCGAGCAGATCGCAGAGGATCTGCTCGCTGTCGGTGGACCCGACCGGCTCGAAGCGCGTGGGCTGGGGCAGCCGATGCTCGAGGCTCCCGCTGTGGGCGATGAGCCAGTCGCGCCGGCCCCAGGCGCGCTGGAAGGGCTGCGTGTTCGCCTCGGTGATCGCGCCCCAGGTCGCGGTCCGGATGTGGACCAGGAAGATGCTCGACTCCAGCCGCTCCCAGGCCGAGACCAGCGCGCTGCGGATGCTCCCGTGCGACGGCGCCGCTTCCTTCATCACCAGCGCCGCCGGCTCGCCGCCCGGGTAGCAGGCGATGCCCCATCCGTCGGGCGGCGTGCGCGAAAGCTCGAGGCAGTGCAGGTCGAACGCCGGGGTCAGGGTGCCTTCGAACGAGAGCGCGAGCAGGTTGGGCATCTCCGCGAAGCTACTCATTCCTGCCGGGGACCGCCCCGGCGCCGGATTGCGACTGTACCTCGTCCCTCGTCTGCGACTGCGACTGCCCCTCCTGCGACTGCGACTGCCCGTCCTGCGTCTGCTGCTGCGACTGCGGCGCGACCGCGAGCAGCTCGACGGCGATTTCATCGCATGCCGCGTCCGTCTCCACCACCACTTTCGTCAACGTCTGGTGCAGCTCCTCGTCCTCCAGCGCCTTTCCCGCGGACCCTTCCAGCCAGGCGTCCAGCGCCCGCAGCCGTTCCTGCGCGCGCAGCGGCGGCAATCGCCCGTTCGGCGGCCGGATCTGCTCCAGCCGCTCGCGCGCGCGCCGCAGGCAGTGCCGCACCGACCGGGGGAAGCGCGGCTCCCAGAGCAGGAACGACGACACCGCCTGCGCCGAGACCGCGCCGCGGTGGCTCTTCATGAACGATTCGAACCCGTAGCAGGCGCGCAACAGCGACAGCCAGAGCGAGACCTCCACCACCGGGTTCGCCTCCGCCGCGCCGCTGGCGGCGGTGGTGAACGCGTGGTGGTGCACGTCGAGGATGCGCGCGGTCTGCCCGGTCCGCTCCAGCATCACGCCCAGCCAGATGAAGTCGAGCGGCGCGTCGTGCAGCATGGTCCCGCGCAGCAGGCCCAGCCCGAGCTGCGTCTCGCGCCGGACGTGGCGGTAGAAGCCGTAGCGGTGCTCGTCGAAGTCGAGGCGCGCCCGGGGCGACTGGATCCAGAGGTGCAGCTCGTTGATGCTCTCGAAGATCTCGAGCGAGATGACTTCGCGGATGGAGCGGGCGTTCTCGCGGGCGGCGGCGATCGACTGCTCGAGCGACACCGGCGCCTTGCCGAACACCAGGTACTCCTGGACCGCCTCGCCGTCGCCGAGCGCGTCCTCGCCGCATTCCTTGGCGAAGCCCTCGCGCTCCCCGGCGATGATCACCACCGGGAGCCAGCACTGCTGCGGGATGAGGTCCGAGTCGATGGCCAGCGCCGCGGTGACCTGGAGGACGCGCGCGGTGCTCTCGGCCCGCTCCATGTAGCGTCCGAACCAGAAGCAGTGATCGGCGACGCGCGAGATCATGGCTTGAGCACCCAGGTGTCCTTCGAGCCGCCACCCTGGCTGGAGTTGACCACGTACGATCCTTCGAGCAGCGCCACCCGCGTCAGGCCGCCGGGCAGCACCCAGGGCCCCTGGGTGCCGAAGAGGAGATAAGGCCGCAGGTCCACCCTCCGGGGAACCACCGCCTTGCGGTCCTGGTCCCAGGTCGGGCAAGTGGATAGCTCGACCCGACGCTGCGCCACGTAGCGGCGCGGCTGGTCGCGGATGCGCCGCGCGAAGTCCTCGCGCTCCGGCTCGGTGGACTGCGGACCCATCAGCATGCCGTAGCCGCCGGCCTCGTCCACCGCCTTGACCACCAGCTCGTGCAGGTGCTCGAGCACGAACGCGCGGTCGGCGTCGCGGGAGCAGAGCCAGGTCGGGACCTGCTCGAGGAGCGGCTCCTCCGAGAGATAGAAGCGGATCATCTCGGGCACGAACGCGTACACCGCCTTGTCGTCGGCGACCCCGTTGCCGGGGGCGTTGGCGAGCGCGACGTTTCCCGCCGCATAGACGCGCATCAGCCCGGGCACTCCCAGCACGCTGTCCTTCCGGAACACCTCCGGATCCAGGTAGGCCTCGTCCGTGCGCCGGTAGATGACGTGCACCCGCCGCGGTCCCTGCGTGGTGCGCAGCCACACCTTGTCGTTGTCGACGTAGAGGTCCGGTCCCTGCACCAGTTCGATGCCCATCTGACGGGCCAGGAAGCTGTGCTCGAAGTACGCCGAGTTGAACGGCCCCGGGGTGAGCAGCACCATCGTGGGGTCTCCGTCCGCCTCGGGAGCGACGCTGCGCAGCGTGTCGGCGAGACGGGCAGGGTAGTGATCGACGCGCTGGACCCGAGCGGTGTCCACCGCCCGCGGCATCACGCGCTTGGAGACGAGACGGTTCTCGAGCACGTAGCTGACGCCGCTCGGCGTCCGCAGGTTGTCCTCGAGCACCCGGAAGGTCCCGGCCGGGTCGCGGATCAGATCGATGCCGCTGATGTGCACGCGCACGCCGCCCGGCGGCCGCACGCCGCGCAGCCGGGACAGGTAGTGCCGCGAGGCGAGGACCAGCTCCCGCGGGATGCGCCCTTCCGCCAGGATCACCTGCTCGCCATAGACGTCGTCGAGGAAGAGCGAGAGCGCGCGGATCCGCTGGATGAGCCCCCGCTCGAGCGTCGCCCAGTCCGCGGCGGAGATTGGCCTTGGAACCAGGCAGAAGGGGAAGATCTTTTCCGTCCCGCGCTGGTCGTTGAAGACCGAGAACGTGACGCCCTGGTTGAGGAGCGCCAGCTCGGCCAGTTCCTGGCTGCGGCCGAACTCCTCTACGGACCTTCGCGCGACGGCGCTGAACGCCTTCGCCAGCGCCGGCCGCACCGTGCCGTCGTCGTCGAACACCTCGTCGTGTGTCCCCGGGAGCGGGCGGTAATCGTCGAGGAGGGTCATGCGCCCTCCGGGGCCGGGTGGTCGCCGGGAAGGCGGCGGAGGTCGAGCGTCCAGGGCGTGTCGGGATGTGGCGCGGTGGGCTTTCCCGTCACGGGCCAGGCGAGCGGCCCTTCCACCGTGAAGCGCTGGGCGCGCCGCGCGGCCGCCTCGAATCGGGTGAGCGGCGGAGTGTCGTAGCCGCGGCCTTCCGGATGCCAGACGTGGTACGCGCACGCTCCCAGCGACCGGCGCATCCAGAGGTCGACCACGTCGAAGCGGAGCGGGTGATGGATGCCGAGATGGGGATGCAGGCTGTGGGGCGGGGCCCAGGCGCGAAAGCGCACTCCTGCCGCGGCTTCCCCGGCGCGTCCCGTCGGGCGCAGCGGCAACAAGTAGCCGTTGACCAGGACCTGATGGCGCTCCGGAACCAGGCCCTCGCAGCGGACCTCCACGCGTTCGAGGGACGAATCGACGTAGCGCGAGGTCCCTCCCGCTGAGGGCTCCTCGCCGAGCACGTTCCAGGGCTCGAGGGCGTTGCGGACCTCCAGGCGCACGTCGCCAGCCTGGAGCTGTCCCGCCACCGGGCAGCGCAGCTCGAGAAACGCGCGGTACACCTCGACCGGATGGGGCAAGCCTCGCGAGGAGAGGAACTCGAGCACCTCTTCCAGATCGCGCCAGATCCAGGTGGGCAGGAGGAACCGATCGTGAAGCTCCTGGCCCCAGCGCACCAGCGGCGCGCGGTACGGCTCCTGCGACAGCGCAGCGACCAGTGCGCGAACCAGCTGCGTCTGCGCCACCATCATGCGCGGATGCGGAGGCATCTCGAACGCGCGCAGCTCGAGCAGGCCCTGGCGGCCGTGCGGGGTCCGCCAATCGAACAGCTTGTCGATGCAGATCTCCGCGCGATGCGTGTTTCCGGTCACGTCGACGAGCAGGTGGCGGAAGAGGCCGTCGCTCAGCCAGGGCGGCGCCTCTTCTCCCGGCGGCTGCGAGAAGGCGCGCGCCAGGGCGATCTCCAGCTCATACAGCGCGTCGTGCCTGGCCTCGTCGACGCGCGGCGCCTGCGAGGTGGGCCCCACGAACAAGCCGCTGAACAGGTACGAGAGAGAAGGGTGGTGCTGCACGAAGGTGATGAAGCTCGCCAGCAGCGCCGGGTCGCGCAGGAAGGGGCTGCGCAGCGCCGTCGGCCCGCCGAGCGTGACGTGGTTGCCGCCGCCGCTTCCCGCCTGCCGTCCGTCGAGCAGGTACTTCTCCGCATGCAGGCCGGAGTGCAGCGCGGCGTCGAACACCGCTTCCACCTGGCGGGCGTGCTCCTCGAATCCGGAGCTGGGCGC
>Ga0137409_10005929_pt1 | contig 12713 bp, 12 predicted proteins | sample CZODoug1_16funga_FD_122059 | JGI IMG/M metagenome (GOLD analysis project Ga0137409, IMG submission 122059) | Vadose zone soil fungal communities from Angelo Coast Range Reserve, California, USA - CZODoug1_16fungal (Hybrid Assembly) | ecosystem: Environmental > Terrestrial > Soil > Vadose zone...
TGACTACTTGCGGATTTCCCTCATCGTCATAAATCCGTGCCAGGTAAACGTGGGACCACGCCAACACCATAGGGTCCTGATTCGCGGCGTGCTCGCCGACGGTCAGCCGCCCAAATACCTGCTTGGCTCTTGGCGCATCGTGGTCCAGCATTGCCACCACTCCAATTCCAAACCATGCCCGGGCCTGATCCGGATACTTGGTCAGGACCCTTTGAAACGATGCCTCTGCCGCGCGCGCGTTTTTCTCCGCGAGGCGCCGTTCTCCTTCCGTCAGAGCAGCGATGACTTCGGCATCATTTGGCACCGTTGTTGGCGCCGCACGCCTGCGGCGCGCCAGTTCTTCATTCGCTGTTTCGTCCTCCACCCTGGCCGCATCCGCCGGCGCAAATTTCACCGCCGCCAGCCGTTTCGACTCGGCTCCCATATCGATGGAGCGCACCAAATCCTGAAAAAAGAACTTCATGGACGGTTCCGAATTTTCGAATTTCGGCAGCGCGCCGAAAAGCGGTCTCACCAGTACGTATCCGTCTTCATCGTCCCGGCTCATCGCCGCCTCCCGTTCGCCCGGAGAGATTCGCTTGAGTTTTAGTTCCACGGCGCGAACAGTGCACTCCGCAAAGTAGGACGCGTAGTCGTCCTTAAGCTCGGAGGCAAGGCGCGGAGCCGTGGCGGCTTTCTCAAATATCGGGCGTTTCACGGCGGTCACATGGGGATACATGAGGGGCAGCGGGTCCAACAGGAAGTGTAGAAAGGCATGGCGCACTACGTCCGTCGGTATTTGTTCTCCTCCGCTTAGCACCAGCGCATAGTGATCCCCGAAATTTCTTACGTTGGTGATGCGCCCGACCAGCGGCTCGACGACAATTGCAAATGTTCGCGGTCCGGACGGATCGAGGATTTCACGAAGATACGCCGACGCGACAAATACAATCTCTGACACCGGATCGTGGAGACGCACGACTTCGCGGCTATAAATCGGCTGCACTTGCCGCCACAGTTGCCCGATTTTCTGTTCCTGATAGTAGTTTGAAAGGATCTCGCTGAAGCCCTCGAGCGCAATGACTTCCGGCGGCAACTCGTCCCGCCTGAGAACCGGCTGAAACCCGGGCGCGGGCCCTGAGACCAGCCCGAACCACAAATACCTGGAAAGCGTCGCTCCTGGATCGCGCAACTCGTGCTGCCGGTAAAACTCCCGCGCCGCTTCCACGGCCGGACCCTGCTGCTGACGCAGGCGCTCGCGCATCTGCGCCCGGAACGCCGTCCAATTGTCGGAGCTGACGTTCGACTCGAAACCCGCCGCAAGAAGTACGCACATCGTCGTGAACATCGCCTCGTTGCCGTCCACGCTTACGGTGCTTTGCGGAGCGGTCCTCGTTCGCGGCCGTGGCGCAGGCGAGTGCGCCGGTGGTGGCGCTGGTTTTTGTACTTGCGCGGGCACCGGGGCCTGGGCCTGACCAGCCGCGGGAAGCACCATTACCGCGCACAATCCAATCCATGCCATGTGTTGTTGAATTTTTTTCATGCCAATTGCCGCAGTCCTCACTCGGGCCAGTCGCTGAATCTATCTCCGCCTGTCGCGGATCTCAACACGGAAGGGCATGTCAGGTAGCGGTCTATGTCCTCTCTCGATGCTACGGCATCTTGCCAATTTACAAGCCCTCACACTCTCCGTCAAGGAATCCTGCCCTTCACTGTAAAGCGGTCCATAGCTTCAGCGTCCCTACATAATATTTGCTCTTCGCACCAAGACTCCGCCGCCCTGCCAGGACAACACTTGTGCCTTCCGCGGGCATCTGCTAACAGTGGAGATGCTTCCTGACCCTGCGCGGGATGGCCCGTATTCATGATTCGATTTCTTAAGGTAAAACTGCTGTTGAGTCTGGGATGCTGGCTCGTCGCGGTGGCATTTCCACATGATCTTCGCGCACAACTCGTCCGCGAAACTCCGGCGCCACCCCAGCAACAAGGCCCTGCCAAGCAAGACTCGCAGAATACACCGTCCGCGCAGGTGCCGCCGGGTAAAAAGCGCCTCTCCCAGGAAGTGCAGCTGACCGGCGAAGAATCCTGGACCGACACGGGCATTGACATTCAGGCCGGCGAACACGCGCTCATCACTGCCACTGGCAAGCTCCGTTACCCCGACGCGAAGGAAGACAACGGACCGGATGGCCTCCCGCGTGGCTTCAAGGACCTTCTCCGCATTCTGCCCTTCAATGAGGCTGGGCGTGGCGCGCTCATCGGGCGCATTGGCGATAAAGACATCGCTCAGCCTTTCGTTATTGGGGCGCGTCGCGATGTTCTTGCCCCTGTCTCGGGCCGGCTTTCCGTTGGTATCAATCAGACCACGGACGATACCGGCGACGGCACTTACGCTGTCCGCCTCGAGGTTTACACGCCCGAAGGCGGCACGGCGCGCGTTGTTGCCAGGCAGGTTAATTCAATTCCGGGCATCGACAACCATCTCTTCTCGAAGGTCCCGCGACGTGTCGGCGACAAAGAGGGTAACGCCGGCGACATGGTCAATTTCCTGATCAATGGCTCGGAAGACGCCATGAAGCGCGTATTCACAAACGCCGGCTGGGTGAAAGTGGACGCTGACGTCCAGGGCACCGTGCTTCATGGGATCCTTGGCAGTCTCTCGAAAGAGTCCTACTTGACCATGCCCATGAGTGAGCTCTACCTTTTTGGCCGGCCGCAGGATTACGGCTGGGCCCATGCCGAGCCCATCAGCGTCGTCAGATCGCGCAACCATCTGCGCATCTGGAAAGCGCCGTTCCAAGTTCATGGTGAAACGCTGTGGGTTGGTGCTGCTACGCACGATATCGGTTTCGAACGCGACCAGCGCAACAACGGCATCACCCACAAAATCGATCCCGATATCGATCTCGAACGTGATTACGTGGAAAAGACGCTCTCCAGCACGGGGCTGGTCAGCGATATCACGCACTTCGTCCCCGACAATCCCATGAAAGAAGCCAAGACGGCCACCGGCGGCACTTTTCATTCCAATGGGCAGGTTCTTATCCTGAAACTGGACGAGTCCGCTGCAAAGCCCTGAATTGAACCGCCCTCTGGTCCGCCTTCTATTTTGCCGGCTCCAATTCAACCACTATTACGCGATCCACTTCGTCAGGTCGCGGCTCCGGCAGTTTTAGCACCAGACCTCCCTTGACCCCGCTGAACTCGACACTGCTTCCATCGCGCAGCAGCCGCGCGGAATGGACGGGCCGCGGCAATCCAGCCAGTGCGAGAATCGGCTGATTCCAATCAAGGACGTGAACGTAGACATTCGACCCGCGTTGCGTCGTTACGCCCCATGGCCCCGCCGCCACCGGACCTCCGCGCGTTCCATAAATCGAATCCGCGTACTGCTTCGTCCACTTCCCCACTTCCGTCAAGCGCTGCACGAACTCGGGCTGGATCTCGCCGCTCGGCATCGGTCCCACATTCAAGAGAAAATTGGCATTCAATCCAGCCGCGCGCACTAGGTAGCGAACCAAATCCGCCGTGCTCTTATAATGTTCGTCCGTCAGATTGAATCCCCAGGAATTGTTCACGGTTTCCGCAGTTTCGAGGGGCAGCGCGCTGACCGATTGTTCGGGGTTGAAACCAGTGGTGTGCTGGCCCGGCAGATCCTTCTCAAACATCTGGAAGTCTTCGCCCGGGAATGGACTCTTGTGATGATTGCTGCCCACCATGGCCTGCGGCTGTAGTTGATGAATCAGCGCGTATGTGCGGGCAAGGTGCCAATCCGCCTCCGGCTTGTCCCACATTCCGTCGAACCAGATGCCTCCGATCTCTCCATAGTTCGTCAATAGCTCCCGCAATTGCGCATCCATGAAATTCAGATAAGCATCCCAATTCCCAGAATCCGGGCGGCCCGTGCGGTGTCCCGTGCTCCCGCGCGGAAAATAATCCGTCGAATGCCAATCGAGTTGCGAGTGGTACAAGAACAGTTTGATTCCCTGCTTATGACATTCCGCCGCGAGCATCCCGATCACGTCTTTGCCGTACGGCGTCCGCGCCACGACGTTCCAATCGGTTAGTCGCGAATCGAACATCGCGAATCCGTCATGATGCTTCGAAGTGATGGTGATGTATTTCACTCCCGCGGCTTTTGCCAGCGATACCCACGCCGCCGGATCAAACTTGATCGGATTGAAAAACGCCGGCACCTTCGTGTAATCCGTCCTGTTAATCGGCCGCGTTTCCATGATCCATTCGCCGTCGCCTAGTACGCTATAAACGCCCCAATGAATGAACATTCCGAACTTGGCATCCTGGAACCAGGCGCGCGTCTTCAGATTCTCAGGCGTCGGCGTGTAGGTCCCTTGGGCGGTCGCTAGCGGTCCCGCGGCAATGGCAGCCGCAAATAACGCAGTTACCAGAACGAAGAATCGCGGACGTGTAGAAATCTTCATTTCAGCCTCCATTCGAAAAACCGCAATTCGGCTGCATCAAAACGGATGGATTCTAGCGAATAGGCTCGGAAAGTCGAGTCGTATTGCCATCGAGATTGCCGCCGTTCGGGTCGTCCTACTTCAAAGAGTCCCGCCGCAACTTTTGGCCTTTTCCCGGCCCGCCCTGGTATGAACTCATCTGGTGAGTCATATTCCCCGATTTGGAGTATGATTTCGCTCCGGCCATCATTTACGCCTGACGGCAGTATCGCCTAGGGGGTTGCCCATGGTCATCGCCAAGCCAGCGAACGAAGAAGCTCGCATCGTTGCCCTCGATAAATACGCCATCCTTGACACCGACGCCGAACAACCCTTTGACGACCTTACACTTCTTGCATCGTTTGTTTGCAATACCCCTATCGCCCTCATTTCTCTCGTCGATGAGAACCGCCAATGGTTCAAATCACGCGTGGGCCTCAATGCTTCGGAGACCTCGCGTGACATCGCGTTTTGCTCCACGGCGATTTTGCAGTCCGATGTCTTCGTCGTCCCGGATGCGCTCAAGGATGATCGTTTTCGCAACAATCCTCTGGTTCTCTCCGACCCGCACGTCCGTTTCTACGCCGGCGCTCCCCTCATCAACGAAGACGGCTACGCGCTCGGCACACTCTGCGTCGTGGACCGCGCGCCCCGCGAATTGGCCCCCGATCAGAGGGAAGCGCTCAAGGCCTTAAGCCGCTTGGTTCTGGCGCAGCTCGAATTCCGCCGCAACTTGATTCTGCTGAAAGAAGCTCTTACCGACCGCTCCAAGAAAGAGCATGAGCGCCAGAGCGAGCTCGTTCACGTCCAGGAAACGCTTATGCGCGTGATGGGGCTGCGCCAACTTCCCGCAACCACAAGATCGCGGTGAATGCCTCCGGCTTCCATTGGATTACATTTCCTCACTGATGAAGCAAACGGCGTCGCTAACAGATCGCTGTCCGGGCGACGGCGTTCAATCTGCGAAATCAACGGCGGATTCATCTAGCCCGCGTGCTGTTCCTCTACGGTTATCGCAAACAGCAGCGTTCCTGCAACTCCAATGAGCCCCGCGAACACGAACGGAATTTCCGGACCCAGTCTCCAAAGCAGGCCGCCAATTGCCGACGCCGGAGTAATCGATAAACTCCTCACTAGGTAATACAGCCCTACAGTTCGCGCCCGGAGCTGCTCTTCTGCGAAGTCCACAATCATGGCCTTCCGCGATGGTTCGCCGATCTCCCGCAGGCCCCCAACGATGAAGGCAAGAACCAGCCCTGCGAAGTTGTGCGCGAGGATAACAGCTATTGGATACAGGGCGAAACAGAAGAACGTCGCAATCACAAACGGTTTCCGGCCAACGCGAACTGCAATTTTTGCCGATGGCACATAAATGAGAATGGCCGTCATCAATTGAATGGCCACAAGCACGCCGTACTTTAGAATCGTGATGCCACTGACGTTGGTCACGTAAAGAACCACAAAAATATCCGCCATCCCTTCGCACATTCGAATCACGATGTCGGAGGCCAGGAGCCGCTTCAGCGTGGGGTGAAAGGAGTCCCACACTCCGCTCATCCTCACCGAGTCGTGGGCCGCCGTTGGCAGTCGGAGGGAGAAAAGCAGCGCCGACGCAACAGCCGCTAGCGCGATTGTGACGAGGAGTCCGGTTCGAATGCCTCTTTGCAGACCGAGCGCCCCCATCATCGCTCCGCCGATCAGCGGCGAAATCACCATCGGAATTCTCTTCAGCATCGATTGCACGGTGAAGCCCATCCCGCGCCGTTCCTTCGGCAGCGCGTCTCCAATGGTCGCAAACATAACAGGCGACCCCATGGCCTGCCATGCCATGACAAACGCAAGCCCAAGAAAAAGGTAAGGCCACGTGGGACTTGAAAGATAGATGAGGTAGCCGGCGACTGCCGCCGCAAGAAAAACCAGAAAGGCACGCCGCCGGCCCCAATGATCCGCCAGCCAGCCACCCGGATATTGGTAGATGGCGTCAAAAAAATCTTCCGCTGTGCCGAAGAGGCCGACCGCGGTGACGCTCGCTCCCAGCGATTCCAGATATTTCGGGAGAAACTTCTTCCAGAGCTCCTCACCAAGCCCCACCAGAAACACCGCGCCCGAAGCCGCCGCGACGTTGCGTTCGATTCCTAGGGACTCTGTTATCCGTTCTTCGATGCAATCTCCCACTTTGCTAGATCCGAGCTGCGGTTGCTCAGCGAAAAGCCCCGTTTGGCTTTCCGCGCTTCACCATCTCTTTGCAGTATTCGTAGAGCGCATCGTAAACAATCCACTCGGCCGCGTTGATTTCATGGTCGCTCTTAAAATTCAGGCGGCGAAATCCTTCCGCAATGGCGTTCAGCCCCGCGCCCTCCGGCTGTTGCCACAAAGTGTTGTCAGTATCCGCGCCATTGACGATCTTCCCAAGCAGCACGAGCGCCGCATCCTCCGCCAGATTGTATTTCTTCAAAATCGCCTCGAAGGAGCATTCCTTGCCGTGGTGGCCCAATTCCACTGCGGGGACATCAAATGGCGTGGCTCCCAGCCTCTGTGCTTCGCTCATCACTTGCTCTGCTGGCACAAAATGAAATTCCGCCGCCGAATCCACGAATTTTCGAATCAGCCAAGGGCACGCAACACGATCCACCTTCACATCTTCACGTGTGACCCATTTCATTTTCTTCCCCCGTACTTCCGTACGCCGCCGTATCGCAAGTTAACGAGATCTCCCTTCCCACGCGAAACCTAGATCATGCATCTTTGGACGAGAAAGAGTGAAGAGCCTTCGAGGTGAAGAGAGATTCCCAGCTATCTTGACTTGGACTCCTCGCGCAGCCTAACATTCGCCTCTCTGCATGGTCTAGCTCTCATCCATCGCAGTTTTCCAGCGGAGGAATCTGTGAGCGATTGGAAATTCGCCCAGAAGGATGTATGCGAAGAGCTCGCTCTGCTTCATTCTTACTCGATGAAGAAGCGCCAGAACGGCAGTGATTTCAGCTTTGTCATCACTGTAAAGGAATTCGCCGCGCCTCCCCCCGGCCAATACGCGCGATTTTTTGCCCAAGCGGACAAATTCGTCAATCAGAAAACCGCGCCGCTTCTCCCTACGGGCTGGGGCAATTCCCTTCTGGACGCACTCTGTGCTTGCGCCAAGATGATTCGTGATTTCCCGTATGAAGGTCCTGAAACCCAAGGAGCTGAAAACTCCGCGCGGACTTAACGACAGCCAGTGGGAAGGCACCCTTGCAAATCGTAAAAAAAGAATTCAAACCGGGAGTCATGGTCCTTGAGCTAACGGGGCCGCTCCAGATTGGAGTCGAATGCAAGCAGCTCGAGCTGGCTTTCGACGAACTGCTTCGCAACGGCCACACGCGCGTCGTCCTCGATCTCAGCAAGCTGACCAAACTGGACAGTTGTGGTCTGGGCAAAATCGTGAATTGTTTCTCCCGTCTGAAAACCGCCGGCGGCGCACTTTGTCTCGCGGGTACTACTGGAATGATTGATGGCGTCCTGAAATTGACCCACGCCGATCGCTTCTTGAAAGCCTATCCAACCTCTCGCGAAGCCGCCGCAAGTTTTACAGATTCCTCTGCCTCGTCCGCTAGTTAGCCCGGACCGGGAATCCGATCTCATGAGAATATTCGCCACACGCTCGTTGCTCTTCGGCTCGCTAGTTGTGGTTTTAACCGTGGGATTTATCGCCCACGCGCCAAAAACTCGCCCGGAATTCGGCGCGCCCGGCCAGGAGCACCAGGATTGGCCGGCGTACGGCGGCGCCCCGGAGAACAATCACTATTCCAGGCTTGCGCAAATTAATCGGACCAACGTCAAGCGCCTCAGCGTCGCCTGGAGCTTTGACACGCAAGAAGCAGGCGGCCTCCAGACGAGCCCCATCATTGTCGAGGGCGGGCTCTATGGAATCACTCCGACGCAAAAAGTTTTTGCCTTGGATGCCGGCACCGGCAAACTTGTTTGGAAGTTCGACTCGGGCATCCGTGGAACACAGCCCGACCGCGGCCTCGCCTACTGGGCCGATGGCAAAGACAAGCGCGTCCTCGTTGCCGTGATGAATTTCCTGTACGCTCTGGATGCCGCCACCGGCAAGCCTATTTCGTCTTTTGCAAAAGAGGGTCGCATCGACCTTCGAGAAAATCTTGGACGTGAACCAACCTCCGTTCAATCGGTTGTCCTAACCAGTCCCGCGGTTGTTTACAGAGATCTGTTGGTTGTCGGCGGACGCAATCCCGAGACTCTCCCCGCGCCTCCCGGTGACATTCGCGCCTACGACGTTCGCACCGGCAAACTGCGCTGGTCGTTTCACACCATCCCGCATCCCGGTGAATTCGGCCATGACACTTGGCCAAAGGACGCATGGAAGACCAGCGGCGCCGCGAATAATTGGGCTGGGATGGCGCTCGATTCCCAGCGCGGAATTGTTTATGCACCGACAGGCTCCGCCGCATTTGATTTCTACGGCGCCGATCGCATTGGCGACGATCTCTTCGCGAATTGTCTGCTGGCCTTGAACGCGCAGACAGGCGAGAGAATCTGGCATTTTCAAGGCGTCCACCACGATCTTTGGGACCGCGACTTCCCTTCACCCCCTGCTCTCCTCACCGTAAAGCGCGGGCGGAAAAGCAATCGATGCTGTGGCGCAAACGACAAAACAGGGCTTCGTCTATCTCTTCGATCGCACGAGCGGCCAAACACTCTTTCCCATCGAATCCCGCAAGTATCCTGCCAGCACTGTTCCCGGCGAAGTTGCAGCTTCGGAGCAGCCGCTTCCCACGCTCCCCGCGCCCTTTGCTCGGCAGCTTCTCACCGAAGATCTACTGACCATGCGCACTCCCGAAGCGCATCAATGGGCGCTGGAAAATTTCAAGAAATTTCGCAGCGAAGGCCAATTCGTTCCCTTTAGCGCCGGGAAAGACACCGTGCTTTTTCCTGGCTTCGACGGCGGCGCCGAGTGGGGCGGTCCCGCCGTGGATGCCGACACTGGAATCATCTATATCAATTCGAATGAGATGGCTTGGACGGGCGCTCTCACCCCAAACACCGGCGAAAATAGCCCGCGCGCCATCTACATGAGCCAGTGCAGCGTCTGCCATGGTAAAAAATTGGCCGGTTCGCCTCCCGCGACGCCTTCCCTGATCGACGTGGGCAACCGGCTGACCGCTTCCCAGATTGCCGCGACCATTAAGAATGGAGAAGGCCGCATGCCCGGTTTTCCCAACCTGACGGAAGATCAATTGTTCGCGCTGATCGATTTCTTGACGAGCGGCGAAAACAAAGAGCTGTCTAGTTCCACGCCAGCCCCGGCGACAATGAAATACCGCTTCACCGGCTACCATAGATTTCTCGATCCGGAAGGTTATCCCGCCATCGCTCCTCCGTGGGGCACTCTGAACGCCATCAATCTGAACACGGGCGAATATGTGTGGAAGACTCCGCTGGGTGAATATCCGGAACTTGCGGCAAAAGGACAAAAGAACACCGGCACGGAGAATTACGGTGGCCCGATCGTCACCGCGGGCGGCCTGGGCGTTTATTGGCGCAACCAATTTCGACAAAAAATTCCGCGCGCTCGATAAATCCACTGGTGAGGTGCTTTGGGAAACAACTCTTCCCTTCTCCGGCAACGCCACGCCCGCCACTTACGAAGTGAACGGCCGCCAATTCATCGTCATTGCCGCTGGCGGCGGCAAAGATCCCAAGTCTGCTTCGGGCGGGGTCTACGTCGCTTTTGCCCTGCCGCAAGAATCACCGGACACAACTGCCAAACCACTATCGAAGTATTAGTCCCGGGAATCTGGCTAGCTGGGGCACGCTCGACGGGTTTTCCTAGTTTCTCTCCACTACCAGACAACTCACCGAGATTCTGGGACTTTCGATTGTGCGCTGTGTGATTTACCAGTTTCGAGTAGCGCGCTCAGAAGATTGGCGAGCTTCGACTCCTGCCGGAGAACTGTCTCTTGATGAGAGGCATCGCCGTCCCCTTCCGTGAGCCGCGCCAACTGTGCCGCCAAATTGCGCACCGCCACATCGTTTGGAACGTACGCGCGATCCGCCGGCGCGATGGCTTCCCAACCCGAATCTGTTTTGCGCAGTTCCCAGCGAACCTTTACGCGTCGCCGCTTATAATCCGCTTCTCCACCCGCGATGGTCGCTCGAGTGTCAATCTGCAGACGCGCCCATCCATGATCCTTCTTGACGTCCAGGCGCTCCACGTGGAGCCGCTCAAAGATGACCACTGGCATCGCCAATTTTGAGGGGTCATCCGTGCGCAAGATTGTTCCGGAGGCATTGCTCAATTCCAAAATTCCTTCCGCAACTTGACTGGTTGTGGGTTGTTTGTTTCCTGCAACGATGACGATACTCTGCGGAATTTCAAATGGTGTTCTCTCAACAACAGGCGCGGGCAGAACCGGCCGATCCTTCATGACTTTGGTCCGTTCCGAAGTCATCTTCGGCGGCCGGTTGGGATCGGAGGCCGCCGCGGGAGATCGTTCTTCGATCACCGCCTCAGTGTCCTGTTGCTTCGTAGAATTGGAAGAGCGCGACGATGCGGGAACCTTCACGGCCGTCAGGATTTCTGCGTTCTCCACTTTGTATCGGTAGAAACGCGGCCGGCCGCGCGATTTCCAATAGGTTCCTTGGTAATTCTGTGCCTCCAATCCCGTACTCACCAGGCTGTAAAAACGGTGCTCCAACGGCTCCAACACAATGCCCACGTGCCCGGGCCAGACAATCAAATCTCCCGGCTGCGGGTGTCTCACCCGCTCAAAATTGTCGCTCCCCGCGTAGAGTTCGAACGAACTCGCGTATGGGTATTCAAAACCCGCATCGAGATACGTCTGATGAACAAGGTGCGAACAATCCTGCGCGCCATGCCCCGGCCCGTCCTGATCCCGTGCGGCGTCCACGATTGCCCGGCCTTCCTGCGCGTTCAATAATCGCGAATTCGCCACCGATCCCTGTGACGCGGATGTTCCTTGAGCGTTCGCCACTGAACCCGTTGCGACGCAGCCGCCAGTCAGGAACGCCGCGAGTGCAAAACCGCCCGCGGTTCTCCAGTTGAATTCCTTCTTCGAGTTTCCCATCGCCGATTCGTCCTTGGCAGTCGCCTGGAGACAGTTTCCCCTTCTCTTAGAGAGCCACTTAGGACTGAGCGCGGCAATGGGACTTGCTCTGAGCGTAATTGGCCGAATGGCCAGTCGCCTAATAGGCTTCAAATCCGCTGGGTCTTAGGACTGGATTGGACTGGATTCGATTCGTCGGAAAGGCTGGGAGTTCCGGTAAGGCAATTAGTTCACGATTACTTGGACCGTTGTGGCGTGGCTGAGGTTGCCTGAAGTTCCCGTGATTGTGAGCGTGTAAGTTCCAGCGGGAGTGCCTGGAGGCGTTACAGTGAGTGGAGCCGTCTTGGTCACGCCAGCATACGATGCGGAGATGTTGACCGGAGTGGACGTGGTAACGGCGATGGTAGTCACCGTGAAGTTCGCGCTGCTGGCTCCCGCAGCGACAGTCACGCTGGCAGGCACGCTACCCGCCGCATTGTCACTAGAGAGCAATACTTGCGCACCGCCAGAAGGAGCTGGCCCGCTCAGCGTTACCGTGCCGGTTGAGGGAGACCCGCCAGTCACGCTCATTGGGTTGAGCGCTACCGCGGAAAGCGTGGCGGAACCCTGCGGCGCTACGCTGAGTGAGGCCGTTTTGGTCACGCCGGCATATATCGCGGAGATGGTGACGGAAGTGGAGCTGGTCACAACGCTGCTGCTCACCGTGAACGTCGCGCCGCTGGCTCCGGAGGCAACCGTCACGCTCGACGGTACCGTCGCGGCTGCGGTGTTGTCGCTCATGAGGGAGACGGCGGCGCCGCCGCTGGGAGCTGGCCCACTGAGAGTCACGGTGCCGGTTGAAGGCGACCCACCGGTTACGCTCGTTGGGTTGAGCGCTACTGCGGAAAGCGTGGCGGAACTAGCCGGCGTTACGGTGAGCGAGGCCGTCTTGGTCCCACCACCATAGGACCCGGTAATGGTAACGGGCGTTGACGCCGTAACGGTGCTGGTGCTGACCGTAAAAGTCGCGCTGATCGCTCCGTAAGCGACTGTAATGCTAGCCGGTACCGTCGCGGCAGTGGTGTTGTCGCTCATAAGGGAGACAGCGGCGCCGCCGCTGGGAGCTGGCCCGCTGAGAGTCACCGTGCCGGTTGATGGAGACCCGCCAGTCACGCTCATTGGGTTAAGCGCTATCGAGGAGAGCGTTGCGGAACCCGGTGGCGGTGGCCCG
>Ga0137409_10005932_pt1 | contig 12709 bp, 5 predicted proteins | sample CZODoug1_16funga_FD_122059 | JGI IMG/M metagenome (GOLD analysis project Ga0137409, IMG submission 122059) | Vadose zone soil fungal communities from Angelo Coast Range Reserve, California, USA - CZODoug1_16fungal (Hybrid Assembly) | ecosystem: Environmental > Terrestrial > Soil > Vadose zone...
AAGTTGGCCCATTCGGTCACCGCATTAGAGTACGGCTCCTTGAGCTACGACCTCGTCGTCAAGGGCGGCCTCGTCGTGACGGCGGAGCAGGCGATCGTCGCAGATGTCGCCGTCAACGGCGAGCGGATCGCTGCGGTCGGCAGCGGTCTCCGCGGACAGGTCGAGCTCGACGCGCGCGGGCTCTACGTCATCCCGGGCGCGATCGACGGCCACGTCCACCTCAATGATCCGACCTTCCCGCCGTACGCCGTGTTCACGGCGGACTCGTTCGCCACCGGGACGCGCGCCGCCGCGTTCGGCGGCGTGACGACCGTCGTCGATTTCGCTCAGCCGGCGGTCGGGCAGCCGCTCGTCGAAGGACTCGAGCAGCGCCTCGCGGACGCCGCCGGCGAGGCGGTGATCGATTACGGGCTCCATCTCAACCTGCGCGACCCGGACCCGGCGCGGCTCGACGAGGTGCGCGCGGTGTTCGAGCGCGGCGTGCCCTCTTTCAAGCTGTACATGGCCTACGAGGGCTACCGGCTGCCGGACGCGGCGATCTTCCGCGCCATGGAGGCGGCTGAAGTTGACGATGTGCGGGAAGTGCTCAATGTGGGCGATACTCCACTGGATATACAGGCGGGGAATCGGGCCGGCGTTCTGGGAGTTATCGGCGTCTTGTCCGGAATTCACAAAGAGCAACGCCTTCGACAAGAGTCACCGTCACATCTGATTCCAAGCGTGGCTGACTTACCATCTCTCATCGAGGCTCATTACTCTTGAGGCTTCCCTCCACGGATATGGAAGCCAAAAGAACTGAGCGAAAGGCGGCGGCAGGCGGGCTGAGAATGTGGTTCTTTCTTGAGACCAAGGTCAGGGGACGCTCAAGTGCGATCCCGTTCACCTTCAGGGCGCTTAACCGTTGCGACAATACTTCGGCCTCAACAGTTCGCGATGAGAGGATTGCGACGCCGAGATTCGCTTCAACCAGAGCCTTGATTACCTGGTTATTATTGAGTTCCGGTCCGTGCACAAGACGAACTCCGATTTCAGAGAATTTACTTTCCACGAATCGACGCGTTCCCGAATTGGGTTCACGGACCAGAAGTATTTCTCCGGCGAGTACTCGTGGATCAATGGAGGTTTCCGCCGCCAAACGATGCCGCTTACCGACCACAACAACGAGGTCATCAACACCAAGGATCTCAACTGTCAGGTTTTCGGGAAGAGAATGTGAAAGGGTGATACCAATCTCAAACCGGCCGTCTGCCACCGCCTCCTCAACTTGTTTTGAGTTGTAAACCTGAAGATTCAGTGCGACCTCAGGATATTGCATGCGGAACTCTCCCAAGGCTTGTGGCAAGATGTGCTCGGCTGCAATCACTACCGTTGCGAGCTCAAGGCGTCCAACGATTACTTCCCGCAATTCTGCAGTCTCACGTTCCAGGGCCGCGGCACGTTGCAGCAGTTCGTTAGCATGACGATTGAGAAGCACCCCAGATTCAGTGAGGTATACTCGCCTTCCGACGCGACGAAAAAGGGTGACCCTGAGCCTGGCCTCCAATTCATGGACTTGATTCGACACATACGGCTGGCTCACGCCGAGCTCCTCAGCGGCCCTGGAAAAGCTTGCGAGGCGAGCGACAGATTCGAATATTCTGAGTCCCGCAATGGTGAGCGCGGATGGCGGATACGGGCCTTGGAGAGTTGCGTTATCCTTCATAAACATTCGGCTGGAATAGCGAATTGGTGAACAGAAGTTTACATCATCATCAGCCGGCGAATGTGATTCCTGCGTTCTTTTGCTGCGGATTACCAGAGGCTATCTCCTTATGCGCAACGCTCTATTGTTCAGTGTCGTGATCTTGCAGTCATCGCTATGCCTCTACTCGCAACAGTCCCCGCAGAAACACTTTGACGGACAAACGTGGTGGGAACATGTGAAGTTTGTGGCCGATGATCGGCTGGAAGGCCGCGAAACCGGCAGCGAGGGCTTACGCAAGGCGGAAGCCTACGCTGTGGAGCAGTTGGTGAAAGCCGGAGTCCAGCCCGCCGGCACAAACGGTTTTTACCAGCCGGTCAAGTTCGTATCCCGTCAAATAGTGGAGAAGGATTCCAGTATTGCGCTGCTTAGAAATGGTATTGAAGAACCGCTTGCTTTAGGGGAGGATGCCTTCTTCAATACTCGCGTCGATCTAGCACCAGGAGTACTCAGCGCCCCTTTGGTATTTGCCGGTTACGGATTGAGAATCCCTGAGCGGAACTATGACGATCTCGGGGGTTTGGACTTGAAAGGAAAGATCGCGGTCATCCTCACCGGTTCTCCGGAGTACATTCCAACAGCGCTGGCTGCTCACTATCAGTGGGCGGGAGAGCGCTGGAAGGTGTTTCGGGAAGCCGGCGCGATCGGCATCGTCACTATCCCTAATCCCGCCGCTATGGACATTCCGTGGAGCCGCATGTCACTGAATCGCGCGCATCCCCAAATGGATCTCGCCGATCCTGAATTCCACGAACTGGCTGGCGAGAAGGTGGCGCTTACATTCAACCCGGCGCGAGCAGAAACGCTCTTCGCAGGTTCGGGACACACCTTCCATGAACTTGCCGATTTGGCGAAAGACCGGAAGCCGCTCCCGCGATTTCCCCTGCTTGTCTCGCTCAAAAGCCAGGCCCAAGTGCAAAAAGAGGAAATCTCCTCCGACAATGTCATCGCTAAATTGCCCGGCAGTGACCCGGAACTGAAAAATGAATTCATTGTTCTTTCCGCTCACATCGATCATCTTGGCATCGGTGAACCCATTGCCGGGGATCGCATCTACAACGGTGCCATGGACAATGGCTCCGGCGTAGCTTTGCTGCTGGATATGGCCGCCTCGCTTCGGGCGGAGAAACTTCGCCGGTCCATTCTGTTCGTGTTTGTTACCGCGGAAGAAAAGGGACTTCTTGGGTCGAAATATTTTGCGGCGCGCCCAACAGTCCCACCGAAATCTATAGTTGCGGACATCAACGTAGATATGTTCCTGCCGATCGTGCCCCTGACCGTGCTTAAGGTTAAAGGGCTTGCCGAGTCCGATCTCGGGGACCAGGCAAGCCGCGCTGCTGAATCTCTCGGCGTGCGCGTACAGCCTGACCTCCAACCTCTGCGCAATTCATTCATCCGCAGCGATCAATACAACTTCGTTCGCCACGGGATTCCATCTCTGAATATGGAGATTGGCTTTGTTCCCGGATCACCCGAGGAAAAGATTTTCAAGGATTGGCTCACCAACCACTACCACGCTCCCTCTGACGATATCCATCAACCAGTGGATCTCTCGTCCGCCGCTCTCTACGAAGAGATCATGCGAAAACTGCTGATTTCAGTGGCAAACACCGATGCGCGTCCTGAATGGAAAGCCGACAGCTTTTTCCGCAGATACGCGAAGTAGAAATTTCGGTTGGGTTCATAGAACCAGCCTTGTGATAAAAACCTCCATTGCCAACTCACGAAACCAATCTGGTACGCGCTATAGGACGATGGAGCTTAATCGCGCTCATCGTTAATTTCACCATTGGCGCTGGAATTTTCGGGCTACCCTCGGTCGTCGCTAACCTTCTGGGGAGTCAAAGCCCTATTGCGTACCTGATTGCGGCCGGTGGGATCGGGATCATTGCCGCTTGCTTCGCCGAGGTCGCCTCCCGCTTTCATCAGACTGGGGGCCCTTATCTATACGCCAAAACTGCTTTCGGACGTTTTCTTGGTCTACAGACCGGGTGGCTTCTCTGGCTGACACGCGTTAGCTCTGCTGCCGCGGTCGCTAATGTCTTTGTCGATTACTTGTCTGATTTTTGGCCGCAAGCAAAGGGACCGGTCAACCGTTTTTTGATCCTGACGATTCTCATCGGGGGATTGGCAATCATAAATATTCGCGGCGTGAGTGTGGGAACGCGCGCCAGCAACTTTCTCACAGTCGCGAAGTTATTGCCGCTGTTGGTTCTCGTGGGTGGCGGCCTCTTCTTTATTCGCCTGCACGGCAGCCCGATTCCCGTCACCTCTGAATCTCACTCGACAGCAGCCTGGTTAAGCGCAGTCTTGTTGCTCATGTATGCCTTTACTGGCTTTGAGGCTGCATTGATTCCAGCGGGCGAACTCAAGAATCCCAGGCGTGACATACCCAGGGCGATATTGGTCTCTTTGCCTCTCGTTGCCGTCGTCTATTTCCTTATACAGACTGTGGTGATACGCGCGCTACCCAACTCTGCATTGACGGATCACCCGCTCTCGGCGGCGGCGTATGTTTACGGCGGCGGCATCATGGCCAGCATCGTTTCCGTGGGAGCCATGATCTCAAGTCTCGGGAGTCTCGCGGCGAACATGGTCGCCAACCCGCGACTGACTCTTGCCTTTGCCGAACAGGGCGACTTTCCCCGTTGGTTCGGCACCATCCACCGTCGTTATCAAACGCCCTATGCCTCCATTATTGCTTTCGCCATTTTGCTCTGGGCGCTCGCTCTGATGGGCACGTTCCGCTGGAACGCCACGCTCTCTGCCGTGTCTCGTCTTTTCGCATATGGAATTACCTGTGCCGCGCTGCCTGCGTTACGCAAGAAATTTCCCGGGCAGGAAGGTTTCCATCTGGCTGGCGGCGTCGTCTTGGCGTTCTTGGGCATTGTATTTGCTCTCGTACTGGTCAGCCGAATGGGACGTGTTGAACTCTCGGTTCTTGCACTCACGGCAACCCTCTCATTTCTGAACTGGGTTGCGGTTCGTCGAAGTGCAAGAATTCGCTGAGCTTCACCTAAAGAACCCGCACGGACAAATCAGCTGCGGACCTAAGATGGCCATTTCCCCATTCCATAGGCCAATTCTCGATGAGTGTAATTAATTCCATAACAATGTCGGCTCCCAAGCCCGAGTAGACTTTGGTGGTGCCAACCAACCAAAAGGCTCGGGAGAAAGGAGCCGAAGATGATCATTAATGGTGCTCATCATCGGAACAGGGGAGCGGTTTCAGTGCGGCCAGCAGATCGCCAGGCATCTGGGACTGGTCCCGTTAGAGGAGTCGAGCGGGAATCGACGACAGCTGGGGCATATCACGAAGCAAGGCAACTCTCTACTGCGATTCCTGTTGCGGCGGGGACGGAAATCGCCAACGTGGCGATTACATCGCCAAGTGGAAATACTTACTGCGCCATTCAACATCGCTGCGCACCGTGACTTGGGCCGCCTCCACCTCGGCTGCCATTCAGACCTGTACCGACGGTTCGAATTCCTCCCTCTCCGCCACGCAGTCTGAACTGCAGAGAAACCCCGCTCGCCTTGCGCTGAAGTACGCGAAAAATGCCCGCATTTCGCGATTATTCGCAAACAAACCGGACTGGAGAGAACGGACTGCTCGACAGCGAAGGCAGTCACTGTCTCGGCTTTTCTCTGAAAGGCGCATGCGCAGTCCGGTTTCAAGCATGGCATTAGGCGAATGCAATGCGATCACAAGCCGGGATTCGGCCCATAGTTAGGTTGACTTTTGTCGGCAACCTGGAAACCGCGTTCGGCACTTCCAATAAGCCCGTTTGTGGATGGCGATGACTCAACCCTGCGGAGTCCGTTTTCCCTTGACACTCTCGAGAGTCAGGGCTGAGAATTGATGCCAGTTGACCGGCATCCCCCCTTTCAAAAGCCGGTTCGATCTGGCCATTCCTTTTCCGCTATATGACGTTTTTTGCAACGGGATAGGGTTGTGCCCTGTTTCGCCAGCCGTTTCAGTGCGGGTTCAAGAAAAATGGAGAGAACAATAATGAAGACCACACTACGTGGTGGTTTTGTCACTGCAGGACTGCTCGTTGGTATCGTGTGGGGGGCGCAGGTCGTCTCCGCCCAGTCCTTTAGCTTCCCCGTTGGCGGCTTCACCACAACCAACGTCTGCAAGAATAGTGGCACGCCTCCACCAGCCTGCCAAGTCCGCACGGACGGTTCTCCGAAGCTGCCGACGGTCGCTACGGGAGGTGTTTTGCGGCTGACGACTGCGAATCAGAATCAGCATGGTTCAGCGTGGTTCAACCTGGCGCAACCCCTCTCCACGGGATTTACAACAGCTTTTCAGTTTCAGATTTCGAATACGAATTCCTGCTTCTCGTGCGGCTTCCCAGCTGATGGCCTGGCGCTGGTCATCCAGAATGATCCCGCAGGTACCGGCTCGCTTGGCTATACAGGAAATGGACAGAACCTCGCGTACGGCAACAACGATGTTTCAACTGCCAGCGGCCCCGGAAATGCGATTAAGAACAGCCTTGCGATCGAACTGGACACTCATCAGAACTCGGATTACAGCGATCCGAACGGCAACCACATCGCGGTGCAGAGTTGCGGTCCCAACAATGGGACGACGCTCTCGCCGAACAGCGCGGATCACAACTATGTCTGCGCGGACGGAAACCTGGCGAAACTCGCCCTACAGAGCCTGCCTGCCGGGATGTCACTGTCGGACGGGAAAACGCACACCATCACCGTGAACTATTTGCCGCCGGGAACCTGCACCAGCGGTTGCAACAATCTCTCCGTTTACATCGACAGCACGCTGATCCTGCAGGCGACGGTCGACATTGCGAAGCAGCTGAACCTGGGGAGCAATGGGAGCGCCTACGTCGGCTTTACAGCCGCGACCGGCTCTCAGGTCCAGAACAACGATATTGTCAGTTGGTCGTTCAGTTCGCTGCCCCTGGCGCCGATCACCATCAACCAGCCACTGCAGAGCACTCAGACCCAGTTCAATTACACGCCCACACTGACCGCCGTATGCGACTACTCACAAAGCGGGCTGGGCAGCAACTCATTCCAGGGTGTGTTCATGCAGGGCACGGTTCAGACGATTACAGATTCGCAATTCTCTGACCTGGTGAACAATACTCCGTTCCAGGGAAGCACTTGTCAGCATCAGGACACGGGTTCCGGCAACTATGGTTGTGTGATCACCACGGATCTGTGCACCACGTCCACAAGCAGCACCGGAAGTGGAGCGAACTGTCCGAACACCGGCACCAGTGCGCTCATCAACGTCTCGAATACCTACAACCTTGATCCAGGTCAAAAGCCGATTGTCGCTCCGGGCTACATCATGGGCAAGGACGACGCCCTTAGCTGCGGAGCCAGCGGAGATAACACCTGTAAGGGACTGGTCAGCATTTTCACCAGCATCAATGGCGATGCCCTCACTACGGGGGGGAAAACCAATAATTTCAATTCCACTCTTATTCCGATTCTTGGCGCGGTCCAACCCAGCACGTTGGCAACCCCGAGTCCTGCCCTGAACGGCGGCTGGACGAATGGAAGCGTTACGGTGAATTTCAACGCGACCGAGACTGTGCCCGGCAACAACCATAATCCGCCGGCCTCGCTGCCAACGATCAGCAGCATCACGTATAGCGCTACCGGAGCAAATCCCCCAGCCCCTTCTTCGGGAACTCTATCTGGACCCAGCGGATCGATCGTCATTCCGGGTGCAGTTGACGGAACAACGGTAGTGACATTCTTCGCCACCGACAGCTCCGGAACAGTGGAGAACGTCGTCACCAACGATAGCCATGCGAACACGGTGAGCAGTGCCAGTCCCACGCTTACGATTAACGTGGATCGTACGGCTCCCACCTTTAATTGCACGCCAGCTGGGCCTACCTGGCAGGCGGCGGATGTGATGGTCCCTTGCACCGCCAGCGACAACGCGAATGGATCCGGGCTGGCGACGCCGTCATCCTTCAACGTTTCTACAACCGTACCTGGTGGCACGGAAACCAATACCGCCCAAACAACTCCGGGCTTGGTGGCCGATGTGGCTGGCAATACGGTTCCGGTGCCCGCTTATGGGCCGTTCTGGGTGGATAAGAAAACGCCGATCGTCAGCGGCCCGACGATTTCGCCGGCATCGCCGATCTTCGGTCAATCCGTGACCGGCAATTACAGCTGTACAGATGGAGGATCCGGAGTGGTACTATGCGGACCTTCGGGTTCCGGCATTATTCCAGCGACCGGGAGCACAGGGCCGCTTAGCAGTCCGACGGACAGTTCCGTAGGAACTCATACGTTCACGGTAAACGCACAGGATGCCGTCGGCAATCAGAGCGTGCCCAGCAGCGTTACCTACATCGTAGGGAAAGCGACTCCGACCATCACCTGGTCGAACCCGGCGCCAATCAGTTATGGAGTGGCGCTGAGTGCGACACAATTGAATGCGACGAGTAGCGTGGCTGGCAGCTTCGCGTACAGCCCTGCCGCGGGCGCCGTGCTGTCCCCGGCAGCTCAGACCTTATCGTTGACGTTTACACCCACGGACGCAGTGAACTATTTGACCGCCACCGCGCAGGTGTTTCTAACTGTTAACAAAGCAACTACCACCACGACCATAACGTCGGTGTCTCCGAATCCGCCCACTGCCGGCCAGCCGGCTGTGATTACTTACAATGTGATCGGATCAACTATTGCCACGGCTCCAACCGGCACAGTAACTGTCAGCGCAACTACGGGCGAGACCTGCATGGCGGCGGTTTCGGCCGGCAGTTGCTCTGTAACATTCGTCTCCGGTGGGCAACATACCGTTACGGCTTCGTACAGCGGAGACAGCAACTTCAGTTCCAGTTCCACAACGATCTCCGTACAGGTTTCCGCAGGCGACTTCTCCATCACTGCGACTCCCGCCTCGCAGACCATTTCCTCGGGACACCAAGCCATCTATATCATCACGGTGACTCCGATCAGCGGTCTGACTGGGGTTGTCAATTTGAGTTGTTCGGGTGCCCCGCCGAATTCGACGTGTTCCGTCTCGCCGCTGGTGGACAACCTACAGGGAACGCCAATATCGTCGACCGTGACGCTGTCGTCCAACAAGAACGTAAACCACGGCACGTTTACGCTGACCTTCACCGGAACTTATGGGAATGGAGCGCTGGTTCACAGCGCGTCGGTAACGTTGACCGTGAAAGGCGGGTCGTAAAGAAAGCCGGTAAAATTCAGGAGGGTGGGGTGTCGCTCCCATCCTTATATTCTCTTCTTTAAGCAGTGGACGAGACAGCTGATGAAAGAGCGCTCCGGCGCTCTATTGCGCAAACTGCGTGGCTTCGGCGTAGATGGGTTTCAGATCATAACGTTCGATGACGTGCTCGGCACCGGGTTCCTTACGGATGTCGTCCAGCAGATGCAGCGCCTGGCGGTACTGGGCGGTTGCTTGTGCCCCATCGCCCGAAAGCCGGAGCGCGGTACCCAGGAAGTAGTGAATCCTGGCGCTCTCCAGGCGTAACCCCAGTTTCTCGCTTCTCCCAAGGCTGCGCTGCAACTCCTGCCTCGCGTGCGTATAATCCTTATTCTTAACGAGAGCTTCGGCCAGCGAAGCGTAGCAATCCATAGAGATATACTTCTTGCCCAAAGAGTCTGCTTGCTGCGCCAGAATTCGCAAATCGGCGGCGGCCGCCTGAGAATGCCCTTCGCTGATCGCGACCTTTTGCAGGTTCAGCTTTGACATCAGCAGCACGTCCTTTTCGGAGACGTGGGAGGCCAGGCGCTGTGCCTGCTGGTAAGAATCCTTCGCCGATCTTAGATCTCCCTGGTAGTAGTGAACATCGCCCTCAGTATTCAAAAGGGCAGATGTCAAAGCGTCATTCTTCAGACCGCGCGCAAGGCCCCGAGCTTCTTCCAGCAATTTTGCAGACTCAGTTCCTCTTCCGGACATGGCGAGCCCGCCAGCCAGATCGTTCAGAGATTGCGCCATTGTGGCGCTGCGGTCATTTGCATCGCGAAGGGCCTTGACCGCATCCTGCAACGCGTTCACTGAGGGCCCAACCCGGCCCTGGTAACCAAAGACCAAGCCCATGCTGTTGGACATGACTGCGACGCCCTGGTTGTTACCGCCATTGCGGTACAAGTCCAATCCCCGCATGTAGGAGGTCATTGCCTGGTCGTACTGTCCGAGGTTCGCGTAGACGGCTCCCAAATTATGCAGAGTTTCCGCGATATCTGCCGGGACTTTCAGCTTTTCACGGATCTGCAAGGCTTGCTGCAAATAAGTGAGGGCATCCTCGTTCTCGGCTTTTTCCAGATAGGCGCTGCCAATGTTGCTCAAGCACAAAGCCTGGTAGGTCTCATCCCCTGCGTCGCGTTGAATCTGCAGTGACTCCTTGAACATCTGCAAGGCCTTATCAGGTTGGCCGCGTTCCAGATAAAGACTGCCAATGTCGATGAGGGTATCGCCAACCTCCTTTTTGGCGCCAATCTCTTGCCGGATCTTAAGAGCATCGTTGTAAGCGGATAATGCGGCGTCCGGTTTCCCCAGGGAGAGTTGCACCTGCGCAATTTCCGCCAAGCTCGCAGCCACCCCGCGCTTCTGGCCGAGGCGCTGATTGATCGCCATCGAGTCCTCATAGTTGCGCAAGGCTTCGGCCGGCTTGTTCATCAATTTGTAGGCAATCCCAGTGGCCTGCAGGATAAGGGCCTGCTGCTCCTGGTTATCCAGATCGATAGCAAGGTGGCGGGCTCGATCGAGCGGATCGAGGCCCTTCGCGGGATCGCCGGCTTTGATTTCCACGCGTCCCATGGCCAGCAGGGTATCCAGGTTCTTACCGTCGGCCTTCAACACGTTCGCATAATAGGACCGAGCTCGGTCCAAATCTCCGGCCTCTTCGTAGAGGCTTCCCAAGGCGAATTGCACGTCCAGGTTGTCAGGGAAACTCTTTGCGAGATTCTCGTAGGCGAGCAGCGCTTTCTGGTTATCTTTAGTGACTCGCGCCAGACTGGCTTCGATGAAGTACCTCTGCGCCAAAGGAAGGTTCTGGCTCAAATCCACGGCACGGCGCGAAGACTGCTCCGCGTCTGCATCGTATCCCAAGGCAGCGTAGGCTTCGCCCAGTCGCGAATAGGCGACCGCAAATTGAGGATCTTCTTTGGTGGCTGCCTCAAGCAGCTTCTTCGCTTCCAGATTGTTTCCCTGACGCAACAACTGCAGTCCCTTGTTGTAATCGCGGAGGGCGTCCACCGAAGTCGAGTTCGGTTTGAAGGACTGCGCCTGCAACTCTTTCACCAGATCGGACGATAGGGCCAGGTTCTGGCGGATGATTGCGGCAAGTCGGTCTACAGCCGCTGACAGGTCCTGTTGATTGGCCGCTTCGGCTTTCACCTGGATCGTGCGATTGTGTTTCCGATCCTGAAGCGTCGCGTCAATGCGGATTTGGTCACCGAGTTTGGTGTATTGTCCAAAAACTAGGGTGTCGGCGTTAGTGAATTCAGCGAGCCGTCCGAGGGTCGTCGAATCGACCGTCGAATTAGGTGAGATACGTAGATCATGAAAAACCTGCTGCACGCGGTCGGAAGAGACGGCGCGCAGATGCGCGGATTGTCCAACGTCAGTGCTCAACATGTCGGCGAGACTGGGGCCGAGCCAGTCCCAGGACGCGTCCCCAGACTTGTTTTGGAACGGAATCACCGCCAGCGACAAGACCGAAACCGTGCCGGATTTTTGAACTGACGGGAAAAGCAACGCGCTCCGGAACACATACCCCACAATCGCCAAGACCAGCACCGCAGCAATGGTGGCCACCAACGGCCAGTGAATGGTCCGTCCCCAAGGCTCGACTGCCGGTTGAAAGCGCAACGTTGCAGCCGCGCCCTTGCCCTGCCATGCGTCCAGAGCTCGCGACAATTCGGCGGCGTTCTGGTAGCGCAGGTTGGGATCGCGCTCGAGACACTTACTCACGATGCTGCTGAGCGGCCCCGGAATCGTCCCGTCGAGGTCGGAGACCGGTGTCGCCCGTTCCTGGGTGCGCTTAATCAAACTGGCGACAGCGCTCTCGGCCCTGTACGGCGTCTTTCCGGTAAGTAGTTCGTAGAGAATCAAACCTAGAGTGAAAAGATCGGAGCGCTGGTCCAGATCTTTCGCCAGTGCCTGCTCTGGTGACATATATTCCATGGTCCCAACCAGAGCTCCTGTTTGGGTCATGCCCTCGCCTTCGGTAGTGCGTGCCAAGCCAAAATCCATCAGCAGGATCCGGCCGGCCCCGTCGCGCATGATGTTTTGCGGCTTCAGATCCCGGTGAATCACTCCGACGGTGTGGGTGGCTTCCAGGGCGAGGCAGATCTGTTGCGTGATCTCCACCGCTTCTTCCGGAGAGAATTTCTTTTTTTCCTGTATCAGGGCGCGTAGATCCAGGCCCTCGACGAACTCCATGGTGATGAACTTCACGCCATCAGCATCGCCCAGATCGTAGATGCGGACGACATTCTTGTGAGTCACCTGCTGGGCCAACAGGAGTTCTTGCTTGAATCGCGACAGGATCGAAGGATTGGCAGCCAGTTGCGGCCGGATAAGCTTGAGAGCTACGGGCCGGTTCAACTCCCGGTCCATCGCCTTGTACACGGCACCCATACCGCCCTCACCCAGCAATCGCAAGATCTCGTAGCGGTCACCCAGCGTGTCGCCGGGTTGCAGCACGGGGGTGCTGCTCAGAATCCGTGCGGCTCCGGGATTAGTGGCGCGAGGAGGCGCGGTCGCGCCAACAGAGGTGGCACCGGCGTCCACCAAGGTGGCCGCGGGATCCAAATACGATGCGGGGAGATCAACCAGGGTGGCGTCAGGGTCAAACGGCGGGTCGGAGCCGGCACTGCCGCCTTCTGCGGGAACACTCACACCGGGCGAATTGGTCGGGTTCTCTCGGCCCTTGGGGTCAGTCCGCGGATTCCGATTATCCATGAGTCGCCTGGCTGGGTCCACAACAGAGA
>Ga0137409_10005933_pt1 | contig 12708 bp, 9 predicted proteins | sample CZODoug1_16funga_FD_122059 | JGI IMG/M metagenome (GOLD analysis project Ga0137409, IMG submission 122059) | Vadose zone soil fungal communities from Angelo Coast Range Reserve, California, USA - CZODoug1_16fungal (Hybrid Assembly) | ecosystem: Environmental > Terrestrial > Soil > Vadose zone...
GAGGGGGAAGGTCCCGCCCGCGTGCGGCAGGATCACCTGCAGCTTCGGCAGCCGGTCCAGCACGCCCCCGAAGATGAGGTGCGCCGCCGCGATGCCGGTGTCGTACGGGTTGCCCAGCAGGTTGGTCAGGTAGTAGGCCTTGAGCCGGTCCGCCCCGTTGACGTTGAACGGGTGGAGCCCCACCGGCAGGCCGAGGGCCTGGCAGCGCTCGAATACCGGGAAGAACGCGGGGTCGGAGAGGTTGCGGCCGTTGACGTTGGTGCCCATGTAGACGGCGCGCACGCCGGGCAGCTTGGCCGCCCGGTCCAGCTCGGCCAGGGCCTGCGCGGTGTCCTGCATGGGCAGGGTGGCGCAGACCACGAAGCGGTCGGGGTGGGCGGTGTGCGCGGCGCTGGCGCCGTCGTTCCACTCCCGCGCGAGCCGGGCGCCGAAGTCGCCCTGGGCCCAGTAGACCATCGGCGCGGTGAGCGAGAGGGCCTGGACGGCCACGCCCTGCCTGTTCATGGAGGCCACGCGCTTGGCCAGGTCCCAGTAGCGCGGCTCGAGCGGGGCGGTGCTGCCGCCCTTGATCACGATGGTGGGCCCACGCGGGTTGGAGCGGTCGATCTGCCCGCCAGAGGGGGCGCCGGCTTCCTCGATGGCGCGGAAGAAACGCTCCGGGAAGAAGTGCGCGTGGACGTCGACGCCCTGGGGGCCGGTCACGGCGGGGATTCTACTATAGAAGACCGACCACCATCCTGATGATGGTCACATCCCCCCGCCGCAGTCCTTCCAGTCGAACGCTGTGATGCTGACCCGGTAGGACGCTCCGGCGGTCTTCACCGGCACCTCGAAGTAGGCGCGGTCGTTCAAAGGGACGATCCCTCGTACGAAGCCGACCTGGTGGGAGGTCACCGCGCCGGAGGCGTCGACCGTGTCGACCTGGAGCTGCACCTCGACCGCCGATCGCACGTAGTCGTTGTAGACGTACCCCTGGATGACCGGCCGGCCCCCGTGCCGAGATCCGACCTCCCACTCGAGCCGCAGGCGCGAATCGACGCTCGACGTCGCGCTCAGCGCTCCCGCCGGAGGCGTGGGGCGAACGCCCATCAGGGCCAGGATGACCATCGTCGCGAGCAGCACGGGCCTGAGTCGCTGCATTGCGCCCTCCTGGAGAGACGGTACCGCCCGGCGTCTGGCCCGTCAACCGGCCTCGGCTCTCAGTCGAAGCCCTTGTTGGCGCGGTCGAAGGCCTCGCTCTGGCCGCGCGCGGCGCTGCGGAGGATCTCGCCGGTCTGGCGCATCTCGGTCCAGTCAACCGGGCCCTCGACTACGGCTCTACCACCGTCACCCCCACCACGTCGGCCTCCGCGTAATTGTTGAAGCAGACGGGAGGCCCGAGGGGGACGCCGTCGGTGTTTGTGATCTGCCGCAAGTGCCCGGACGAGAGGTCCCGCACCAGATGCCCGACCACCTGCCCGATGCGATTCACGTCCTCGGCGACAAAGCCGGCCGCCGGGGTCTTGCACTGACCCGAGTCTGACCCGCACAGGATGGTCTCGCGGCCGTCGTCGTCGCGAATGAACGTGATCAGGTTAACCGCGTACGTGACGGTCACCAGGTCTATCGTCCCGTCCGGCAGCAGCGTGCCCTCCCGGAAGAACCCCTGCGGCGAATGCGCGAACTGGGGCTGGCCGCTACACTCCTCGGTGCGCTCCGGCCACTGCGCGTCGATGACCGGGATCGTGATGGTGACCTGGCCCTGCGCGTCGAGGTCAGCCGGCTGTATGACCCGTGCTCCCTCGGCCTGGCTGGCGAAGAGCGCCCCGCCCGCCCAGTACATGGGGAACACGTTGGCCGCGGGGATGAGGAGCACCGTGCGGCCCGGGCGCCACGTCAACCTCGCCTTTCCGTCCTGATCGGTTGTCCCGCTCGACAGCGTCTGTCCCGTGACCCGGTCGATCGCCTGGAGCGACGAGCCGCGGATCGGGGTGCCGTCCTTCCGTCTGAGCAGGCGTGGCACCAGCACGGACTCGATGGCGACTTGCTTACCCACGACCGCTTCCGTCTCGCTTCCCAGCGCCCCGCGGAACACGAGCATGTACTTACCCGGCTCCTTGGGGGCCGGGCTGGTGGGTGTGGTCACCCGCAGGTCTGTCACCAACGCATTGGGTCCGAGGGACTGAGTCCAGGACGCGCCAGGCACGGGGCGTCGCGTGTCGTTGGCGTCGTCATAGTAGAGGGTGAACGTTCCGCTCATCGCCTCTTCGCTACCGTTCTGGATCGTGAACGCCACGTCGTTGCCGAAGGCAGCCATCCGGCCGCGGAAGAAGTAGTCGATGAGCGCGGTCGAGTAGGTCACCGCCCTCGGCACGAGCCGCTCGGCATAGTCCCGATAGACAGTCTCGTCCAGGGCCGGCGTCTCCCGAAACCGCGCCAGGTCGAGGCCGGATCGGCGATGGTACTCCCGCAGAAACCCAACCGTCGCGATCCGGTATCCGGTGGCGCCGTCGGCATTCTTGATCAGATAGCGCCGCTTGACCGTCGCGCCGCCCACGTGCACGTCGACATCCTGCTCGAGCACGCTCGACCGCCTGGGGAAAGGGAACTGCGTCTGCGGATTGACATCGTTCTCGGTGAAGATGCGGTCTTCACTGAAGAAGTTGGCGTTCGTGTACTCGGCGAGTCCGATCAGCGCGCCGGTGGTGAGGCTCGGATTGGCGCCGGTGTAGCGATCGGTATCAACTAGTCGAGCTATCGCGATCGGAGCGAGCGGATTGCTGTCCAGCGAGCGCCATCCCGCGTCGGGCACCCCCGCCGCGTCAGGAGTGCCGTCCCGCCAGCGCTCGAAGGTGCTCGCTTCGCGTATCCGCAGTCCGTCGATCGCAGTTTCATAGTTGAAGAACACGTGCGGATCGTTGCGGGCATGAGCCGGGGACGCCGCATCCTGTACCAGATGCATCTGGCGCCCCAATGCCTCGAACGTGGCGGCAAGGCTCTTGTCCCGATCCGCACTCGACGCCTTCGTGAGAGCATCGAGGTAGGACTGGCGCGCGTCCTGCCAGGACCAGCTCGGGGCCGATTGACTCGGATTCTGGGCCCACAGGATAGCGGACTGGCCGACCGAGCCCCCAAGTCCCGCCTGCGACCAGGTCGTTGCGAGCGGGTTGTGGAAGTGATTCAGGAAGCGGGGGAAGTCGTCTTCGTTCGCCCCGCCTTCAACGAGCCAAGTCTCAAGCACCTTGCCGCGAATCGCATTGCGGATCCCATCCTGAAGCCCAAGTTCATCCTTGAGCATCTGGTCGACACTCGATCGCCTGGTGGCTGCTCTCACGAGCTCCTCATGGGTAGCCACCTCGTAGGGTTCGGCGGAGATTGGCAGAAGGAGCAATAAGACCGTTAAGAGTGCTCGATACATCATTCCTTCTCCGCTGGAGGATACGCCCGCAGTCCCAACGCTACGCGTTCCTCGTCGATGGCGCGCATCAGTCGCGGCAACTCTTTGTGTGGTTTCTCAGAAAAACTATGCGGCCCAAAGCTACTGAGATTGCTCAGTCTGTCCTCTCGGTTCTCCAAGCGCGGAACTTCGACAGTCGTACCAGATCCCTCGAACAGCTCAGCCAGAAACCCCTTCGGCGATGTGTAGCGATGAGGGAATGCTCCATAGCCGGGGAGGAAGACGAGAAACTCCGGCTTTCGGGTACGTCGGGGCGCTCCCTCCTCGATGTCCTTTACCTCCATCAGGAACCGCCCGTCCGAATCGGTGACTGTTTCACGCACCGCATATCGCTCGGTGTTGACTTGAAATGGATAGACTCGCTCCCGTCGCCAGAGCGCCACGACTACCGCCCCCGCAAGCGGCGCCTTGGTCTCCGAGTCGAGGATCTGCCCCCGATAAGGTCGGCCGCGGCCGGGGCCGAGGAGGCGGTCCCACCCCTCCGGCATCTGGGCCCACGCAGACGCGCAGCCTACCAGCAGCCCCATACACACCGTGATTTGCCGCAGCCATCGGCTCATCGGCCACCTCGAGGGGGGACGGGTGGAAGAGGGCGCACGCCCAGGCTCTGCAGCTCGAACCGCAGCAGCTCGGCGGTATCGGGCAGTTGCGCCCCGGGGAACAGATTGGCCGCGCTCAGCATCGCCACGAAGGTATTGAAGGCCTCGCTGCGGTCCTCGGGATCGGACACCGCGGTCATGGTCGCGGTCGCGTCGGGCACGGAGAAGTGGGCGGCCGACACGCCGGGCGGGCGCACCTGTGGGCGGTCGGGGACCGGCGTGTAGCCCGGCCTGAAGATCATCAGCCGTGGCGCCAGGGTGCGGGGCGGCAGCTTCGCTTCGACCAGATGGACCTCATGGACGAACTCGCCCTTGGAATCCGTGAAGGTCTCCTGTGCGGTGACCAGACGTCGCACGCCGTCGATCTGGTCGTCGAGCCGCTGCCAGAGGATGACGACGACGGCGTCCGGGATCGGCCGGCCGGTCTGCGCGTCGACGACGCGCCCGCGATACGGGCCGGCCGGGGCCGTCAGCAGCGTGTCCTCGTCCTGCGCGGCCGCCGTCGAGACCTGGCCTGCGAGCGCGAGCAGGAACAGCACGGCCAGCGCAGCCGACGGCCCAGGCCGGCGTCGGCCAGCCAGCCCCGCGCGTCGCCTCAGAACACGCGCAGTCGCCATACTCCGTCCGTATCGACCACGAACAGGACGTAGAAGGAATACGCCGTGCCCTGCTGCACGGCGCGCAGCTCGTACTCGGCCGCCCGCTCGTGAACCCTCACCGCCCTGATGGCGCCGAGATCGGCGGCAACCTGGGGTAGGGCGCCGGCTCCCGCCAGAGCGGAGAGCTGATCCTGGTAGGCGTCGCGGGACGCGCCGGCGAACAGCGCAACGGCAGCAGGCACGTCACCGCGGCTCAGCGCATCGCGCAGAGCGGCCCATTTCGGCTGCAGCACCGCGTCGAGACCGACCTGATCCATCACCTGCACCACCGCCCGCGCGGCCGACACGGTCCCCTGCACGTCGGTCACCTTGACCACGGGGAAGTAGAGACCGGGAGCGGAATAGGTAAACGTCCGGCCCTCGAGGGCCGGGCCATCGAAGTCGACGCGGCCGTCTCCGTCGATGTCCAGCTCGATGCGGGCCGGTGCAGGCCCACCGAGAAGCGAGAACGACGCGAGCAGGGGCGCGCCACCCATCCGCGGGCTCGGCCGCAGCGAGAGGGCGCCCTCGGCCGGATCGGTCACGGAGACCGTGACGCTGGTGGTGGCGGATGCGCCGCCCGACGTGGTAGCCACGGCGGTCAGGGCAACTGACGGGGCGGAGGCCGGCACCATGGCCGCGAAGACGCTGCCCTGCACGGCCGCGGTCACTCCATTGACGGCGACTCCGACCTCGCCACCACCTGTGACCGTACCACGGACCAGCACGAGGCCCGAAGCAACGACGGCACCCGGCGCCGGCTCGGTGATGGCGATCGTCGGCGCCTCGCCCTGCACGGAGAACACGCGACGGGCCGGCGTCGGGTCCTCATTGCCGGCCAGGTCTCGGGCCTTCACCTCGAAGGTGTGGGAGCCGGCGCCCAGGCCCGGCACGCTGGCGGTACCGCCGGGACCGAAGGGGGTAAAGGCACCGCCGTCGACTCGCCATGCGAATACCAGAGCCGTGGCGGGGGTGAGGTTGTCGCTGCCACCGAACGAGAACATCGCGCTGGTCCCGGTGACCGGGCCATCCGGCCCGCCGGTGATCACCGTCTCCGGCGGCGTGTTGTCGACGATGACCGTCCGCGCGGCGGAGGCCGTGTTCTGGGCCTGGTCCGTTGCCGCCGCGGTGAGAGTCTGGACGCCGTCGGGGCTGCCGCTGGTCTCCCAGCTGGCGCTGGCGGTGATGGCGGGAGCCGGAGGTGCGGGATCGAGGGTGGCGGCCAGCGCCCGGCTGTCCGCTCGCAAGGTCAGGCTGCTCACCTTCCCGGTCGCGTCTGACGCCTGGGCCCTTACCGACACGGCACCCCGGAGGTGGGCGTTGACGGGCGGCGCGAGGAACGCGACCGCGGGTGGCTGCGTATCGCGTCGGGCCTCCACCGCGCCGATATCGAACCGTGGAGCGGAGCCCGCCGAGCCGGGTGCAGGACGAACCGCCTCCTCGAAATAGTCGGCCTCGAAGCGCGGGTTCAGGTCCGGCGTCAGCAGGGTGCGCGGGTCGAGCCCACGGTCGATCAGCGGCGACCCGGAGGCCGGCGTCGGATCGTCGTCCAGCGTGCCCGAGGCGTGATCCGCCCCGGCGAGGTCTCGGTAGACGAGCGTGGGCACCTCGCACCCGGGGCTGGCCACGACGCCGGGTCCCTCGGCGCCGGTCGGCGTCAGGTTGGCGCCGTCGACGGCGTCCAGCACCGGGCCGGCCTGCTCACCGAGGCGATTGCCGCACACCAGGTTGTTCCTCAGCACGATCGTCACCGCGGGCAGGCCGGAGCCCGTCTCCCGCCGCACGCCGACGCGCCCGCCGGTCGATCCGCTCTGCGTGCCGTTGCCGGTGATCGCGTTGTTGGCCAGCAGCAACACGTGGGCGCGCGTGGCGGCGAGCCCGTTCCAGCCGTTGCCATGGATCGTGTTCTGCACGATGGTGTGCGGGCCACCGTCCGCATCGAGCGTGGCGATGCCGTTACGGCCGTTCGCGGCGATGACGTTGTTGAGCACGAGCGTGCCCGCGTTGCCGGACGCGATCGTGATGCCACTGCCGCCCTCACAGCCGGGCGCGCCGTTGCCCACGATGCGGTTGCGCTCGATGCGAATCGCCACGTTCTGGCTGCTCCCTCCGAGCAGCGCGATGCCCGTACCTCCTGCGCCGGTGATGGTCAGCCCGCGGATCGTCACGAAGCGCGACTGCTGGAGCTGGATCGCGTGCCCCTGCGCGCACTGCGCGACCGCGCCGTGCAGCACGACGCTGCCCGCCGGCACCGCCGGGTCGGCCTGCACGACGATGCGGCTCGCCTCGGACCGGGCACCCGCGTTCTTGCCGGTGATGCTCACCCGCTCGACGTAGGTGCCGGCCCGGACCTGCACGGTGTCGCCGGGCTGCGCCGCGTCCACCGCGGCCTGGATGCTCCCGTAGCACGGGGCCCGCCCGCCGCACGTGGCGTCCGATCGATCGACGTGGCGGATGGTGGCGCCGTCGACGGCCGAGGGAGCCTCCGCGGCCAGCGCCATCGTCACCGCGACGGGAAAGAGGCGAATCAGGCCAGGCAGCGCGCGCATGCTCGAGCGTGGAGCAGCGCCCGTGCCACGCAAGGAGGCCGTGCCTCCCGTGAGCATTGTCGCGCAGTTGAGCGCCCAGGCCCCGAGTCGGAGTTCGTACCTTCACAGGCCACGGTGCAGGTCGGCTCGCGCGCTGCCGCGCTGGGTAGGCACCGAGGCTCCGCAGGCCTTTGCCCCCCCTACCGCTTGCCGTATAGTCGAGTACACTCCGCGAGGGAGGAGGCCCCGTGAGACTGCCCCGCGACCGCTTCGACTACTCGCCCTTGTCCGCCCGGCCCGCCTGGAAGCTCCCCAAGGGCGCCCGCGTCGCGGTGTGGACCATCGTCAACATCGAGGAGTGGGACATCGAGAAGGCGATGGCGCGCCAGTACCTGCCCGCGCCCCAGGGCGTGGCCACCGCGCCCGACGTGCCCAACTGGGCGTGGCACGACTACGGGATGCGGGTGGGGTTCTGGCGGCTGCTGGAGGCGCTCACCAAGCGGAAGATCCGCGCCACCACCGCCATCAACGCCCACGTGGTGCAATCCTACGAGCCGGTGGCCCGCGCGATGCTGGACGCCGGCTGGGAGTTCATGGCCCACGGGGTCGTCCAGGGAGCGATGCACCTGCTCCCCGATCAGCGAAAGGCCATCCGGCAGGCCCTCGAGCTGCTGGAGAAGTTCACCGGCAAGCGGCCGAAGGGCTGGCTCGGGCCGGGCCTGACCGAGACGTGGGAGACGCTCGACTATCTCCGCGCCGAGGGCATCGAGTACGTCTCCGACTGGGTCAACGACGATCAGCCCTACGAGATCCGCACCCAGTCGGGGCCGCTCGTCTCGGTGCCCTACACGCTCGAGCTGAACGACATCCCGATGATGGTGGTCCAGCACCACACGTCCAGCGAGTGGCTGCGGCGCGCGAAGGACCAGTTCGACCGGCTCTACGCCGAGGGGGCGAAGAACCCGCGGGTGATGGCGCTGGCCGTGCATCCCTATATCTCGGGCGTCCCGCACCGCATCAAGTACTTCGAGGCGGTGTACGACTACATCCGCAAGAAGCCCGGCGTGTGGATGACCACCGGCGAGGAGATCTACGAGTGGTACAAGCAGTCGCGCCGGTGATCGCGTCGCGACGGGCCTCTGCCCTGCTGGCCCTGGGCTTGCTGGCCGCCGCCCTGCCCGGCGCGGCCGAGGCCCAGGGCGAGCCGAAGCTCAAGGTGCCGCCCGGCTTCGCCATCGACGTGTTCGCGGACAAGGTCGGCAGCGTGCGCTTCATGGCCATCGACCCCGCCGGCACCCTTCTGGTCTCCGAGCCCTCCGCGGGCCGCGTGCTGGCCCTGCCCGACAAGAATGGCCGCGGCAAGGCCGATTCCGTGCAGACGGTGGTGACCGGCCTCGATCAGCCGCACGGCCTGGCCTTCCACGAGGGCGCGCTCTACGTCGCGGAAACCTCGCGCGTGCAGCGCTTCGCCTACGATCCGGCCACCATGAAGGCCACGCAGCCCACCCTGCTGACGCGCCTGCCCGCGGGCGGCGGCCACTGGACGCGCACCGTGGTCTTCGGGCCCGACGGGCTCATGTACGTCTCGGTCGGCTCGTCCTGCAACGTCTGCCGCGAGAGCGACAAGCGGCGGGCCGCGGTGCTGCGCTTCAACGCGGACGGCTCGGGCGAGCAGCTCTTCGCCTCCGGCCTCCGCAACGCGGTGGGCCTGGCCTTCCACCCGACCAGCGGCGTGCTCTGGGCCACCGTGAACGAGCGCGACTGGCGCGGCGACGACGTGCCGCCCGACTACGTGACCGAGATCCGCGAGGGCACCGTCCACGGCTGGCCCGACTGCATGACGGTGCGCGGCCGCGTGATCACCGACACGAGCTTCACGAAGAGCGCCACGTGCGACAAGGTGACGCCGCCCACCGTGGAGATCCAGGCGCACTCGGCGCCGATCGGGCTCGCCTTCTACACCGGCACCCAGTTCCCGGAGGAGTACCGCGGCAGTCTCTTCGTCGCCTATCGCGGCTCGTGGAATCGCAGCCTGCCCACCGGCTACAAGATCGTGCGCATCCGCGTCCGCGACGGCCAGCCGCCGGCGGTGGAAGATTTCGCCACCGGCTGGCTCGAGGGCACCTCGTCGTGGGGCCGGCCCGTCGACCTGGTGGTGGGGCGCGACGGCGCGCTCTATCTCTCCGATCAGGGCGCCGGCCGCATCTACCGCATCACCTATCGGCCATGACCCACATCGATCTGTCGCCACCCGCGCGCGCGATCCGAGCGCCCGGCGCGAACGTTCGTTGGCTCATGCTGGCCGTCATCTTCCTCACGCGCACCTCGATGGGCTTTCAGTTCCAGTCGATTGCCGCGCTCACCCCGTTCGTGGTGCCCGCCTTCGAGCTGAGCTACGCCCAGGTGGGTCTGCTCATGGGCCTCTTCATGCTGCCGGGCGTGGTCATCGCGCTGCCGGGCGGCCTGCTCGGCCAGCGGTTCGGCAGCCTGCGCGTGGTGATCGCGGGGCTCGGCCTCATGATCGTGGGCGGCATGATCGTGTCCTACAGCGGCGGGCTCCACTCCGCGGCGCTCGGGCGCTCGGTCGGCGGGGTGGGCGGCGTGCTGGTGAACATCATGCTGGCGCGCATGGTGGCCGGCTGGTTCCGCGAGCGCGAGCTGCAGACCGCGATGGGCCTGATGCTCTCGGCGTGGCCCTTCGGCATGGCGCTGGCGCTCGTCATCCTGGGCCCGCTGGCCGCGGCCACCTCGTGGCGCATCGCGGAGTACGTCACGGTGGTCGCGGCCGGCCTGGCGCTGGCGCTGATCGCGCTCGCCTACAAGGAGGCGCCGGCCGAGCCGGGCGCGCCCGCCGACGGCGCGAGCGCCGAGCCGGCGAAGTTCCACCTCGGCGTGCCGGGGCGCGTGTGGGCGCTCGCGGTCAGCGCCGGGATCGGGTGGGCGCTGCTGAACGCCAGCGTGATCGTGGTGGCGAGCTTCGCGCCCAGCTTCCTCATGTCGCGCGGGGCCTCGGTGGGCGAGGCGGGCGGCATCACCGGGCTCGCGCTCTGGATCAGCATCATCTCGGTGCCGCTCGGTGGCCTGGTGGCGGACCGGCTCCGGAAGCCGCGCCTGCTGATCGTGGTGGGCTGCGTGGCCACCGCGCTCACCATCGCGTGCGCGGCGCGCGCGCCCTGGCCCGCGCTCTGGCTGGTGGCGAGCGGCATCCTGCTGGGCCTGCCGCCCGGCATCATGATGGCGCTGCTGCCGCGCGCGGTGCGGCCCGAGCACCTGGCCACCGCGCTCGGCGTGTTCTACGCGCTCTTCTACCTCGGCATGGCGGTCTCGCAGACCATCGCCGGCGCCCTGCGCGACATCACCGGCGACCCGGCCATGCCCTTACTGTTTGCCTCGGGGCTCATGCTCGCCACCATCGCGGCGGTCACCGTGTTCTGGCGCATCGAGGGACGCGCGGCGGGCAGTGTAGACTGAGCGGTATGCGCGAGCCGGGCGACATCCTCCTCGTGGCCTGCTACGAGCTCGGCCACCAGCCGCTGGCCGTGGCGTGGCCCGCCGCCTTCCTCGAGCGCGCCGGCTACCGGCCCGCGCTGATGGACACCTCGGTCGAGCCGGTCGACGCGCAGAAGCTGGCGCACGCGACGGTGGTGGCGGTCTCGGTGCCCATGCACACCGCGCTGCGCCTCGGGCTCGAGGTCGCCGCGCGCGCCCGTGCCGCCAATCCGAGCGCGCACGTCTGCTTCTTCGGCCTCTACGTCACGCTCAACGCCGAGTTTCTCTTCGGTCACGGCGTCGACAGCGTCATCGGGGGCGAGGCGGAGACGCCGCTGCTGGCCCTGATCGAGGCGCTCGAGCGCGGAGACCGGGGCCCGGTGCCCGGGGTGGGCCGGCCGGGCCAGCCCGCCGCGCCGCATCTCCGGCGCCTCGACTTCCCGGTGCCGAGCCGTGCGGGGCTGCCGTCGATCAAGAAGTACGCGCACCTCGAGCGCGACGGCCGCATGGAGCTGGCCGCCTACGTGGAGTCGAGCCGCGGGTGCCTGCACCGCTGCCGCCACTGCCCGATCCCGCCGGTGTACGGCGGGCGCTTCTTCGCGGTGCCGCGCGAGGTCGTGCTGGCCGACGTGCGCCAGCAGATCGAGGCGGGCGCGCGCCACGTCACCTTCGGCGACCCGGACTTCCTCAACGGGCCGACCCACGCCCTCGCGGTGGCGCGCGATCTCCACGCCGAGTGGCCCGACGTCACCTTCGACTTCACGGCCAAGATCGAGCACCTGCTGCGCCACCGCGCGCACCTGTCTGCGCTGCGGGAGGCGGGCTGCCTCTTCGTGGTCTCCGCGGCCGAGTCGCTGAGCGACACCGTGCTCGCGCATCTGGAGAAGGGCCACACGCGCGCCGACATCCTGACCGCGCTCGCGGCCACGCGAGAGGCCGGCATCACGCTCCGGCCCACCTGGGTGGCCTTCACGCCGTGGACCACGCTCGACGACCACTGCGCGTGGCTCGACTTCCTGGCCGCCGAGGCGCTGATCGACCACGTCGACCCGGTGCAGTACGGCCTGCGCCTGCTGGTGCCGCCGGGCTCGCTGCTGCTCGAGACCGAGGCGCTCCGACCGCACCTGGGCCCGCTCGAGCAGGAGACGCTCTCCTATCGCTGGACGCACCCCGACCCGCGCATGGATCGGCTGCAGGCGGAGACCGCGCAGATCGTCGCCCAAGCAGTGGAGGTCCAGGCGGACACGCCCGGAATCTTCGACCGCGTGCGCGCGATGGCGGTGGAGGCGGCCGGGGTCGCTGCGCCCGCGCCGCTGCGGGGCGAGATGGCCAAGGGACGCAAGCGCCCGCCGCGGCTCAGCGAGGCCTGGTTCTGCTGAGCGGAGCCCACCCGGGGCCAGTTGGCCCTGACGTCGCAGAGTCGCCTGTAGCCCGGGTACCCTGAGCCGTCCTCATGGCGCGGATCGAGCTGATCAACATCTGCGCGACGCTTCGGGGCGGGGAGCGCGCGACGTCCGGCTCATCCGGCGGTCGAAGCCCGACCTTCTCCATCCGCGACCTGGACCTGTCGGTGTTCGACGGCGAGACCCTCGTGATCCTCGGGCCCAGCGGATGCGGCAAGACCACGCTCCTGAAGATCATCGCCGGCCTGATCGCGCCCGACTCCGGAGACGTGCACTACGACGGCATGAGCATGAACGCCGTCCCACCCGGTAGCCGGCGCGTCGGCATGGTCTTCCAGAACTACGCGCTCTATCCGCACCTGACCTCGAGGACCAACGTGCTGTCGTATTTCCTGTTCCGGAAGAAGACCCCGGAGCTGAGCGCGCTGGCGCGGGAGAAGTATCGGCGGACCAGCGAGCTGATGGGGGTCGAGCTCGAGAGTCTGATGGATCGCCGGCCGACCACGCTGTCCGGCGGCGAGAAGCAGCGCGTCGCGCTCGGGCGCTGCATCACGCGCGAGCCCGCCGTCTTCCTGCTGGACGAGCCCTTCTCGAATCTGGATCAGGCGCTCCGGG
>Ga0137409_10004969_pt2 | contig 12707 bp, 14 predicted proteins | sample CZODoug1_16funga_FD_122059 | JGI IMG/M metagenome (GOLD analysis project Ga0137409, IMG submission 122059) | Vadose zone soil fungal communities from Angelo Coast Range Reserve, California, USA - CZODoug1_16fungal (Hybrid Assembly) | ecosystem: Environmental > Terrestrial > Soil > Vadose zone...
CCGGGATGCGACGGGCCTGCCACTCCAGCAGCACGACCAGGACCCCGGCCAGGAATCCGGCACCGCCCAGGAAGAGGTTGCTGGGCGCGTGGAGCGCCAGCGCGTGCGCCAGGGCGAAGCCGGCGGCGGTGGCCGCCATCAGCACCAGCACCCGGACGATGAGAATGCCTAGCTGCATTCAGGCCTCACGGTCCCAACAGGACTTTCACTGCCTCGTCCACCGAGCCCACGCCCTGCACATCGAGCGCGAGCCCCGAGACGCCGGAGAGGCTGCTCTGGGGCACCACGGCCGCGGCGAAGCCAAGGGCCGCCGCTTCCTTGAGCCGTGCCTCGAGTCCGGTCACCGCCCGTACCTCCCCGGCCAGTCCCACCTCCCCGATCACCACCAGATCCCCTCGCACCGGCCGGTCCAGGTAGCTCGAGGCCGCCGCGAGCACCAGCCCCAGGTCCGCCGCGGGCTCCGAGGCCCGCGCGCCGCCGGCGACATTGACGAAGGCGTCCTGGGACTGCAGGGGGAAGCCCACCCGCTTCTCCAGCACCGCCAGCAGCAAGCATACGCGATTGTAGTCGGCGCCCAGCACAGTACGGCGCGGGGTCCCGAACCCCGCCGGGGTCACCAGGGCCTGGATCTCGACCAGGAGCGGCCGGGTACCCTCGAGGCTTGCCACCACGACCGAGCCGGCCGCGTCCTTCGGCCGCTCGGCCAGGAAGAAGCCGGAGGGGTTCCGGACCTCGGTGAGCCCCTGGGTCCCCATCTCGAACACCCCGATCTCATTGGTGGATCCGAAGCGGTTCTTGACCGCGCGCAGCACCCGGTAGGCGTGGTGCTGCTCCCCCTCGAAGTAGAGGACGGTGTCCACCAGGTGCTCCAGCACCCGGGGCCCGGCGATGGCGCCCTCCTTGGTGACGTGCCCCACCAGGAAGGTCGCGATCCCGCGGCCCTTGGCCAGGGCCATGAGCCGGGCGCCGCACTCCCGGACCTGGCTCACGCTGCCGGGCGCCGACTCGAGTCCCGGCAGGTAGACCGTCTGGATCGAGTCCACGATCAGGAAGCGGGGCTGGAGCGCGGTCACGTGGGCTTCCACCGCCTGAAGATCGGTCTCGGCGACGAAGTAGAGGCCGGCGGACGTGGACCCGAGCCGGTCCGCCCGCAGCTTCACCTGAGCCGCCGACTCCTCGCCCGAGACGTAGAGCACTGGGCCGGCCCGCTCGGCCAGCTGCCGGCTCACCTGGAGCAACAGGGTCGACTTGCCGATGCCGGGATCGCCGCCGATGAGCACGAGCGAGCCCGTCACCACGCCGCCACCCAGGACGCGATCGAGCTCCGCCATGCCGCTCGACGTCCGCTGCCCGCCCGCCTCGACCCGGATCTCGCCGATCGGCTGGGGGCGGGTCGCCGCGAGGCTCGGCCGCGCCGCCGGGCCGCGCGCGGGCGCCACCCGCTCCTCCACCAGCTGGACGTAGGTCCCCACCCGGGCGCAGTCGGGACAGGTGCCGGGCTTCGGCGCCGCGAGCCCGCACTCCTGGCAGCGGTAGGTGGAGCGCTCGCGCGCCATCAGCGGCCGCCGGCCCCCGCCGACTCGACCGCGCGGCCCGAGTCGATCGTGGAGCGGATCAGAGTCCGCAGGAGGAAGCTCCGGCGCGCGCCCTCGAGGAACTGCACCAGGTTCTCGTAGACCGTCGGGTCCTCGAGCAGGCCGCCCATGGTCCCCTCGCCCGCCTTGAGCCGGTCGGTGACCGCGCGCAGGTTGGCCATCGCGACGCGGAAGTCGGCGGTGGCGTCGCCCAGGGCGCCCGCGGTGCCGTCGCTGCCGTCGCGGGTGAGCTGGCCGAGCAGGCCCTGCCCCTGCGCCACCCGCTCGGACACGTCGCGGAAGTTGTGGGCCACCGCGCGCAGGTCGTCGGCCACCGCCTTGTACTGCGGGTCGTAGAGCAGCGCGCTCAGCAGGGTCTCCCGGCCGTCCGCCTTCTCCGCCCCACGGCCGAGCGCGTCCATCGCGGTGAGCAGCGCGCGGGCCGATTTGCCGCTCTCCGGCGAGAGCAGGACGCCCACCGCGCTGTCGCCCTGCTCGGCGCGGGCCAGGATCTGCTGGGTGCGGGCCAGGATCGCGTTGAGCCGGTTGAGCGACTCCGGCTCGTCGTAGACCAGGGCGTGGACCAGGCCCTTGCCGGTCTCCACCTCCTTGGCGATCCGATCCACGCGGGCCACCGTGGACTTGAGTCCGGCAGCCAGCTCCTTCACGGTCTGCATGGTCTCGACCCCGGCCTTGAACATCTGCTGCATCTCGAACGACTCGCTCGACGCGAGGGTCTCCCCCGGCTTGAGCGCGGGCACCGACGTGGAGCCGAGGGTGATCTCGACGATCTTGTCGCCGAGCAGCCCCTGGGTCGCGATGCGCGCCTCCGAGTCGCGACGGATCCGCTCCGAGAATCGCCGCGCGATCGTGAGGGTCACCCGCACCTTGCTCCCGGGCTGCTCGGGCAGCGTGACCGCGGTCACCCGCCCGATCTGCACCCCGGCCAGCCGCACGGTGGCGCCCTCGATGAGGCCGCCCACCTCGACGAACTCGACGGTGAGGTCGTACTTGCGCTCGAAGTAGCGGCCCTGCGCCCCGAGCAGATAGATGATCGCGACGAACACGAGGAGGCCCGAGAGGATGAAGGCGCCGATCCGGACCTGCAGAGCGAACTGGGAGCGCTCGGCGGGCACGGCTAGATCTCCCGCAGCTCGCCGGCGAGGAACCGGCGCACGTCGGGGTTGGCCGAGCGGTGGATCTCCGCCGGCGTGCCCATGTCCGCGAAGTTCCCACCCAGCAGGATCGCCATCTGGTCGGCCACCAGCTCCGCGAACTCCACGTCGTGGGTCACCACGATCGCGGTGTCGCAGATGCCGGTGCGGAGCTGGGCGATGAGCTGGGCCACCAGCCGCGCGTTGGTCGGGTCGAGGCCGGCGGTCGGCTCGTCGAAGAACACCACCTCCGGCTCCATCACGAGGGCGCGCGCGATACCGACCCGCTTGCGCATGCCGCCGCTCAGCTCGGCGGGCATCAGCTCGTCGGTGTCGGGCAGTCCCACCAGGGTCAGGAAGTGGTGCACCCGCTCGGTGATCTCCCGCAGCGGCATCCGGGTGTGCTCGCGAAGCGGGTAGGCCACGTTCTCGAACACCGAGAGCGAGTCGAAGAGGGCCGCGCCCTGGAAGACGAAGCCAGAGCGGCGCCGCACCGGCAGCATGGCCTCCTCGGTCATCCGGTCGATGCGCGCGCCGAAGAGGGACACCGCGCCCGAGTCCGGATAGATCAGGCCGGAGGCGATGCGCAGCAGCACGGTCTTGCCGGTGCCGCTGCCGCCCATCACCGCGAGGATCGTCCCCTTGGCCAGGGCCAGGTCGATCCCCCGCAGGACGTGCTTGCGGTCGAACGACTTCCACACGTTCCGCAGCTCGACGAGCGGACCATCGGTGGCCACGTCTCTCACCAGAACATCAGGAGGAAGAGCTTCGTGATGAAGAAGTCCGAGATGATCACGCCCATCGCCACCTGCACCACCGTCGCGGTGGTGGAGCGGCCGAGGCCCTCGGTGCCGCCCTCGGTGGCGAGCCCGTTGTAGCAGCCGATCAGGGTGACCAGGGCCCCGAAGACCACGCTCTTGCCGATCCCGGTCAGGAAATCCTTGAGCACCACCCAGTAGGCGATGGTGTTCCAGTAGAGATACGGGTCGACGTTGCGGTCGAACACAGCGATCAGCATACCTCCGAGCAGGCCCATTCCGTCGGCCAGGATCGTGACCAGGGGGAAGACCAGTAGCGCGGCCATCAGCCGCGGGACGATCAGCTTCTTGACGTAGTTGACCCCCAGGGCCCGGAGGGCGTCGATCTGCTCGGTGACCTTCATGGAGCCCACCTCGGCGGTGATGCCCGAGGCCACCTTGCCGCCGACCAGGATGGCGGTCAGCACCGGGCCCAGCTCGCGGAGGATCGACAGCGCGACCACCGGCCCCACGTAGTTCTCCGCGCCGAAGCGGGCCATGTTCACCGCGGTCTGGAGTGCCAGCACCATCCCGGTGAACAGCGCCGCGGTGAGCGCCACCGTGAGCGAGCGCACTCCGATGATGTCGATCTCGCGGGCGACCAGCCAGAAGTACGAGGGCGGCAGCGTGAGGTTCCGGGCCACCCGGACCGTGAGCAGCCCGAGGCCGCCGTACCACACCGCCGACTCGCGCAGATGCCGCCGCAGGTCCTGGACGATCATCGAGGCCCCTCCAGCGCGAAGCTCTCGACCAGGGCCTGGAAGGCGGGCCGGCCCGCGTCGAACGCCACGCTCGGCGCCACGTACAGGAAGTCGTGCACGCACGGCTCGGCCCGGACGACCAGGGCCTCCACCGTGACGTCGCGGCCGTCGGCCTGGCCCCGCACCACCGAGCGGGCCGCCTCGTGGCCGGCCACCGTGGTCGTCCCGGTCTCGATCACCTCTCGCCGGGTGAGGCCGAAGGTCAGGTGCCGCGCCAGCACGTCGAGCGAGCGGGACGCCTCGCGACCCGCGCAGGTGGCGTCGACCAGCATGCCGGCGGGCCCCGCCGCGCCCTGCAGCGAGAGATCCGCCCGCGGGCCGCGCTCCACCCTCCACCCGCTGGCCGGGAGCGTCACCCGGTAGCCCTTGGCGGAGTGGTAGATCCCGTTCTCGATGCGGCCGGTGGCGGTGGCACAGCCGGCGAGGAAGGTCCCCACGATCGGGTTTCTGATCCCGAGTTCTGCGACCGGCACCGCGCGGCAATTCGATGCCTTCAAGCAAGCCCTGCGTGATCTGGGCTACATCGAGGGACACAATCTTGCGATTGAGCCGCGATACGCGGATGACAGACCCGAGCGGCTGCCCGCGCTTGCCGCCGAACTCGCCACCCTTCACGTCGAGGTGTTGGTGGTGACCTCCAACAGAGTCGCCGAGGCGGTGCAGCAGACGACAACGACGATCCCGATCGTCATGACGACTGCCGAAGAGCCGGTTCGCTTTGGACTCGCTAAGAGTCTCGCGCGTCCTGGTGGCAACATCATGGGGGTGACGGTCGTGCCCGGTGCGGAGATCTATGGCAAGAACCTGGAGTTGCTGACCGAGGTCCTGCCGCAGGGCGCGCGGATCGGGGTGCTCTTCGACGTCACCCAGTCAGTCCATGCCCTCTGGCTGCATGCCACGGAGGAGGCCGCCCGGGGGTTAGGGGTGACGCTGGTGCCGGCCGGGGTCCGCCGTGCGGAGGAGTTCGAACACGCGTTGGCAGTGATGCAACACGGGAACGCAACGGGCTTCGTCATCCTGGGTGGGCCTTTACTCTCTTCCGTAGGCAACAACGAGCGGATCAACGCTCTCGCCGTGCGGAGCGGGCTGGCCGCCATGTGGCTCGGTCGACCCGGCGCAGAGGCAGGGGGCTTGATGTCGTACGGTGACGATGGGCTTGATCGCTGGCGCCGTGCGGCGACCGAGTCGCGCACGACTTTTTCCACCACATCGAGCGGCAAGCGATTCAAATCGGAGAACTTGATGAAACTGCGCTTGGGGTCGACGCCGAGCAGCGCCTCCTTGTGCTTCACCACGACGTCCTGCTCGGCGACATAAAGGGACATATGTTTGCGCCCTGATTCCAACGCAAACAACGGCCCATCCAATTCGTAAAACGCCAGCCCATAGCGCATGCTCTCGCGTACACCACGCGCAGAGCGACGGATCATGCTGCAAACCCTAGCCATGGCAACCCGGCGATCCGGCGGCAAATCTCGCAAGTACGCGCCCACCGTCGTCGCTGTCACCGTCACTTGAACCCTCCGACGTAACCCGTCTCAACATGTGATTTTAACCGAGCGCGACCCTTGCGCCCTGACCGCCTGTTCTGCCTGCCCGGTCGCCTGGTCGGAAACGCTTGACCGCTCAATGGCTTCGGCCCGCTCCAGACCAGCACAGATGGGGTCGGACGGTGCGCAAATCCACCCTTTCCCGCTCTCGGTCTGGCCCCTAGCCGCTCGGACCAGGGTCAAAAGATCGCCAATCACCTATTGCTTTTTCGCACGATCGTGCTAAATTGCCCCCATGAACACCGAGCTGACAAAGTCCGGCCTGACTCGCGCATCGATCATCGATGCGGGGATAGCCATGGCGCAGGAGACCGGCCTGGAGAGCCTGACGATCGGCACGGTGGCCGACCGGGTTGGCTTGTCCAAGAGCGGGGTGTTCTCTCGGATCAGTTCCCGCGAAGAGTTGCAAATCGCCGTACTGAACGAATATGCCCGCCGCATGACTGAACGGGCGCTGCTGCCGGCGCTGCGTGCGCCGCGTGGCCTGCCGCGCTTGCGGGCGATCTGGAACGGATGGCTTGACTGGGTGCGCGACGAAAAGATCGGCTCGAGTTGCCTGTTCATCAGTGGCGCGGTCGAATACGACGACCGTCCCGGGCCGGTGCGCGACGCGGTCTTCAACGGGCTGGCGGAGTGGCGGCGCCAGCTGGCTCGCACCGTGCGCCAGTCGATCGACGAAGGGCACCTGCGCCAGGACGCCGATCCCGAGCAGATCGCGTTCGAGCTGTCATCGATCATCCTGGGTGTGCACAACGACATCCGGTTGTTTCGCGATGCGCGCGCCTTTAGCCGCGCCCGCGTGGCGTTTGACCGCCTTCTGGCGGACGTGGCGTTGAGCAGCTAGCTGGTTTTTTTTGAGTGAATTTCGCACGACCGTGCGAGGAGGACTGAAGATGCTTGGTACGTACCTGATCGGCGAAGCGGTTCTCAAGATGATCGAGGCGGGCGCCAATGTGCTGCTGCGCGCTGTCGGTGGCCCGGACCATGTGCCCAACTGCAATGAGGACTTCGTATGGTATTGATGCTGCTGGCCGGCCTGATGCGGGCGCTTTCGCGCCTGGCACCCCAAGCCGCTGGCCGGGTTGCGTGGCTGCTTACGCGGCGCACACGCAAGCGCGTAGGGCACTCGACCTTCGGCAAACTGACTGACCGTTTTCGCGTGCGTGGCGGTGAAGTTGTCGTGCATCGCCTGGGTGCCAACGGCGGACCGCGCGTGTTGCTCGTACACGGCTGGAACGGTGCTGCGGTCGACTGGCACGTGCTCGCCGAGGCACTGGTCGCTGACGGTTTTTGCGTGACTGCGCTCGACCTGCCCGCGCACGGAGCAAGTCCTGGCCGCGTGAGTTCATTGCCGCGCTTCGTGCGCGGCGTGATGGAAGCCAATCGGCGTCATGGTCCATTCGACATCTGGATCGCGCACTCGATGGGCGGCGCTGCGGCACTGGCCGCGCTTGCAGCGGGAGCGCCGGCGCGACGACTGATCCTGATCGGCGGCCTCGTCGATCCGGCCGGCGCGTTGCGCGAATTCGCGCGCGGCTTCGGTCTGAATGCTGCGGCAACCCGCGCGTACCTCGCCGGCATCGAGCGCGAAGAACAGATGCCACTCACCGACGTCGACGGCTTGCGCAATGCGCGCGCAATCACCACACCCACATTGGTCGTGCACGACGAGGACGATCGTGTGATCCCGATTGAACATGGACGCAAACTCGCCGCCGCTCTGCGCGGTGCGGAGTTGCTGCAAACAAACGGACTTGGCCATCGCCGCATCCTGAGCGACCAGGCGATCGTGCAATCGGTTGTTGCGTTCGCCAAGCGCTGACGCGCGCGCATGGCGCGCGGCCGGCTAGCGCGGCGCTTTCTGCAGGCGGCGCAGCATCGCTTCGCGGTCAGGGAACCGGGTGCAATCGACCTGGTCCATGGTCGCTGCCTTGAATTTCTGCGTCGGTACATCGGCGCGAATCACGGTCTGTGCGGTGCTCAGACGCAGTTCATTGCCGGTGCTGCGCCACTTGGCGCCGATCACCACGAAGCCCGTGTCCTGGACGCCGCGGCCGATGCATTGCAAGCTGGCCGAATCGCCCGCGGTTTCGCCGGGCCATGCACGGTCATCGAGGATCTGGAATCTGAGTCGCGCCTGCTTTGCGTCGACCATTTCGAGCACCGATCGGCGCAGCATCCAGGTGTGCACCACACCATCGCAGTCGACGATCCAGACCTCGAGATCGGTCGACGAGACGCGCGAGCGCCAGGGCGGCTCGATGTGGCAGCTGGGCGGCATCTGCAGGCCGACGCCAGGCTCGCTATAGACCGGGCGGCCGGCGAATGACTCCTGCGCCGCAGACAAGCCGGGCAGCGACGCGAGCAATGTCGCGCTCAGGGCGAGCGTTCCAGCGATCCTGGTTTTCATGGCTGGCAGATTAGCGCGGCTTGTAGAAAACGAAGTCGGCCGAGAAATCTACCCTTAGCAGCCGATTTTGCTGGGAGGCCTCGCAACGCGCCGGCGGCATCCCGCCATTCGTGTTGACGCGCTGCACGTAAGTCACACCCGTCAGCACACCCTGGCTAAACGATCGTGTTGAAAGCAACAGCCACCGCAGGTTGTTGGGATCCGGCGACTCGTCGAAGTCAACCACGGTACCGAGCAATCGGCTGCCGTCGGTGTGCTCGAACGAAAAATTCGCTCCGTGGCGGATCACCGCCTTGCCGGACGCATCCGCGAGATCGGCCTCGGGCAGGCGAAACACCCATGAATAACCGGCCCCGCGTGGTTCGCAGCGAAACACCTGTACGCCCCGCCCTTGCAGGCGCAGTACCGGTTCAACCGTATCGGGTGTCTTGATACGACTGAAAAAGCCCAGCGGCGGCGGCGGTGTTGCGGGAGGGGTTGTCGGTGATGCAGAGGGCGCCTCTCCTGGCCGGCTTGGTGGCGGGGTCGTGCCCGGTGCCGTCGCACATGCGGACAGGACCGCGGCGACCAGCAGAACCCCCCAACGTAGTCCTGTTCCCGGGCGTAACTCAGTCATCTAGGTTGTCGATTCGATCGCCGCGACGCACGGCGGCACCGCCGGCGACGAGTTCGGCCACAGCACGTTCGATCACCGCCGCCTCCGTTTGATCCGCGAAATAGCGTTCGTTGATCAACTTGAGATAGCGGCTACCCGCGACGTGGCGGGTCAGATCGGCGATCGGTGCCGAGCGCACCTGCAGCAGCCAGAACTTGACCATGACCTTGGCGATCGAACGAGCGTTGCGCTCGGGACTTGCCTCGAGCGCCGCAAGGCGCCGGAGTGCGCGATCCAAAGCCGCAGCAACGTCCACGAATGGGGGTCCATGCCCGGGGATGACCACGCGCGGTTGCACCCGATCGATCCACTCGAGCACGCTGCGTTCTTCGGCAAACCCCGGCTCACCTTCGATCTCGGGAAAAATCGCGCCGAACCCGTTCTCCCAGAGCGCATCGGCGGAAAGCAGGATGCGTTCGTCGTGGTTGTAGAGCATGACCATCTTCGGGTCGTGCCCCGGCGCGGCGACTACCTGCCAGGCCAGGCGGCCGAGTTCGATGAACGCATCGGGCTCGAGCAGCGTGTCGTGACGGAACCGCGGGCAGTACTGGCCGGTCGGTGCGTAACTCAGCGCTTCTTCATCCCAGCGCGCAACGGCATCGGCGTCGCCCGGCGGAATGATGATCGACGCACCGTATTCGGCCTGCAGGGCGGCGTTGCCGCCGACATGGTCGGAGTGCAGGTGCGTGTTGACGATGCGCGTCAGCGGCTTGCCCGCCAGCGCGGCACGGACCAGTTGCAGCGTCTGCAGCGCATGCGTGCCGTACCCGGTGTCGACGATGCTTGCACAAACACCGTCGTCGAAAAGCACGTTGTTCGAGGAAAGCCAGCCGCGCTCGATAACGGTCAACGTGGACGGAAGCGCGACCGGCCTGGTCATGTGACGTCCCGCCGCCGGTCGATTTCGACCCATACCGCGCGCTTTTCCGCATCCGACAATTTGGACCACTGCACGATCTCGTCGATGGTGCGCCAGCAGCCGTCGCACAAGCCGCTGACGGGATTCATGCGGCATACCGACGTGCACGGCGAAGGCACGGCGCTCACCAGCGCGCGCTCGGGAACCAGCGGAGCGGAAGAATCGGACATGGCGCGGAATGCAGGGGTGCGCGGATTGTCGCACCCGATCATGCCGACCCGTTTACGAAAAACTTAGGGTCCGTTGAGCGAAGATTTACGAACGACGCCGGCGCCGTCTCCCTACAGTGCCCACATCCAACCAGGGAGGAATTCATGAGCAACTCCACGCATCGCGTGAATCTTTACGCGGCGGTACACAAAGGCCTGCGCGCCGCGCTCGCGCAAGCGCTGGTCGAGGCCGGCAGGATGGACACCACCGACATCGACGAGACCGCGTGCGTCCTCGGGTCGGTGCGCGATCTCATCACACTGTGCCGCACTCACCTCACGCAGGAAGATTCGTTCGTGCATGCAGCGATGCAGGCGCGCCGGCCCGGCTCGGCCGCGGTCACGCTGGGCGATCACGAACATCACAAACAATCGTTCGTCGAGATCGAAGACGCGGTGTGTGCAGTGGAGGATTCGGTCGCCGCGGAGCGGGTCGCCGCGGCAGGACGGCTCTATGCGCTGCTGGCACTGTTCGTCGCCGACAACTACGAACACATGCACATCGAGGAAACCCGGAACAACGAGGTGCTCTGGGCGGACTACACCGACGCGGAGCTGCTGGCGATCAAGGGCCGCCTGCTTGCTGCGATCCCGCCGGAAATCAACCTGGCCTTCCTGCGCTGGATGGCACCCAACCTGTCGGCGGCTGAACGCGCGGACCTGCTGCTCGGCGCCCGCCCTTCCATGCCGCCCGCTGCTTTCGACGCGGGATTGGCGCTCATCAAGAACCACATGAGCGCACGCGATTGGTACAAGCTGCAGGTTGCGCTCAGGCCACTCTCGGCTGCGGCGTAACTCCCGCGGTTCGCCTCAGGCTACTTCGACCAGCTTCACCGGCCGCTTCACCTCGAAGTGAAAACGGCCGCGCCCGGTTTTGACGATGCGCAGGAAACCGCTGCGCTCAACCAGTCGGCGCTGCAGCAGGATGAGGCGCGCCTCGAGGTTGTCGCCGACGTCGGGCAGCCGGATCGCCGGATCGAGGCGCAACTCGCGGTTGGAGAACTCGGTACGTCCCAGCGTGGAGTAGTCGCGCACGAGCTTGGCGAAAATCGAACCGGCCACGCCCTTGATCAGATAGTCGTCGTCGATGAATACGCTGTCATTGGCGCGATACAGGCGCACGATCGCCGCCGCACCCGGTTGCTCATGCGCCGGCGCGTTGGCGACGGGCGGCTCTTCGACCTGGGTTTCGGCCGCCTGCTGCAGCACTGCGATCGCCATGCCGAGCTGGGTTGCCACCGCCACCAGCGCGTCTTCGTCGTCGTACGAAAACCGCATGTCCTCGGGACTCTCGACGTAGAGCACCCCGGCGAGTTGTCCACCAAGCACGATCGGCACGGCGAGTTGGCTGGCCGGTGCCGGCAAACCCGGCAGCGGAATTTCGGTTTCGAGCTGCTCGGCGAATCCGCGCGCCGCGTGCTGCGCGCGCACCGCGCGACCATAGGTGTATTCCGATGTGAAGTGCGAGATGCGGATCGGCGTGCGAAACGCCGCCGCGGTACCGATCACGCCCTCGCCCACCGCGATCTCGGAGCCCACGCCTGAGGCCGAATATCCGCGCGTAGCGACCGTATAAAGGCGCGGCGCACGATTGCGGCTTGCCTCCAGCAGCAGCACCTTCGCGAAACGGATGCCGAGTTGTTCCTCGAGGGCAGCAAGCGTGTCGTCGAGCAACGTTCCAAGATCGGAATGCGCCGCCAGGCGTTCGCTGATACGACGTACCGCGGACATCGGATTGCAGCGCGCCGGCGCCGGCAGCTCCGTACCCGGTACGCGCTCGACATCCAATACCCGGTAGACGTCCGAACCACGCAGCACGAACACACCGCTCATGCCGGTGTGCGAGGCTATGCCGGCCAGCTTGGCCTTCATGCTCTCGTAGAGCGGCCCGCCTTCCTCGGTGCGCAAGTAGCGCAACGTGAGTCGATAGCTGGCGCCCGTATCGACGTCGGCGACATATGCCGACGCCTGCGGGTTGGCGCGTACGTTTTCGTAGGTCTTGTTGAAGAACTGGAAACTCAGCGCGACGTGTTCCCGGTCGACGTAGTGCACCTCCGAAACGTAGGTGATGTTCGGCGTTCCGTCGCGCGCGCAACTTGCCATCAACGACGGCACACCGCCGTCGAGGCAACCGCGGATCAGATCGAGCGAGATCTTCATGGCTTGAGCGGTGCACCGGCGCCCGGCCCCGGGGTCGCGGCCGAGCCGACCGGACGTCGTGTCGCGGTAAGCTATAACGACGCCAGAACCAAGGGTGCCACGATCGCGATCTGGGATATCGCCACCCGACAGATAGCGTCGTGGCTGCCGGTCACGGATCCAATCGCCCCGCTCGGTTTCGGCCAACCCGATCAGCTCCCCACGAACGGCCTCGCTTACAAAGATCAAGTCTCCCTGCCACCGGATCTGACCCGTCTCTTTGACCCGACGCACCTGGTGCATCGCGTCATACCACGGATCCTCGAGCCGCCCCGGGTAGGGGCGGGGTGATGCCACATAGACGCGCGCCGGTGGCTGCTGTCCCAGGGCTTCATGGGGCCGCTCGGTATTAAATTCGCCGCGCATCCGATCAAACCGCCGTTGCTGCTGCCGCGGCGTCGCCGCGGGCGGCGTGGCCGTGTCCTGCTGCAACGTCAGATGAAAGCGGTCGTGCCGGCCATTTTGCTCCGGATGACCGG
>Ga0137409_10005934_pt1 | contig 12707 bp, 10 predicted proteins | sample CZODoug1_16funga_FD_122059 | JGI IMG/M metagenome (GOLD analysis project Ga0137409, IMG submission 122059) | Vadose zone soil fungal communities from Angelo Coast Range Reserve, California, USA - CZODoug1_16fungal (Hybrid Assembly) | ecosystem: Environmental > Terrestrial > Soil > Vadose zone...
TCATGGGAATTTGGTGGCCCTGCAAACCGTACGGGTAGCCGCGGCCGTCCATATGTTCGTGATGCAACTCGATGCCTGGGAGCATTTCCTTCAACTGTGAAACCGGGCGCATGATGTTCGCGCCTTTCACGGTATGCTGTTTCATCAAACCGAATTCTTCCGGCGTCAGCGAACCAGGCTTTTTCAGCACGCGGTCCTCGACGCCGATTTTTCCGACGTCGTGCAGCAGCGCCGCAATCCGCAGTTTGTCCAATTCTTCTGTGGAAAGCCCCAATTCCTGCCCGATCAGCGTCGAATATTTTGCCACGCGGCCGGAGTGACCGCGCGTATATGGATCCTTTTCGTCGATGGCCGCGGCAAGCATTCGAATGGACCCGATAAATAGCTCGCGGTTTTCTTCAGCGGCTTCCTTCAGCCGCTCGATGTACTCTTCGATGTCGCCGGCCATCTTGTTGAAGTTCTCAGCCAGCTCGCTGATTTCCGAAGCCCCACGCACCGGAGAGCGCTGATGAAATTCACCGCGGCTGATCGCGCGCGTGGAAGCCGCCAACCCGCGAATCGGGCCGCTGATGCCAACGGCAAAGAAATATCCCACGAGAATCGCGGACAAAATAACGACGATCACGAAGGCCAGCGCTTGCTGGTTGAGTTCGGTAACGCCCGTGTCCGTTTGCGCTTGGTCCAAGCTGCGCTCTGCAATGACCGCCCAGTTCACTTCCGGGAAAGTGCTATACGTTCCAATCATCTCGATCGGGCGCTTCTTCGCGGTATCCGCAAAGCGAACCGTTTCCGTGTTGCGAAGATCCTGCGGCAGCGCCTTCACTTGCGCCACCAGGGAATTGCTGCTGACGTCCGCGCCAGGGACAAAGTTTTTTGTGTCCGGATGTGCTACCAGGCGGCCATTGTGATCAACAAGAAAAACCGTGCGGTGCCTCACGCTGGCCTCTTGCAACCGGTGCAGGATGGTATCCAGAGAAACCACCGCCGCCAGCATTCCAGTGAAGTTGCGATTTACGTCTTCCAGAGGTACCGCCACGACAAACGCGGGCCGGTTATCCGGCGCCAGCGCCAGAGGATCGCTGCGAAACTTGACCACCTGCGTCTGCTGCGACTGCAAGCATGTAACGAAAGCGCGCTGCAGCGCTCGCGCCACGAAGGGATCCTGCTCAGCCCGGAAATTTCCCTGCGACGCGCTTGTCCCTTTGCCGGACTTCCCGACGGCCGTCAGATAAATGAAAGTAGTGCGATTGCTGTCGACGAAATTCTCCAACAGGCGAGTGACCTTGGGCTCTGACGCCGAATCTTCGACGTTATCGATCAGGCCGGTAAGCGCCAGAATCTGGCGTTCGCTCAAGAGCTGTTGCGTCAGGTTGGATTCGAATAGCTGAATTTCCTGCGCCAGCGACCTGGTTAGGTCGGTTTGCTGTATCTTTTCCGTGTCCACCAGCTTGTCCTGGCTAAGTTTCAGCACCTGCATGTGGTACAGCCCGATCGGAAGCGCGCTCACTAACAGAAGCGCACCAAGAACGAGCCAAAGGATACGCACGCGCCCCGCGCGCACTTGTTCCCACCGAGATTTGAACGTCTGCGGCATTCCGACTATTCATTTTAGGAGAACGGGGGGAACTTAGGTGGCTGGGCCGCGCCACGCGACGCGCATATGCAACTGGGACTTTAGTACTACGGGCGACACAGACGCCACTTCCTGGGTTTTGCTACTCCCGCTTCAATGGCCGTTCCATGATGTCCCGAATCGCATCCTTGGGTGACTTTCCCTCGTGCAGGATAGCGTCCACCTGCTCTGTGATTGGCATTTCGATCCGATGCTCGCGCGCCAGTGCCAGCAATGGCGCCGCGGTGCCGACACCCTCCGCCACCATTCGCATGTTCGCCATGATTTCACCGAGCGAACATCCTTTGCCTAGCTCGATTCCCACAAAGCGATTGCGGCTGAGCGCGCCAGTGCAAGTGAGCACCAAATCCCCCAACCCTGCGAGACCGCTCAACGTCTCCGGCCGCGCCCCCAGCGCCACTGCCAAACGCGTCATTTCCGCGAGGCCGCGCGTGATCAGCGCTGCGAGCGCATTCGAACCAAGACCGAGCCCCTGGCAGGCCCCGGCGGCAATGGCCATGACGTTTTTCATCGCCCCGGCGAGCTCTACGCCAAGTACATCGTCGTTGGTGTACAGGCGGAAGTTTGGGCCGGCAAACTCTTCCTGCAGCTCGGTAACTAGCGCGGCATCGCGCGAAGCCAGAACGACCGCCGTGGGTTCGCCCCAAGCCGCCTCCAGCGCGAACGATGGCCCGGAAATCACCGCAATGCGCGGCGCAAATTTCGGCGTGACGACTTGCGCGATGACTTCGCTCATACGCAGATGAGTTGCTGGCTCCAGGCCTTTGCTGGCACTCACGAAACTCGCGCTTGGGGCGACGAATGGCAGCGCGGAAGCGTAAACCGCGCGCGCATCCGCGGATGGCACTGCGCCGACAATGACCTGAGCTCCAGAAAGCGCAACTTCCAATTCGCCATGAATTCGAATGCTTTCCGCCAATTTAGCACCGGGAAGATAAGTCTTGTTTTCGCGCTCGCGCTGCATCGATCCGGCGCGCTCGGCGTTGTGGACCCACAGCGAGACTTCATGCGGCTTGCGGCCCCGTGAAAACACGATTGCTAGCGCCGTGCCCCAGCCGCCCGCGCCGAGAATGGCAATTTTCGTCATTCCGTTTCTTTCTTTTTGCCGAAGGAAAAGCGCGGTTCGGTACCATCGACGAGGCGCTGAAGATTGCCGCCATGCTTGAAGATCACCAGCCCCGCGATGGCCAGCGTCCCCAGGTCAATCACGATCGGCGGCCCGTGACCCGGCGCCCACAAAAAATAAATCAGCAGCGGCATCGCCGCGGCCGCAGCAACGGACCCCAGCGAGACAAAGCGCCAGTAGACGACGCAAAGAATAAAGAGCAGCAACGCGCTGACCGCGGCGAGCGGTGACAGCGCAAGAAAAACGCCGAGAGCCGTGGCCACGCCTTTGCCACCCTTGAACTTCAGCCATACGGGGTAGCAGTGCCCGAGCAAAACGGAGAAAGCAGAGGTCATCATCCATGTCGCGCTGTCGTTGGTGGCGCGCGCCGCGAGCCAGACAGCTGCCACGCCCTTCGCGGTGTCAAAAATCAGCGTGAGAATTCCCGCCAGGGGGCCCGCAACGCGTGTGACGTTGGTCGCCCCGATGTTTCCGCTGCCGGCTTTTCGCACGTCCCCGCCGCCAAATACTTTTGCGAGTAGTAGTCCGAAGGGAATTGAGCCAAGAAGGTACGCTGCGAAAGGAATCGCAAGAAAAGTGGCAGGCATCCACGCCGAGAACATGCGCTGATCAGACCTCCGCCGCGAACGAAAAACTTTCGACCGTAGTGTACTCTGCGCCGGACGGTTTTAGCTTGCTTTCGATTAGATGAAATTGATGCGTGCGCAGCGAACCAAACTCGCGGCCAACATTTTGCTGGATCGCGACTCGAAGATTGTCTGGCAGTCGAGGCGGCTCGAACCGAGCCAGCGTCAGATGCGGTGAAAATGGCCTTTGCTCCCGCGCGATGCTGAGTGTTTCCGTTGTCTTTTCAATATCCGCCGCGAGAGTTTCCAGATTCGGCGAAGCCTCGATGCCCGCCCAGAAAACGCGCGGATGCCGTTCATTTGGGAAAAATCCCAGCCCACCAAAACCGAGCGTGACAGGTCGATCGGAGCGCAACTGAGCCAAAGCAGTTCGAATGGAAGCAAGTTGTGTCTCAGGAACTTCACCGATGAATTTCAGCGTCACATGAAGATTTTCCGGACGCACCCAGCGAGTTCTCGGCGAAACGGCGCGAAGCGAGTTCACTAATTCCGCTAGATGTTCTCGCACCGTCGAGGGAATCTCCAGCGCGACGAACAAACGCATCGGTGGTCAGGACCTTTTGGCCATGCGCGCCGGCGGCTCCCCGCCATTATACAGAAAATGAATTCGCACCAGATCGAGCGCCAGTTGCGAAGCGTGCCACCGAATCGCTTCGCGGTCGCCCGGAAAAACCACCCCGCGCTCCTTGATGCCCCCAGCATGCGAAAGCGCAATGTGCACCGTGCCCACTGGTTTTTCCTCGCTCCCTCCGCCCGGTCCCGCAATCCCGGTGATGCCCACGCCCAGCGTGCTCCCGACGTTTCGGCGAATGCCCTCCGCCAGCGCAATCGCCACTTCGCTGCTGACTGCCCCTTTAGACTGAATTATTTCCGGCGGAACATCCGCCCACGCCGTCTTCCGTTCGTTGCTGTAACTCACCACGCCACCCAGAAAATACGACGAGCTGCCCGCGATGCTCGTCAACCGCTGCGCCAGCAATCCGCCCGTGCAGCTTTCGGCCGCCGCGATCGTGGAGTTGTTTCTCGTCAGCAGGCCCGCCACCACTTCTTCCATTGAAGAACCGTCTTGCGAGTAAATCCGGTCGGCCAGCGCGATTTCGAATCCCTGTACGATTTCGTCCAGCGTTTTTTGCGCGTGCGCTGCGTCGCCGGTCCACATCCGCAAATGAATTTGTATTTCTCCCGGCGCCGCGAGGATCGTCGTGTTCACGTCGGCATAGCGCGTATAAATCGGCTTGATGCGCTGCTCCACGCCCGATTCACCCATGCCTGCAACGCGCAATTCCCGGTGAAACATTCGAATGCCCGAACTGCGCCTCTGCAGCCGCGGCAAAACCTGTTCCAGATACATGGGCTTTAATTCCCGTGGCGGCCCGGGCAGCAGCGCAATAATCCGCCCCGCATCCTCGATCCACAACCCCGGCGCCGACCCGCGCGGATTTTCCAGCACCGCAGCGCCTTCGGGCACCATCGCTTGCCGCACATTCACCGCCGGCATCTCCCGGCCCAGCTGACGGAAGCGCCCTTCGATGTACCGCAGAATTTCATTGTTGAGATTCAACTTGCGGCCAAGAAGGTCGGCAAGGGTTTCGCGCGTCAGGTCGTCTTCCGTGGGACCCAGCCCGCCCGAAGCGATCACCAGCTCGACGCGATCGAGCGCTTCCTTAAACGCCGCGCTCAGATAATCGCGATTGTCCCCAACGATCGATTTACGCACCACCTCGATGCCGAGCTTGTTCAGCTCTTCCGTCAAGAAGAGCGAGTTGGTGTCCATGCGGTCCGGAGTCAGCATTTCCGAGCCAACCGCGATGATTTCCGCTTTCATCTTGTTCAATTATCCGATCAAAGGCAGGCCACGAACGTCCCAATCGAGCGTGAAGAGAGAATCCGTCGTAGCAACAATCGCGCGGCCGGAAGGCTGCAACGCCATGCCCACAATACCCGAGCCGCTGAGAACCACCTCAGCTTGACCTTGCTCCGTAATTCGAACAATGCCGCGGCGCCCTCCGTAGGAAGCCGCCACATAAAGATTTCCGTCGCGATCCAAAGTGATTCCCTGCGGCCGTCCCAGCCCGCGGAAGAAAACGCTCACTTCGCCGCCCTGCGTGATGCGGTGGATCCGGTCGAAGCTGGAAGTCGTCGGGCCTGAGACGTACAAATCGCCACTGGGATGGAACGCCAGGTGATACGCCGCGACTGATGGCTCCATCGTGGCGAAAACAAAAATCTCTCGGCTCGGGCTGATTTTAAAAACCGTCCCGCTGCGGTCGCCAACGTATAAATTGCCGTTGGGATCGAACGCCAGCCCCGTCGCTATGCCCATGCCTTCGATCCACTGCTCGCCGCGGCCTTCGGGCGTGATGCGATGAATCGTCCCGTCATTGCGGCAGGAAACAAAGAGGTTGCCCATGCGGTCTAATGCCAGGCCGCTGGGATTGACCAGCGAAGTGATGAACGGCTTCACGCTGTAATTTGCCGTGATTTTGTAGAGCGAAACGGGAACTCGTTGCCCGCGCTGCCCGGAAAACGTTACATAAATGTTGCCGTCCAGATCCACCGCAGGATTCGCCACCGGATGCAGGTTGTCCGCGATTTGCAGCCCGATGTGCACGGGGTGCGGCTGGCTTTCGTGCTCGCCCGCGGCCACCCGCACCACACCACCGCTCGCGCCTTCCGGAACCCGCGCCACCACACGATTCTCGCAGGCCAACGCGACGCCGGCTTCGGCATCCCCAAAGCGCACCAGCGGACGCGACTGTGTCCGTGAAACGAAGCCCCGCCCATGAATCGTCATCTCGCCGCCGGGAATGGCCGCGGCGGGCGCAACTCGCTCTATGTGCGGAATCCCGTTTTTTTCTGCCGAAGAGCCGAACCCAAATTTCATACCCAGCCAATGTAAAACGTCAGCAGCCCAAAGTGTAGCGCCACACGCAGCAAAATTGCAGCGTAGATGCCCGCCATCCAGTCGTCGGCCATGATTCCCCACCCCCCCGGCAGTTTTTCCAGCCGGCGGACAGGCCAGGGCTTCCAGATGTCGAACACGCGAAAAAGTATAAAACCGAGTAGAAGATATTTCCAATTCACCAAGCTCAGCGCGAAGAAGATCGTGAAGCCGGAGAGATCCATGTGCGCGGTCAAGTGCGGCAGGGCAATGGGAATAAGCGGCAGCAACAAGGCTAGGTGCTGCCCAGCGACTTCATCGATGACCACAAATTGCGGATCTTCAATTCCTGAGTAAGTCGCCGCTCGCGATGCGCTCCATACCCCGATCGCCCCCAGGACGACAAATAAGCCCAGCGCGAAGAATATGGGCAAGGCCAGCACCGCGTTGTGGACGTTGGTTCCTGGAAGCGGGAAGAGTTCATTTCTTAAAACGGTCTCGTAATCGGGGTGCAACGAAAATAAAGCTCTTACGGACGCCGGTTGCAAGAAAAAAACTGAAGAAAGAAAAGCGGTGGCCACTCCAACCAGCGAGCCAAACGTCCCCGGCGCCTTGGGAAGGTAGCCTACGCCACAAGCCGTGGCGATCGCAATCGCGAGCCGCGGCTTCTTACCCAGTGCTCCGGGCGTCGCCTGGCCTTCAGTGGTCGGAGTCATTCCGGCTTTCCAAGTCTTCGTCCAAGGGAAGGACGATCGTATTTGCTTCGCCTTCACCGGGGTCTTCTTCAGTGAAGACGGGTTCGGACACAACGTATTTTTCCGTGGCCCAGTTCCCTAGGTCGCGATCCCGGCAACGCTCGCTGCAAAAGGGGAAGTCCGCGTGGACCGCCGAGTCCGTCTCCGCCTTGCAAATTGGGCATTTGTGTTTCATCGCGAGTGCTTCTTCTCTGTGTTCTCTTTGCCCTCTGTGTTGAGAAACCACGCAGAATAGCCACAGCTATAGCACGGGCTAGGGAATCGTAATCTTCAAAAGGAGAGTATATCTCAGCCAAGGACGCGGAGGGGTGCCCCAGTAGCAATGCGATGAAGTTTTTCAGCGGCCGGAACCGGTGGCATTGGCACTGTACCGAACTCCGCCCTTGCACTAGGACGCGGCAGTATTTCCGCCACCCGCCCGATCAAGTCATAGTCATCCGTCTTGGTAATCTCAACTCGCGCGACATCCCCAGCTTCCGCGACTCCTCCACCCGCCAATTCGATGTCTGTAAGGTACAGCTTGCCATCGATCTCCGGAGCCATTGCCTCCAGCCGAGCTTCCCACACCAGCGGATTGTCCTTCGAAGGCCCTTCAATCAGCGCCGTAAACAATCGATCTTTGGAAGCACGCGGCCTGGCACGTAAATATCTCGCCCGCAAATTTTCCCGCGAGATTTTCTTCTGAATGGCCATCAAACGGTTGCGGCGATCGCCAATCGTTTCCGCATCCACTTTTTCGTTCAACGCGTAGCTCCCCGCATTGTCCACGTCGGAGTACTCAAATACGCCCATCCAATCAAGCTTCGCCGCCTTCACAAAGCCACACAACTCCTCGAAATCCGCTTCGGTTTCGCCAGGGAAGCCCACGATGAAAGAAGTGCGCAGCGAAACTCCAGGAATGGTTGTTCGAATGCGTTCCAGCAATTTCAGAAACGCATCGCCATTTGAACCACGCTTCATCCTCGCCAGCACCTTGCGGCTGGCGTGCTGCAGCGGCATGTCCATGTATTTCGCGAGCCGCGGATGCGCCGCAATCGTATCCAGCAATTTCTGCGTCACGCGATTCGGATATGCGTATAAAAACCGCACCCACAGCAAATCATCCGTCTGCGCCAACTTTTCCAATAACTGCGCGAGGCCGTCCCGCAAGCCGAGATCTTCGCCATAGGAAGTCGTGTCCTGTCCGATCAGCGTGATTTCCCGCGCGCCGGCCCTTGCCAGATTCTCCGCTTCGCGCACCACCGATTCGAATCGCCGGCTCCGAAATGCACCGCGGAGCTGCGGGATGATGCAGAACGTGCAAGGATGATCGCAGCCTTCCGCGATCTTGATATACGCCGCGTGCTTTGGAGTGGTCACGATCCGCGGCGTCAAATCGTGATACAAAAACGCGGGCGGTTGCGCGGGAAGCACCCGCAAATCACCCTCCACCGCTTCCATGATCCGTTCCACTTCGCCGGTGCCCACCACTGCGTCCACTTCCGGCACCTGCTCCAGAATTTGCGCGCGAAACCGCTCCACCAGGCAGCCCGCCACAATCAGTTTTCTTGCCGCGCCGAATTTCTTGTGCTCCGCCATCTCCAGAATGGCGTCCACTGACTCTTTTTGCGCCGCCTCGATAAAACTGCAAGTATTCACTACCAGAATTTCGGCTTCATCCGCACGCGGTGTCAATTCATACCCTTCGCGCGCGAGAATACCCATCATAACCTCACTATCCACGAGGTTCTTCGGGCATCCCAGGCTGACGAATCCGACCTTGGTCATAGGCTGTGAATTTGCGCCTTTGCGCAATTTTCAATTGTAACACGAGCCTTCAATTGGGTGTTTGTAGGGGCTTCCGCCCCGGCGGACTGCGCCCCGTCTTGGCAAGGCGTATTGAGTCTTCAGCGTGCCCGCAACGCCGTGCGGATATGATCAAGCAATTGGCGTAATCGTGTGGTATCGCAAGGCGCGCCGCCGAAGCGAGTGTGTGCGTAGAGCTGCGTAAACTCCCGGACCGCCGGCGCCAGATTCGGCGCCTCCACGGCGGCCGCGAATTCCAACGGCGTCTGCGACACTTCCCGGATCAGCCCGCGCCGCGCCAACATACGCAGAAGTTCCGCGTACAGCTTCGACGCCAGATGCGGATTCGAACGCGCCGCCTTCGCGGACCGCACTTGCCACGTCAACCACCAGCGCCTCAGCATCGCTGACAGCGCATCGAAGCGGAGCACCGTCAGGAACACCAGAACCACGAGTGGAATCAGAATGCTAATCCGGTTATGCCAGGACCTCATCCACCGCCGGCCGCGCATCTGCTGCCGTGCGTACCACGCGCGCATCGATTCCGACATATCGCGCGAACTGCGCTGCAAGTTTTGCGCCAGCGCGACCTGGTGCCCGAAGTCATACCCGATCACCCATTCGCTCCAGGTGAGCTGCGCCCAGTCGGCGTACTGCCCGAGGCGCGTCAGAAAACCGGCATCATTCTCCGCAATCGCCGGCGTGGGATCGAAGACTTGCCAGTCCATGCCTGGAAAGTAGACTTCCACCCAGCTGTGCGCGTCGCTGGCGCGAACAATGTAATCTCCGCCCAGGTCGTTATATTCGCCGGGCAGGAAACCATTGACCTCGCGCGAAGGAATGCCGAGCGTTCGCAGCATGATAACCATTGACGATGCAAAATATTCGCAGTGGCCCCCGCGGGTTTCGAACAGGAAATGGGCCAGTGGATCGTCTCCGGGTTTTCCAGTCAAATTCAAAGTGTAGGTGTAACGATTGCGCAGGAAATTTTCGATCGCCAGCGCTTTGTCAAACGGCGTCTTGGCGTATTTCGTGGCCTGCCTGGCCAGTTCGGGGATACGCCGGTCCAGCGCATCGGGAAGCTGAAGGTAGGTCGAAGTGATATCTTTCGAATATTCCGTGGGAGCCGTGCGGAGTTTCGTGGCGTCCATCGGGGGCAACAGCGAAAAACCCGCATACCTGATAGCCGTGTAGTTGTGAAAGGGATTCAGCAGCGTATCCGTGGAATCACGAAGAATATAGGTGCGGCGGATCGTGCTGAACGAATTGCCGCCTTCACCCGTGAAATTTCCTTTGAGAGAAATGACTTTGCCGGGAATGAAAATGGCGTCAGTAGCCAACGGCTCCAGATACACTGTGTAGATCATTCCCGGCTTGGGCGTATCATTTTTTTGAGGCGAATCGGCGGTGTGAATCCAGCCATCCTCGCCCGGCTGCAATTTTTGCGTGCTGCGCTCTGAGGTGGTCCACCGTTTGCCGTCGAAATTTGTAAGCGCGATGCCGCGCCAGCGCAGCCGGTCGTAACCGATGGGCTTGCCGGTTTGCACGCGCATGACCACCGCGGAATTCTTCTTGATCTCGCCGATCTGGCCTAGCTCGACGTTTTCCGTGAAACCCGACATCAGCGAGGAATTGAAGCTAGCCCGGCCGAGATAGCCCGCGCTGAAACGCGGAAAGAAGAAAAACAGCACGCCGCCAAGCGCGATCGATCCCACGGCCACGCTGAGAGCGGAAAAGCAAAGGGCGCGATTTAATTTCCGGTCGCGTGCAGTGTGCAGGTGGACGGCGGGCGAGACGGCCCCAGCGGCTCCGCGGCGCAGTTCCATCCCGATGAAAGTGGAAACGCCAAACAGGAGAAAGACGAAAAAAAGAACCAGGAAAGTCGTGTCGACCGTGAGCACGGCAGCGGCCAGAATCCCCGCGAAAGATAGCATCGCAAGGAACAGCGCATCGCGGTCCGTAACCGCGCTATAAAAACGCACGATGCTAACGAAAATCAGAAAATGAACCGCTGCCAGAAGCATCGCGAATAGCGGCGGGTTGGCCGAATTTCCGACGGAGAAACGCGAAAGCACCAGGGCATCTACGGGAAAGAACGCCAGGTATCCCAGCACGCACCAGGTTGCAGTGCGGTGGGTCAGTTCCGCTGGCCGTCCGTGCCACCAGCGAAGACCTTTGTACACCACGATCAGCGGAGCCACGAAACTCGTTATGATGTCCAGCTTGCCGGTGCTGACGAGCGTCAGCGTCGACGTGAGCATCAGCAGAGTTAGCGAAGTGCGGAAGAAACGCTCGGCGGGCAGAGCGCGTTCATTCGCAACTGAGAAGATGGCGGCCATGGCAGACTTTTTATCGTAGCATCTGCGGGGTTTGCGGGGAACGAAGCGGGGCGAAAGGATTACTCTCCGCGCTTGGCCGCAGCAAGAACGGAGGCTTCCAGTGCGGCGCGAGCTACTTTCCGGGTGAGATTGGAAACAGGCAAGCCCGAGAGGTTACTTAGCGGAACCTGTTTTGCGCCTGAGAGGCGCGGGAGATTTTTTAAATCGATGAGGAAGGGCAGGACGGTGATGGCGCGGTACGTCACCGCGTGGCGAATCTTCCCGGCTGGGGCGAGCTGCGTTTTGTTGATTTGCATGTTCGAGAATAGTCTTCGGAGAAACGCGAGGAGGTATCTGGCGGGATCTCCGTTCACCGACACCGTGGGGAAATGCCACATTCTTGAAACCAGCGTCGGAATGTGATCGGCGGAAGCCTTCTCGTTTGAGTTCTGCGGCGGCGGAAGAAGAAGCGTCTGGCCTTTCTTGTCGGAGAAGACGGCCGCGGCTAGAGTCACGTCCACGGTGGCGCGCTTCTTTCGTTTCTCAGGCAAGCATTCGGCGATGCCCAGTTTGCGCCCTTCGCAAAATTTCATGACGGGGCAGAGCAGGCATTGGGGTGATTTGGGAGTGCACAGCGTCGCACCCAGCTCCATCATGGCTTGGTTCCAATCGCCCGAGGATTTCGGTTCGAGCAGGCCGTCCGCGGTTTCTTGTAATTCTTGCCAGCGCTTCGACTCCCGAAGGTCGCCACGTACCGCACCAATACGCGCAAGGACTCTCGCGACGTTTCCATCGAGGACGGCGTATTTTTGCGCAAACGCAATGCTCAGAATTGCCGCCGCCGTGTAGCTTCCAATTCCCGGCAGGGCAAGAGCGTCCTCCAAGCGTTCCGGGAATCGTCCACCGTATTTCGCGACGATTTGCTGCGCGGCTTTTTGCAGGTTGCGCGCGCGGCTGTAATACCCGAGGCCGGACCACAAGCCCAGCACTTCTTCTTGCGGCGCAGTGGCGAGCGAGTGAACGTCCGGGAATCGCTGTAAGAACCGCTCGTAATAAGGGATCGCGGCCGCAACGCGCGTTTGCTGCAGCATGATTTCGGAAAGCCAGATGCGATAGGGATCGCTGGTGCGGCGCCACGGCAGGTCGCGCTGAAATTGGCGGAACCAGCCGAGGAGTTGTTTACGAAAAGCGGCGAGTTCGCGGCCTTTGAGCATTCTGCCAGGATATTCTCGCACAGTTGTACGTCAGTGGTTGGACTCGGAGTGCGGGAGCTTGCTCCCGCTTTTCTTACGACCGATGTCTGCTCCTGGGCCGCGATTCGCGCGCTCTCCAAAAAACCGGCGCACTCGCGACCAGTGAGCGCGCTCGCAAGAAAAGCTGCGACGAGCCGCCGCTCTCCAAAAAAAGCTTTTCGGCGATCAGTCCTGCTGGTCGCCGAGGAAGATGACGTAGGAGGAGCTCCACACAGAGGCGGGAATGGAGCCGTGGGGCTTGCAGGTCACGATGATTTTGAAAAGATCGGGCAGCCCCGCGAGATCGGCCATGAGTTTTTGATCCGGATCGGGCGGCAGGGGTTGCGCGAG
>Ga0137409_10005935_pt1 | contig 12703 bp, 9 predicted proteins | sample CZODoug1_16funga_FD_122059 | JGI IMG/M metagenome (GOLD analysis project Ga0137409, IMG submission 122059) | Vadose zone soil fungal communities from Angelo Coast Range Reserve, California, USA - CZODoug1_16fungal (Hybrid Assembly) | ecosystem: Environmental > Terrestrial > Soil > Vadose zone...
GACTATATTTGCGCCCATGAGCGAAGCCTTTCGCGTACTGATCGACACGTTCGGCAAGGGCTGGGAGCGCGGCGACCTCGATACCGTGGCTTCGGTCTTCACCGATGATGCCGTATTCCTCGAGACGCCCTTCAGCCAGCCCGACCGTGGCATCGACGCCATACGGATGTACTGGAAGGACATCCCCCTCCATCAGGCAGAGGTCAGCTTTTCTTCGGGTGAGATTTACGTTGCGGGACCATGGTTCGCCACGGAGTTCCGTTGCACTTTCAGACGCCGCCGCACGGGTGAACAGGTAGACGCGAGGGGCGCGATCTTCTGCGAGACGAAGGAGGGGAAGATCTCTGAGATGCGGATGTACTGGCACCGATATGCTGGAGGGAGGGAGGAACCCAAGGCGTGAGCAAGCGGGACGCCTAGACGCCGAGACGCCGAGCATACTCCAGGGCCAGTTCCATCAGCTCGGCGCTTCTGAGTCCCATTTTCATAGCCACTTCGACGGCCGCTTCTTGGTCCATTTTCTTATCCAGCATGAGATAGGGAATCAGCGCCGCCGCCGTTCGATTCCCGCTGGAGCAATGCAGTAACGCTTTCTTCCCTGTCAGCTTTTTCAACGCTTCATGCATCTGCTTCATCGTATCAACCGTCACGGCCCCGTGCGTGATGGGGACGTTCACGTACTCCATGCTCGCCGCGCGCACGGTGGCCGGCTCGTCGAAGGGCCGCGGCTCCATCGCATCGCGATTGTCGACGATGACTTCGCATCCGGCGCCCCGCAGCGCCGCGATGTGGCCGGCAGTGGGCTGACCGCCGGTGACCCACCCGGGGATTGGTTCGGACGCATTGGGGAGGCCGGCAATGGCGGTGAGGAGCGCGGACATGCGGGAAAGCTCTACGGTAGCCAACCCCCCGTAAACCCCGCCTTCTTGAGTCCCTGCACGATGTGGGGATTCCGCTTCATCACGGTCCACACGAAACCGGTGCGGTAGTTCTCGATCATCAGCAGGATTGGTCCTTGATCGATGCCGAGGTAGTCGACGTCGAACCAACCGAGCGCCGGATCGACGCTGCCGCTTTCCTGCCGGCCTGACGCCGTGAAGGTCGGATTGAAGGCGTCGAGGAAGCCGTAGGTCGAGAACAAATGATTGCCGTAGGTCGTGCGCATCGCGAGGAGCGCCGGGATCGTGACCTCGGGCGCGAAGGGCACGGCACCGCCGACCGCCGTGGCGCAGAGGGTGCCGTCGTCGCGCTCGTCGCCGAGGGCCGCGCCGCGGGCGTTGTAGGTGTGGAACTCGCGGAGGCGGCCGCCCACGCTGATCGTCGCGCTGGCGGGTCCGTCGCACGCCGTCAGTCCCCAGACGTTGGCGTTGTAACCCGTCCACCCTCCGGGGTTGGCGATCGCGTACGCGCGCTGCGCCAGGGTGGCGCGGCGGGAATTCTCGAAATAGTCGATCCCGCGGCCCTTCATGTACGCGTCCTGGATGCCGCGGAAGTCGATCCACACGTGCGAGTACTGGTGCCCGAAGAGCGGGGCGAACTGCACAAAGTCCTGCCCGTAGTAGGTGCCCCACCGGTAGCCGCTGACCCACGCTGTCCACGTCGTGGAATCGACAGGGTGCGTGGGGGAGCCGAGGGCGAGGATGTTGAGGATCATCGCCTCGTTGTAGCCGATCCAGTCGGCGCTGATGAAGCCCCCTTCGGGGTGCCATCCCATGCTCACCGCCGGCGGTCGTTTCTGCGCCCAGTTCCAGTCCACGCGTCGGTAGATCGAATCGGCGAGGTTCCTGATTTCCGCTTCAGTCGCGTTGGCGCCGTCGAAGTACGATTGCGCGAAGAGAATCCCGGCGAGCAGCAGCGCCGTGTCGATCGTCGACAGCTCGACGTTCTGGTAGCGCTGGCCCGTCACCGGGTTCAAGAAGTGATAGAAGAAGCCGTGATACCCGGTGGCGCCGCTGACGGCGGAGTCTTGCGGCGCCGTCCAGAAGAACTGGAGCGTCGCCAGGGTGCGGTCGGCGGCTTGCTGGCGGGTGATCCAGGCGCGCTCGACGCCGACGGGGTAGGCGGTGAGCGCGAAGCCGACGGCGGCGATGCTCGAGAACTGCTCCGTGGGCCAGCGGTCCGGGGTGAGTCCGTTCGCGGTCGGCGTGCGTTCCCAGAAAAAGTTGAAGGTGCGGTGCTGGAGCGTATCGAGGAATGCGACGGTGTCGGCCGTGACCGCCGGGCCCCCGGGGTGGTTGGCGAGGCAACCCCCGAGGGCCAGCGCGAGGACGGCGGCGGAGAAGCGGGTGCGGTGATGGGTCAGAACTTGTACTCGGCGCCGATTTGCAAACGGCGCGGGTCGCTGATCGTGTTGCTTGCCTTGCCGAAATTCACGTCGGCCGGGTTGAACGTGTTGAAGCCGCCCAGATTCTGGAAGTTGAAGACGTTGAACACATCCAGTGTCACCGCGAGAGTCGTGCCCGAGAAATTCGGGAAGTCCTTCCGGAACCGAAGATCGACGTTCCGGAATGCAAAGGCGTGGGGAATGATGAACCCGTATTTCGGCGGCGTAAACCCGCCCAACACTGGAGGCGGGTTACCGGGCGACGCGAAGAAGTCGCCGACGTCGAGCTTGGTACCGCTGCCGAGGGTGATGAGCCCGCCGAACTGAATCCCCGCCAGGTAGGGCAGGTCCACGACCCAGTTGGCGACGATGTGGCTACGCTCATCGCCGCGCGGCTGCTTCGGATAGAAGCTGGTGTTCGGGAAGCTGAAGTCGTCGTTGAAGCCCTGCGTCTGCCGCTTGGCGTAGGTGTACGCCAGGCCGGCGCCCCACCCGAACCGCTCGCTGGACCGACGATAAGGACGGTCGATCTTCAACTGCAGCGCGTCGTACCACATCCTTCCGTCGGTCGTGGCCATCAGGATGTTACTGAACCCGGGCACGCCGTGGAACGTGAAGCAGCTGCCGTTGCCGCAGGGGAAGTCGACGTTCATCCAGCTGAACGTCAGCATGTTGGACGAGCGCGTCGCGTTGTAGGACGCTTGGATCGCCCAGCTTCCCAGGAGCTGACGCACGCCGAAGCTGAATTGGTTCGACTTCGGCGGGCGCAGATCGTTGGGGAGCAGCTTCACCTCACGCGCGTTGGCGCTCGGTCCGACGGCGGTGAGGATCTGTTGGGGCGTCATCCCCAGGTATGCCGGATTCCACGCCACCTTGGTGGCGTCGTTCGAGTCGGCGGGGAAGCGCTTGAAGTTGATGCGGTAGGACGGATGCTGCAGCGCTTCTTGCTCCTGCTGGGCTACATCCCACACCGTGCGGTCGTAGAACACGCCCCACCCACCGAAGACCGTTGTCCGGCCGGCCTTGTCGAGTTGATACGATAGTCCGAGGCGCGGCTGGATCGCACCCATGAAGCGGGGACGCTGTGAGCCGTTGGTGAAGTACCGCGACGTGTCGAGCGGGATGAAGAGCTGCCCCTGATAGGCCAGGAGGGTGTCCCGCACATCCTGGGGCGTCACGTACTGATAGTTGATCATGTGGGACTCGTAGTCCCACCGCACGCCGAGGTTGAACGTCAGCTGTTGCTTGGGGCTCCAGTCGTCCTGCACGTATAGCCCGAGCTGCGTGTTGTGGGCGTTGTAATTCGGGTTGCCGAGCTGGAACTCGAGGTGCTCCGGCACCGCGAAACTGTCGGCGTCGGTCCAGACGAACAGCGGATTCTCCGAGTTCCGCTTCAACACGTCGTACGACAGCACATCCAGGTTCACGCCGGTCTTGATGACGTGCTGGCCGCCGCGGTTGAACCCGGAGTAGGTCAGATCATTGCGCAGCGACAGCCGGCCTTGCTTGAAATCCTGAATCGTGTTGTTGCTGCCGATCCAGGCGGTGAAGTTGCAACAGAAGAACTGCGTGATTTGCCCCGGACTGTCCGGCTGGCTTTGGTCGCGGTACCGCTGATAGCCGATCATTGCTTCGTTGAGCCACGGTCCCTTGAACCAGCTGTACCTGGCGCGCCCCGTCCACGTGTCGACGTTGAGCAACGTGGCGATCGTGCGCGCACGGTCGGCGGCGTTGAAGAGCCGCCCGAAATCGCGCTGGTCGCTATTGTGGCGGTCGTCGATCGTCACCTCCAGCGAGGAGTTCGGCGTGGCCTCGTAGCTAAGCTTGCCAAACACGAACGTCTCGCGGAACGGTGAGGTGAAGCTGCCGTTCAAAGCGGTGAAGTTGATCGAATTCAAGGCCGGATAGAGCGCGGGAATCGAGTCATTGATTGCCACCGTGCTCGTGCGGTTCTGATAGTTGCCCTCGTAGGCGGCGAAGACGTGAAGGCGGTTCACAATGAGCGGCCCGCCGATGGAGAGACCAGTCTGATACCGCGTGTAATCGAGCTTGGGAATGTTGTTCACGCGGGCGAACGTGTCGAGCGCGACGAGTCCCTTGTCCTGATAGCCGAAGAACGCGTTGCCCTGCCAAGTGTTGCCCCCGGAGCGCGTCGTGGCCACGATGATGCCGCTCGAGGACTTCTGGTACTCCGCCTTGTAGTTCTGCGTGAGGACGCGGAACTCCTGGATGCTGTTGCGCGCGAACGGATTACCGCGGCTCCGGTCCTGGCCCACGACGCCGCCCCGCAAGAGATCGTTCTTGTAGCTCGCGCCGTCGATGAAGACGTTGATCTGATCGCCGCACGTCGGGCAATTCACTCCGACGACGAAGGTCCGCCGGGTGCTACCGATCTGATCGTTCTGGGTGATCACGCCGGGGGCGAGCGCGGTCAGATCGAAGATGTTGCGGTTCGCGGTTGGCAGATTGTTGATCTGCTGCTGGGTAACGTTGGTGGCGACCTCGGACGTGCGAGTCTCAATCACGGGGTTTTCGGCTTGCACCGTGACCGCCGTGAGCTCTACGGCCCCGGCCTGCAACGCGAAGTCCGCGAGGAGCGTGGCACCGATTTGGACGGCCATTCTGCGACCTTGCGGTGAGAAGCCGATGATGCGCACCACGACGTCATACGTCCCGGGAACGATGCCCGGCAGGATGTAGGCGCCGTCCGCTCGCGTGGTCGTGGAGCGCGTGACACCGCTCTCAATGTTTTTCGCCTGAACCTCGGCGCCCGTGAGCGGCGCACCACTCTGATCCTTCACATATCCGCGAACGGTGCCCGTCGTCGTCTGCGCATGCGCAGACCCGGCGCACGCCAAGAGGGCGACGCCAACGATGAAAACGTGTCGTAGATTCATGTCCGCCTGCGTGTGGGAGAGTGGTCTCGTAAACGCTGGCATAACATGTGCCCGCTCAAGTGAGCGTCGCTAGACTCTTGTCGCACGTCGCGACGTTGATTCTCGCACCGTCCGCCCGAGGAGATCCGACTGTGATGTTGCGTCCGCGCCACACTCTGCTCGCCGCGCTGCTCACGCTGTTACCGTTGGCGACGGCCTCCGCACAGAACTACGACTCGCTGCTCGCCCGCATGACCCTCGAGGAAAAACTCGGCCAGTTGAATCTCCTCTCCGCGGGAGGTCGCGCGTCCCCGCAACAGACCGACCTCGTGCGCCGCGGCCTGGTGGGCGGACTCTTCAACGTGATCGGGACCGAGAACACGCGCGCCGTCGACCGCGTGGCGACGAGCGAGTCGCGGCTCAAGATCCCGTTGCTCTTCGGGCTCGACGTGATCCACGGCTTCCGCACGATCTTCCCGATCCCGCTCGCCGAGGCGGGCGCCTTCGACCCCGAGCTGGCTGAAGCCACCGCGCGGGCCGCGGGACGCGAAGCCGCCGCCGCCGGGATCAACTGGACCTACGCACCAATGGTCGATATCGCGCGGGATCCGCGCTGGGGCCGCATCGCCGAGGGCTCCGGTGAAGACACCTACCTCGGCTCGCAGCTCGCGGCGGCCCGCGTGCGCGGCTTCCAGGAATCGATCCTCGCGACTGCGAAACACTTCGCCGCCTACGGCGCCGCCGAAGGGGGACGCGACTACAACAGCGCCGATATCTCGCCGCGCACGCTGCGCGAGGTCTACCTCCCGCCCTTCAAGGCCGCGGTCGACGCGGGCGTCGCCACCCTGATGTCTGCGTTCAACGACATCGGCGGCGTGCCCGCATCGGGCAACGCGTGGCTCACCGACACGTTGCTGCGGCGCGAGTGGAGGTTCAACGGCATGGTCGTGAGCGACTGGACGTCGGTCGCCGAGCTGATCCCGCACGGGATTGCGGGCTCGCAGGCCGAGGCGGGGCGGCGGGCGCTCACCGCGGGCGTGGACATGGACATGCAGTCGAGCATCTACGTCGACTCGCTCGCGCCGCTGGTACGCGCGGGCCGGATCCCCATGGCGGTCGTGGATTCGGCCGTAGTTCGCGTGTTGCGCGCCAAGGCGCGCGTGGCGCAGCTCAAACCAGTGGCGCCCAACGCCGTCGAGATTCGCGCGCTCGCCCGTCGCGCCGCCCGCGAATCTATCGTGCTGCTGAGGAACGAGAGGGTAGGTAGGGGTGCAGCATGCTGCGCCCCTACAGACGCACCGCCATCGCCGCGTCCCGACACGCCACTCTTGCCCCTCGACCGCGCGACTCCAGTGATCGCGGTGATCGGGCCCCTCGCCGACAACCAGCTCGACCCGCTCGGTCCCTGGCATACCGACGGCAAACCCGAAGACGTCGTGACGGTGCTCCAGGGGATCAAGACGCGCGTGCCTTCGGGCACGGAGGTCGTGTATGCGCGCGGCGCCGGTATCGAGGACACGTCGACCGCAGGGTTCGCGGACGCCGTTGCCGCGGCGCGCCGCGCCAAGGTAGCGATCCTCGTGCTGGGCGAGCGGCACGACATGAGTGGCGAGGCGGCGAGCCGCGCGTACCTCGGTCTCCCCGGCGTGCAACAGCAGCTGCTCGAGGCCGTCGCGGCGACGGGAACGCCCGTCGTGCTCGTGCTCATGAACGGCCGTCCCTTGATCCTCGAGTGGGCCGCCGAGCATGTCGCCGCGATCGTCGAGGACTGGTATCTGGGTGTCGAGTCGGGAAACGCGACCGCCGAGGTGCTCTTCGGCGAGGTGAACCCGAGTGGCCGGCTCCCGGTGACGTTCCCGCGCGCCGTCGGACAGATTCCCACCTATTACAATCACCGCAATACGGGCCGTCCGCCGGGGGACCAGAAGTTCACGTCGAAGTACATCGACGTCTCGGTCACGCCGCGTTACCCGTTCGGGTATGGTCTGTCGTACACGACGTTCGCGTATCGCGACCTCAAGGTCCTCTTCCGCACGACCGTCGGCTCGCGCGACCTGCAAGCGGGCCTGCCGCGCGTCGGCCCGAACGACTCGCTCACCGTCCTTGTAACCGTGGTGAATACCGGGGCACGCGAGGGAACGGAAGTCGTGCAGTTGTATGTGCGGGACGAGGTGGGGAGCGTGGCTCGACCGATGCGCGAGCTCAAGGGGTTCCTGCGGGTGACGCTGAAGCCCGGAGAGGCCCGGAGAGTCGAACTACGTCTGGCGGCTCGCGACCTCGCCTTTTACGGTCTCGACATGAAACCGACGGTCGAACCCGGCACGTTCCGGGTGTTCGTGGGACCCAACTCCATCGAGGGTCTGGAGGCAACGTTCGAAGTGGCGTATCCTTAGCGCCGTGAAAAACCCACCGGGCCGGTACGCGAAGTTCACGCAGGGCATCATCGACACGGTGCTCGGCGCCGGGCATACGGCGAGCGAGCTGCGCAAAGCCGTGATGGCACGCGCCGCGCGCCTCGCGAGCCAGCGCAGTGGCGCGCCGGCTCCGGCGCCGTTCGGCAACTACGTGGACAAGGTCGCGCAGCACGCCTACAAGGTGACCGACGAAGACGTAGCCGCTCTGCAGAAGGCCGGGAGCTCCGACGACGTGCTTTTCGAGGTGACCGCCGCGGCGGCGGTCGGTGCTGCGCTGGGCCGCCTCGAGCGCGGGATGGCCGCGCTCCAGGGTCGAGAGGACGACTGATGCGCCTGCGCGCCGTCGAGCACGGTCATCGCCTGCCGGAGAAGCTCAAGCTCATCCTGATTCGCCTGGTCGGGATGCGCCGCGTCCCGGACATCGTGAAGACGCTCATGTACCGGCCCGAGTTCTGGGGCCAGCCCATGTGCGACTGGACCGAGGCGGTGATGCGCGGGCCGTCGGAATGGAGCGTGGGGGAGCGCGAGCTGTTCGCCGCGTTTACCTCACGCCTGAATCAATGCCTCTTCTGAACGGGGGCTCACGGCGCGGTCGCGTCGATGGCCCTGAAAAAGGAAAAGAAGAATGACAAGGTCGTCGAAGCCGTGCTGAACGACTGGCGCACGGCCCCGATCGACGCGAAGCTGCGCGCCACCCTGGGCTTCCTCGAGAAGCTCACGCTCCAGCCCGGTGAAGTGCGTCCCGCCGACGTCGAGCCCATGCGGACTGCCGGCGTCAGCGATGCGGCAATCGAGGATGCGATTCACGCCTGCGTGTTGTTCAACGTGTACGACCGCATGGCCGATTCGCTCAACTTCCATCTGCCGGACGCCGCGGGCTACGCGGCGTCGGGCCGGTCGCTGATGCAGCGGGGATACAAGCTCTAGGCCATGCAACAAATCCACCTGGGTCCGATCGACTACGCGATTCTCGGCGTCTACTTCGCGTTCGTCCTGGGCATCGGCTGGACACTGCGGCGCTTCGTCAAGAGTAGCGAGGACTTCTTCCTGTCGGGACGCTCGATACCGGCGTGGATCGCGGGCCTCGCGTTCATTTCGGCCAATCTTGGCGCGCAGGAAGTGATCGGCATGGGCGCCTCGGGCGCCAAGTACGGCATGATGACGAGCCACTTCTACTGGCTCGGCGCGATCCCCGCGATGGTGTTCGTCGGCATCTTCATGATGCCGTTCTACTACGGCTCCCGCGCCCGCTCCGTCCCCGAATACCTGAAACTCCGCTTCGACGAAAAGACCCGAGGCTTCAACGCCATCACCTTCGCGGTGATGACCGTGTTCTCGTCGGGGATATCGATGTACGCGCTCGCCAAGCTGCTCGAGCTCATCCTCGGCTGGAGCTTTCACACGAGCGTCATTCTCTCGGCCGCCATCGTGCTGGCATACATCTTCCTCGGTGGCCTGACCTCCGCGATCTATAATGAAGTGCTACAGTTCTTCCTGATCGTGATGGGTTTCCTGCCGCTCGTGCTGCTGGGCCTAAAGGATGTTGGCGGTTGGAGCGGGCTGACCGCGAAGCTCAACACCGTCGCCACGCACGCGGGCTACGCGCCGGGCGCCTGGTCCAGCTCGTGGCGGCATCTCGATGCCGCGAGCGCCAATCCCATGGGGGTCGAGTGGTTCGGCCTCGTGATGGGGCTCGGGTTCGTGCTGTCGTTCGGGTATTGGTGCACGGACTTCCTGGTGGTGCAGCGGGCCATGGCAGCGAACTCGATGACCGCCGCCCGCCGCACTCCGCTCCTCGCCGCGATCCCGAAGATGCTGTTCCCCGTCCTCGTGATTCTCCCGGGCATGATCGCGATCGCGATGCACGGCACGGGCGGAGGACTGCTGCCCGTCGAGAGCGACGGCACGCCGAACTACAACCTCGCGGTCCCCGTGATGCTCGCGCACTACCTGCCTTCGGGATTGCTGGGTCTCGGGCTCACGGCCCTGATGGCGTCGTTCATGTCGGGGATGGCGGGCAACGTCACGGCGTTCAACGCGGTGTGGACGTACGACATCTATCAATCGCACATCCGCCCGGGACAGTCCGATCAGCACTACCTGCGGATGGGTCACTTCGCCACGGTGTTCGGGATCCTGCTCAGCGTGGTCGCCGCGTACGCCGCCACGCGGTTCAACAATATCCTCGACATGCTGCAGCTGGTGTTCGCGTTCGTGAACGCGCCACTCTTCGCGACGTTCCTGTTGGGGATGTTCTGGCGCCGCACCACGGGGCACGGCGCGTTCTACGGCCTGCTGATCGGGACTGCGGCGGCCGCCATTCACCACGGGCTGGTCCTGCCTCACGGCGCGACGCCGGGCTTGAAGGGCGCGTTCTTCGGGACGGTGCTGCACACGTACCCGAGCGAGATGGCGCAGAACTTCTGGACCGCGATCTTCGCGTGGAGCGCCTGTTTCGCGGCCACGATTGCGATTTCGCTCGCGACCAAGCGCAACAAGTCGGACGACGAGCTGAAGGGGTTGGTCTACGCGCTGACGCCGCGCCTGACCGACCACGAGATCGTGTGGTACAAGCGCCCCGCCACGCTCGCTGTGCTCGTGCTCGGGCTCACGCTCGTCCTCAACGTGATCTTCTGGTGAGCACGCGATGAAACTCGACCTGCGGCTGCCGATTGGCCTGATGTTTACGATCTTCGGCGTGATGCTGACGTTGTACGGTCTCGTGGCCGACCCGGCGATCTACGCGCGGTCGCTCGGCATCAACATCAATCTGTGGTGGGGGCTGGTGCTGCTGGTCTTCGGATTGGTGATGCTGGGGTTCGCGCTGCGCGCTCAGCGCGGGCTGAAAAGCAGCGACACCCACTCCACTTCCACGCCGTAACTCCCAGCCTTCACCGTCACGCCATCCTCCCGCCTAAGCGACAGCTGTAGTCGCTCCAGGCGCTCGAGGCGAGGACGGTCGGCGCTGCCGCCGCGTCCCGCCGCCGGCCCCACCCAGTAGCTCCAGTCGGAGGGGAATCCCTGCGGCAGCAGCACGCCACGGCCTGCCGTGAAAGCCGTGAGGGGCAGGGTCTGCTCGGTCCACGCGCTGTCGACGGGGACCGCCGAGCTCCAGGTCGTGCCGTCGTCCTCCATCAGCGATACGTGAAGCACCTGACGGGGGCCGAGGCCGCGTAATCGGAGGCGCACGCCCTCGGCTCCGGTTATCCCCTCGTGGCGAGCGCGGATCCGGTCTTCGATCACGAGCGACGCGGTGTAATCCGCTGGGCTCCAGCCGCTCGCGTCGACCGGCAACTCGAGATGGAAGACCGGCTCGCCCGTCACCGGAGACATGACGACGCGGAAGAGGCCGCGCCGGCCCGCATCGCCGATGCGCGTGAAGGTGAGACGCGGCGCGTCGGCGCGCGGGGTGAAGAGCCGCAGCGGCGTCTGCGCACCGACGACGTCGACCTTCCATGAGCCGCGCCCGTAGAAGTCCCAGTCCGCTGGCTTGGCAGGCACGCCGTCCGGGAAGGTGAGGCCGGAGTCGCCGTGGAACAGCGTGATCACGAACTCATGCGGTCCCTCGCGCAACGTCGCCGCGGGCAGCTGGGCGGCGTACACGTAGGCGGCAGCGGGGCGCATCGCGAAGGGGCGGTAGAAGCCGCCGGCGGTTGGCCGGAGGAAGAGGGTGACCGAATCGGGCGGCGCCTGATCGACAACGCGCGCCCGCAACTCGGCATCGCGTCCGGCAAGAAGCTCGGGCGGGCTGAGCGACTGGACGGAGGGCGGGAGGGAGTCGGGCGGAGGCGCGTGGTATTCACGGGATATGCCGGCAACGTCCACTGGGCCTGCGCTGCTCAAGACGTAAACGCCTGGAGTGACGCTGAATCGGCCAGCCGCCGCATGCGAGGTCTCCGCGTTCCCGGCCGTGATCGGCTGCACCGTGAACGAGGCACCCAGGTCCGGCAGCGCGAGCGTCATGGGCCAGGCGCGGCTGATCGCGCGCGTCACGATCTTCCCGGGATTGGGCGGCTCGAACGGGTCGCGCACCGGCACGGCGTCGGGGTAGACCTCGAGCCGCCAGATGCCGGGCCGAATCTTGTCGAGGAAGTAGACGCCTTCCCCGTCGTACGTGACCACCGGTGACGATCCGTAGCCGGCGATGCGGCGCAGCGCGGCCAGGTCAGGCGGCCGCGACTGCGTGGAGCCTGCATACAGGAACGCGTCGCGCGCCACGAGCTCGCCGAGGTTGGAGTCGGCGGAGACGCGGAAGTCGCCGAAGCGAGTGTTCTGTGGATACACACCATACGACTGCAGCCGGGGCAGGCGACGCATCGCCTCGGCGGCGATAATGGCGCTCATCGCCTTGCGCGGTGTGTAGGCGAGGCTCAGGTAGTGCGTCTGCCAGCCGAGGTTGCGCGACGCGGTAGGCAGCATGTCGTAGGCGAACATCAGGGCGACTTGGCCGCCGACAGATCGCATCGTCCGCGCCATCGCCGGATACATGTAGCCGGTCAGCAGGTCCGGGCTGTCGAACTCGTAGACGATGCGCGGCAGGCGCGCCAGTTCCGGGCGCAGCATATCGGGGTAGGCGTCCGCCGTTCTCAGGTAATTGCCCTGAAGCTCGTGTCCGGAGTTCAGGCTCGTCGGATACCAGCCGAACGTCACGCCCTGGGCGCGCGAGCGCCGGATCGCCTCACCGATGCGGAAGTCCTGGCTCACGTTGTAGAAGACGAGCTTGTCGCAGCCGGTGCTGCGCACCGCGTCGGCGAGCGCGTTGATGTACGCGATCGAGCCCGGGATGTCGTCGGAGTGATGCCAGGGCTCGTTCACCAGCTCGATGAACAGGATCGCCGGCTCGTCCTTGAGGGCGATGCCCGTGTAGGGATTCACGTGGTCCAGGATCTGGCGCAGGTAGTTCACCTGCGCGGCGATCGCGGCCGGATCGGTCCCCATCCGCTGCCGGCCGAACGTGCGGCCGAAGCCCGGCTGCGTGGTGTCGCCGAGGGCGTCGGGCCAGTTGGAGCCGTACAGCTGGATCGGGCTGAACAGCATGTAGATCCCGCGCTCCCGCGCGCGGGCGATGAGATAGTCCAGCAGATCGAGGT
>Ga0137409_10005936_pt1 | contig 12702 bp, 10 predicted proteins | sample CZODoug1_16funga_FD_122059 | JGI IMG/M metagenome (GOLD analysis project Ga0137409, IMG submission 122059) | Vadose zone soil fungal communities from Angelo Coast Range Reserve, California, USA - CZODoug1_16fungal (Hybrid Assembly) | ecosystem: Environmental > Terrestrial > Soil > Vadose zone...
CGACCGCTCCAAGGGCGTCTACTTCGTGCGCTACGTCGATCCCGAAGACGACGCTGTCGGCAAGAAGAACGAGAGTTTTCTCGCCAAGCTGATGTTCTGGCGCGACCCGCCCGACCCGAAGGCCGGCCAGTATCGGGTTTTTGTAAAGGACCGCAGCGAAGCGAGCGAGGTGCAGGTCCTGAACAAGGAAGGCGGCCCCGACACCTCGGATACGGCTCGCAGGATTCTTTCCTTGCTGCAGCAACAGCTCAAATAGCGGCAGGGCGTGCGCTTCACCTCGCTCGGTAGCGGCAGCCTGGGAAACGCGCTCGTCGCCGAGGCCGGGCAAACGCGTCTCATGCTCGACTGCGGTTTCACGGTGCAGGAAACCGAATCGCGCCTGGCGCGCGCCGGCCTCGCACCCTCCGATCTGGCGGGCATCATCGTGACGCACGAGCACGGCGATCATGCGGACGGCGTTTTTCCGCTGGCTCGCCGCTACGGAATCCCCGTGTGGATGACTTACGGTACCCTCGCCGCGCTCCGGGACGGGGGTGCCAGCGCGGAGGATTGTGCGATCCGTCTCGTCGATTCGCAGCGCGCGTTTTCGGTCGGGGACCTCCTGGTGGAGCCTTTCACGGTGCCGCACGATGCGCGCGAACCGGTCCAGTACGTTCTCTCGGACGGCGCGAGCCGTCTGGGCGTGCTCACCGACACCGGCTGTTCAACCGTGCACATCGCGGCGAGCCTGTCCCGATGCGACGGGCTGGTGCTCGAGTGCAACTACGATCCGGATCTTCTCGAGGGGGGGCCTTATCCGCCCTCGCTGAAGGCGCGAATCGCAGGCCGCCTGGGACACCTGGACAATCGAACTTCGGGGAAAATACTCTCGGCGCTGGATCGCAGCCGGCTCAGACATGTGATCGCCGCGCACTTATCGCAGACCAACAATACGCCGCAGCTCGCCCGCGGTGCGCTGGCCCGGGCACTCGATTGCGACCCGGAATGGATCTCGGTGGCGACTCAGGAAGAGGGTTTCTCCTGGCGCACGCTGTAGCGCTTCAAAGCCCGGTCGTGTTCGCCGACACCGCCGGGATCGACGATTCCCAAATCTCGTCGAACCGCTCGCGCATCGGCTGACACTCCTTGGGATCGCCGATCACCAGAACGCCGCGCGGCTGCACCGTCACCGGGCGTCGCACCAGGTGATCGCCGTCGGCGAGAACGAAGCAGTCCTGCACCTTCGCGGCATCGCCGATCGTCTGATAAATGAGGAGGCTCGAGGCGTGGATGCCGAGCAGGGTGATGAGGCGCGGACAGCGCGTTCTCACGTAGTCGACGCCGTGAAGGGCAATGAAGATGCGGCGGTCGGGACCGGCGCGGAGAAAACGCGCGAGCGTCTCGACGCGCTCGGCGGAGTTGATGTCCAGCTCCGAGAGGTCGGGGTCGAATATGCGCAGCTCGCGGCGCACCAGGCCGAGAAGCCCGCCGAATCCGCGCTGATAGTCGCTCCTCGCCTGAAGCAGGGTGCGCTCCGGGGTCACGGTGGCAGGCGCCTCAGCCATGGTGCTCTCCGATGTGCAGCCAGCCGGCGAGGTACCACTCGTGGAGCAGCCGCAGCAGCGGCTTCGACGCGCGCTCGCCGGGGGGCAGGGAGCGCGCGTCCGCAAGTCGTGAGAGCCGTCCGCGATCGCCAGCGGACGCCTCGAAGCGCTCGCCGTTGACGAAGTAGTCCCGGCCGTGAAACAGCATCCGCGTGCGCGTATCCAGGCGCAGGCCCCGGGTGCGGCAGCGCGATGCGAATTGCGCCGGTGCCGAGGGTCGGCGCGGACGCGGGAAGACGACGCCCGGCTTGGGCTCCGACAGATATTCCCCGAGAAAGCGCGAGACATCCCGCTTTCGCCAGCGTGTTGCCGCCGCCGCACCGATCGCGTGCCGCACCATCTTCTCTGGAATTTCTCCCGCGTGTCGCGCGGGCTCCGCGCCACGGTCGGCGTACAGGCCGTCGATGGCCACGCGGTCCTGGAGAAAGGCGAGGAACTCCCTGGCGATCTCGCCGCGGGAAGGCGCCCGGAATCCGATCGAATAGGTGAAACAGGGTTCGAGCGCGACGCCGTCGTGCGCCCATCCCGGCGGAAGGTAGAGCATGTCTCCGGGCCTCAGGAGCCACTCCTGCTCCGCGTCGAAGCGCCGCAGGATCTTGAGCGGCGCTCCCGGCTCGAGAGCCGGGTGATACCTCCTGGCAATGCTCCAGCGGCGTTGCCCTTCGCCCTGGAGCAGGAACACGTCGTAGGAGTCGACATGCGGGCCGACTCCTCCGCCGGGCACCGCGTAGCTCACCATGACGTCATCGAGCCGGGCATGGGGCAGGAACCGGAACGAGCGCAGCAGCGTGTCGGCCGCGGGCACTTCGAGATTCAGGCCTTGCACCAGAATAGTCCAGCCGGACCGCGGCAATCGCCCCAATTGCGCGCGCGAGATCGGTCCTTCGTGCACCTTCCATGTGCCACGGTCGCGCCTGACGATTCTCGATTCGATATCGGCTCGCGCCGCGAGCGCAAACAATTCAGGCGCTTGCACGACCCCCTTAAAGTTGCTGATCGCATTGCGTATCAGCAGAGGTCTCCTCTGCCAGAATTGTGACAAGAACTGCTTCGTCGTCAAGCCGCCAAGCAGTTGCAATCTCATCGCGGCGATTATAGTCTGTTGATGCCGCAATCCCTGCGAGGAAAAACTTGGCACGCGTTGACGAAGCGTCGCTCAGGACAGGCGAGGACCCGCCCGATGCACTGCATGCCGGGCAAGCGGCTCCGCTTTTCTCGCTGCCCGACGCCGACATGGAGACGGTGGATCTCGGTCAGTTCCGCGGGAAGAAACATGTCGTGCTCTATTTCTATCCCAAGGATGGCATGCCGAACTGCACGCTGGAGGCCACCGATTTCTCCGACCACGAAGAGGAGTTTTCCCGCCACAATTGCGTGGTGCTGGGGGTGAGTCGGGATGACTGCCTGAGCCACGCCGGGTTCCGGGACCAGAACGGAGTTTCGATCCGGCTGCTGGCGGATACCGAGAGCGAGGTCTGCAGGAAGTACGGAGTGGTGCACGAGAAGGAAAGCAACGGCTGCAGAAAGTCCTGCATCACGCGCTCGACCTTCATCATCGACAAGCAAGGCCTGGTGCGGCACGTGTTCTACGGGGTCAATCCTCGCGGCCACGCCGTCCAGGTGCTGGGCCTCGTCAGGTCGCTGCGCTAGCGGAACACGAACCCGGCGCCTCGGGTCGGTGCGCGTCTCGAAAAATGCGGTCGTTTCCCTCGATGTCGTCCTCGCGGACATCTGGGGGAACACCATCGAAGTCTCGGACGAGCCCTTGCAGTATCTGCACGGGGGCTATGGAAATATTTTCTCCGCAGCCGAAGTCGCCCTCGAAGGCAAGGGCGTGAAGGATCGCGTCGACGTCAGGCTCGAGCCCGAGGATGCCTTCGGCGACTACGATGAGAACCTGCTCAGAGTAGAGCCGCGCAGCCGCTTCCCGGAAACCCTCGAGGCCGGCATGCGGTTCGAAGGAGATCCAGGCGGCGCAGACGAGGGCCGGTTTTTCGCGGTCACGGACATCACCGAAGACAAGGTCGTGCTCGACGCCAATCACCCGCTGGCCGGCATGGCGCTGAAGCTCTCTTGCACCGTGGTCGGCGTACGCCCCGCGAACGCGACCGAGATCGAGAACGGCGCGGCTGACGATCCCGAGTCGATGATCCTGCGCATCCTGCCCTGACCGCGGCCGGGTGTTTTCGCCTATCATTGCGCCGGAGGAGGAGGCGATGTCCGGCATGGTGAGTTTCCTGTCGTATGGCCTGGGTACGCTGGTCGCCTTCGCCCTGTTCGCGTTCGTCGTGATCGTCTTCATTCAGGACATCACGCAGAAGAAGCACACCGTCCTCCGCAATTTTCCGGTCGTCGGGCACCTGCGCTATTTCTTCGAGAAGCAGGGCGAATACTTCCGCCAGTACCTCTTCATGAACGACCGCGAGGAGCTCCCCTTCAACCGCGCCACGCGCGGCTGGGTGTACCGGCTGGCGAAGGCCGAGGGCGGCGTGATCGGTTTCGGCTCGACCAACAATACCAACGAGCCAGGCTCGATATTGTTCGTCAACCATCCTTATCCGGTGCTCGAGGAAGACCGGCTGCCGACGCCGCCGCTGGCGATCGGAGAGGGTTTCTGCAAGGAGCCGTTTCTCGCAAGATCGGTCGTCAACATCAGCGGCATGAGCTTCGGGGCGATTTCGGAGCCGGCGGTGCGCGCGCTTTCCCGGGGCGCGGCGCTCGCCGGCTGCTGGATGGACACGGGCGAGGGCGGTCTCTCGCCGTTTCATCTGGAGGGCAACTGCGACGTCATCATGCAGATCGGCAGCGCCAACTACGGCGTGCGCGACAGCAGCGGACATTTTTCCGCCGAGCGCGCGCGCGAATTGGCCGGGTACCCGCAGGTGAAGGCGTTCGAGATCAAGCTCTCGCAAGGGGCGAAGCCCGGCAAGGGCGGCGTGCTCCCTGCGGCGAAAGTGACCGAACAGATCGCCGGGATTCGCGGCATTCCCGCGCACCAGGACTCGATCAGCCCCAACCGCCATCGCGACGTCGCCAACGTCGATCAGCTGCTCGACAAGATCGCCCTGGTTCGTGAGCTCACCGGCAAGCCAGTGGGCGTCAAGACTGCTATCGGGGGCTGGCGGTTCATCAACGAGGTCTGCGATGCCGTCAATCGCCGCGGCCTCGAATACGCGCCGGATTTTCTGACAATCGACGGAGGCGAGGGCGGGTCGGGCGCCGCGCCGCAGGCGCTCATGGATCACATGGCTCTGCCCATCGCGGAAGCGCTGCCGCGCGTCATCGATGCGCTGATCGAAACTGGGCTGCGGGACCGCGTCCGCGTCATCGCCGCAGGCAGGTTGGTGACTTCGGCGAAGGCCGCGTGGGCCTTGTGCGTCGGCGCGGATTTCGTCAACACGGCGCGCGGATTCATGTTCTCGCTCGGTTGCATCCAGGCGCTGCGCTGCCATCAGAACACCTGCCCCACAGGCGTGACGACGCACAATCACCGGCTGCAGCGCGGCCTGGTCATCGAGGAGAAATATCTCCGCGTCGCCAACTACGCGATGGGGATGAACAAGGAGATCGACATGATCGCGCAATCCTGCGGCTGCCGGCAGGCGCGCGAGCTGAGGCGCGAGCACGTGCGCATCGTCCAGACCGCGGGCCACAGCGCGGCGCTCAACGTGCTCTACCCCTATCCGGAGCCCAACGCGAAGCGCAAGGCGGCTTGAGCACTATTTCCGGCGCACCGGCGGGCGGGCGCGCTGCGCCCGTCTCGCTGTGCTAGATTGCACATTGTTCTCACCTCGCTTCGGAGATCAAGATGCGTCTGAAACACGGTTTTGTCGCTGCAGTGCTCCTCGCCGCGTCGTTGCCGGCCGTTGCGAAGGACATCACCATACAAGGTCTCTCACAAGACGACTTCCACAAGATTTCTCAGGACCTCGGAGCGGCGCTTTCGTACAAACCGCTTACGCCCGCCGAGCCGCTCGGCCTGTTCGGCTTCGACCTGGGGGTCGCCGCCACGGATACGAAGATCAAGAACGCCGACGCGTTCAAGAACGCCGGGGCCGGGGACATTACGGACATTGCCGTGCCGTCCCTGCGCTTCAACCTCGGACTGCCGTTCGGCCTGGACGTGGGCGTGATGGCAGGGGCCGCGCCGAGCACCAATGTGCGTCTCTACGGCGGCGAAGTGCGCTGGGCGTTCATCAAGGGAAGCACGACCATGCCGGCGATCGCCCTCCGGGGCAGCTATACCCAGCTCGCCGGAGTGGATCAGCTCGATTTCAACACCAAGGGGCTCGATCTCTCGATCTCGAAGGGTTTCGCCATGTTCACGCCTTACGCGGGAATCGGAAAAGTCTGGGTGACAAGCACGCCCAAGAACATTCCCGCGAGTGCGCCGAATCCGCCTTCCAAGGAATCGCTTTCGGAGAACAAGTATTTCGTCGGCGTCAACATGAACTTCATCCTGATCAACGTCGCGCTCGAAGCGGACAAGACCGGGGACGACACCAGCTACGGACTGAAGCTCGGGTTTCGATTCTGAAGACGGCCGCTAACGGGCGGCGTTCAGCAATGCGCGCGCGCTGTCGATGACTTCGCTCGCGGTGATGCCCACCGGGCCCGAACCTGCCGCGACCAGCGCGTCGGCCGCCGCGCCGTGCAAATAGGTCCCGGCAAGGAGAGCCGACAGCGGCGCGGCGCCTTGAGCGCAAAGCGCGCCGACGATTCCGGCGAGCGCATCTCCCATTCCGGCGGATGCCATTCCCGGATTGCCCGTGGGATTGATCCAGAATTTGCCGCCCGGCTCGGCGATCACGCTGCCGTTGCCTTTCAGCACTGCCAGGCATTGGTAGCGTAGCGCGATCGCCCGCGCCGCGGCGACTCGGTCGTCCTGGACGCGGCTGGTCTTCTCTCCAAGGAGGCGCGCCGCCTCGGCGGGATGGGGCGTCACGATGGTCGCCTGCTTGCGCTTGCCGGTCGCGGCGGACAGTGCGCGGCTGGCTGCGATCAGGTTGAGCGCGTCGGCGTCGAGAACGATGGGCACGCTCGCGGCGAGCGCGGCGCGAAGCGTTTTTCTCGCGGAATCCGACTTGCCCATTCCCGGTCCGGCGACCAGGACGTCGACCAGACCTTTCTCGAGCAACGCGCCCGGCTTGCGCAGCATCAGCTCCGGGTGCGAGTAGTCCACGCGAGGCGGACGCGGAGTCAGCAATCCGAGGTAGACGCGTCCCGCGCCGCACCGGAGCGCCGCGCGTCCGGCGATGACGGCGGCACCGACCATGCCCGCCGCTCCTCCCAGGATACCCACGCTTCCTGCCTGGCCCTTGTGGAAATTCCTCGGCCGGGGCGCAATCGCGGCCGCGAGCACGTCCGACTCGAGGAGCAGGCCCTCCGGCTCGAGGAGCGCGGTTGGGTCGAGCCCGAGCATATCGAGTTTCAGCTTGCCGCAATGGTCGGGGCCGTCCAGCGTCAGCTGTCCGGGCTTGTACGCGATGAAGGTGATCGTGTCGCGCGCGCGCACGGCGCGACCCATGACGGCGCCGGTATCCGCGTCGATGCCGCTGGGGACATCGAGCGAGAGAATGGGAACTCCGAGCGCGTTGAGCCGGTCGACGATGGCGCCATACCTGCCCCCCAGCGCGCGCTTGAGGCCGATGCCGAACAGGCCGTCGATGGCGAGATCGAAGCGTGTCCTTTCGGGGATCGCGTCGAGAAGCGTTCCACCCGTGGCTTCCCATTTCGCGAGCGCGGCTCCGGCGTCCTCGGGCAGCTTGGCGCGCTCGCCTGCAAAGACGACGCTGACGCGAAAGAACCAGCGCTTGAGATGCGCGGCGACTTCGAGAGCGTCGCCGCCGTTGTTGCCCGGTCCGGCGATGACCAGGACGGCCTTGGCGGTGTCGCCGCAGAGGCTGCGCGCGAATTCGGCCGCGGCCTCTCCCGCTTTCTCCATCAGGCTGCTCGCGCCCTGGACGCGCGCTTCGATTTCCCGGATTGCGGCGATGCTGTAGATGGGCGAGGGCATCGGTGCCAATGATACTAGGGGGTCAGCACATCCCGAGGACGTGATCGGCGATGGCGAGCGATGCGGTGAGGCCCGGGGATTCGATCCCGAACAGGTTCACGAGGCCCGGGACGCCGTGCTCGCCCGGACCTTGGATGAGAAAGTCCCGCGAGGGCTCGCCCTGCGGCTGAATTTTGGGCCGGATACCGCAGTACGCGGGTTGCAGGCTGCCGTCTTTCAAACCCGGCCAATAGCGGCGTATCGCGTTGTAGAACACCCGGCTTCGGCCAGGGTCGACCGCGTAGTCGATGCGTTCTATCCACTCGACGTCCGGGCCGAAGCGTGCCTGGCCGGCCATGTCGAGAGTCAGATGCACGCCCAGGCCGGCCGACTCGGGAGCAGGGTAGACCAGCCGCGCGAACGGCGAACGGCCGGAGAGGCTGAAATAGTTGCCCTTGCAGTAATAGGTCGGCGGGATCCGGCCCGCCGGGAATCCGGCGATGGTTCGGGCAACGTCCTGGGCGAAGAGTCCGGCACTGTTGACCAGGGCCCGCGCCAGCAGGCGCATAGGCTCCGAGCCGCCCACATCCAGCTCGATTCCCTCCTGCCCGATGCGTGCGCCGATCAGCGGGCTGCGAAACGCGATCGTCGCGCCGCGGTCCTCGGCTTCGCCGCGCAAGGCGAGCATGTAGGCGTGGCTGTCGATAATGCCGCTGGAGGGAGACTCCAGCGCGGCGACGCAGGAGAGCTCGGGTTCCAGGGCGCGAGCCTGGCGCGCCTCGAGCACGCGCAGATCGGTGACGCCGTTGGCCCTCGCCTGCGCATGGAGCTTTTCCAGTCCCGCCAGCTGCCCCGGGTCGGTCGCGACGATGAGCTTGCCGCAGCGTCGGTGCGCGATGCCCCGCTCGGCGAGATAGGGATAGAGCGCCTTCCGGCCTTTCATGCACAGCTTCGCCTTGAGCGAGCCCGTGGGGTAATAGATGCCGGCGTGAATGACCTCGCTGTTGCGCGAGCTCGTTGCCGTGCCGATGGCGCTCTCGCGTTCCAGCACCACCACCTCGCGCCCGGCGAGCGCGAAAGCCCTCGCGACTGCGAGGCCGACGACGCCGGCGCCGATCACGACGGTGTCAATCTGCTCGGTCGACATTTGAACTCGAATATACTTCAACGCGTGGCGAGCACGAAACCCACAGGCGGGATTGGCTCAGGCAAGTGGCGGTTCTGGATCGACCGCGGCGGCACGTTCACCGATGTCGTCGCCCGCCGTCCCGACGGGGCCCTTGCGGCGCTGAAGCTCCTGTCCGAGGACCGCGGGCGCTATGACGACGCGGCCGTGGAGGGCATTCGCAGGCTTCTCGGGCTCGATCCGGGCGCGCCGCTTCCCGGCGACGCAATCGAGGTGGTCAAGATGGGCACCACCGTCGCCACCAACGCACTGCTCGAGCGCCGGGGCGAGCGCACCGTGCTGTTCATCTCGCGCGGCTTTCGCGACGCCTTGCGCATCGCCTATCAGAATCGTCCGCGGCTGTTCGACCGGCATATCGTCCTGCCCGAGCTGCTCTACTCCAAGGTGGTCGAGGTCGATGAGCGCATCGGCGCGCGGGGCGAGATCCGGGTCCCGCTCGATGAGGAAGCGCTGAGGCGCGACCTGCAGGCGGCGCGCTCCGAGGGCTTCCGCTCGGTCGCCATCGTCTTCATGCATGCGTATCGGCATCCGTCGCACGAGCGGCGCGCCGCAGGTGTGGCGCGGTCTCTCGGATTCGAGCAGGTCTCCGTGTCGCACGAAGTCAGCCCGCTGATGAAGCTCGTGTCCCGCGGCGACACCACCGTCGTCGACGCGTACCTCTCGCCGATCCTGCGGCGCTACGTCGCGCAGGTGGCCTCTCAGCTCAAGGGCGTGCCCCTCATGTTCATGCAGTCGAACGGCGGACTCACCGACGCGCACCGCTTCGCCGGAAAGGACAGCATCCTGTCCGGGCCCGCGGCGGGGGTGGTCGGCGCCGTGAGAACCTCGTCGTCGGCGGGCTTCGACAGGATCATCGGCTTCGACATGGGCGGTACTTCGACCGACGTTTCCCATTACGCCGGGGAGTTCGAGCGGACCTTCGAGGGGCAGGTCGCGGGCATACGCGTGCGCGCGCCGATGATGAGCATCCATACCGTCGCCGCCGGCGGCGGGTCGATCCTGCATTTCGACGGCTCGCGCTACCGTGTCGGACCGGACTCGGCAGGGGCCGATCCCGGACCCGCGAGCTACCGCAGGGGTGGTCCGCTCACGGTGACCGACGCGAATGTCATGCTCGGCAAGATCCAGCCAAAATTCTTTCCCCCGGTGTTCGGGCCGGAGGGCGACGCGCCGCTGGACGGCGAGGCCGTGCGCGCGAAATTCGGGGTGCTCACCGCGGAGATCCGCGGCGCGACCGCAGACGTGCGCAGCCCGGAACAGGTCGCCGAGGGCTTCGTCGAGATCGCCGTCGGCAACATGGCCGAGGCGATCAAGAAGATCTCGGTGCAGCGCGGGCACGACGTCACCGCGTACACCCTGTGCTGCTTCGGCGGCGCCGCGGGCCAGCACGCCTGCCTGGTCGCCGATGCGCTGGGGATGACGCGCATCACCATCCATCCGCTCGCAGGCGTGCTCTCGGCGTACGGCATGGGGCTGGCCGACACCGTGGCGATGCGCGAACTGACCGTGGAGGTGCCGCTGCAGCCCGACAGCGCGCCGGCGCTGGAGGAGGCCCTCGAGCGGCTCGCGGACTCTGCGCGGGAGGAACTGGAATCGCAAAGCGTGGCGCGCGAGCGGATTCGCGTCGTCAGGCGCCTGCACCTGCGCTACGAAGGCACCGACACGACGCTGCCTGTCCGCTACGCCGGCATCGAAGACATGGTCGCGCAATTCGAGGCCGAATATCGCAAGCGCTACAGTTTTCTCATGCAAGGCCGGGGGCTGATCGCCGAGTCGGTATCGGTCGAAGCGATCGGCGCACCCGATGCGCGGGACGAGGCTTCCGGTGCAACGGCGCACGCCGCTGCGCCGCCCGAGCCGGTGGAGTGGGTCGCGATGCACACCGGGGAAAAGCAGCACCGCTGCCCGGTGTTCCTGCGGGGCAGGCTTGCGCCGGGACACCGGATCCTCGGGCCCGCGATCATCGCGGAGAACAACGCCACAACGGTTGTCGAGCCGGGCTGGCGGGCCGAAATCTCCCAGCTCGATCACATGGTGATCGAGCGCGTCGAGGCGGTCTCGCGGGCGGCGGCGATCGGCACGCGGGTCGATCCGGTGCGGCTCGAAGTCTTCAACAATCTCTACATGTCGATCGCCGAGCAGATGGGGCTGCGGCTGGCCAACACGGCATATTCGGTCAACATCAAGGAGCGGCTGGATTTTTCCTGCGCCGTGTTCGACCAGCACGGACAGCTGATCGCGAACGCGCCCCACATGCCGGTGCACCTGGGGTCGATGGGCGAAAGCGTTCGCGCGGTCATCCGCGAGAACCGCGAGCGCATGAAACCGGGCGACGTCTACGTGCTCAACGCGCCTTACAACGGCGGCACCCATTTGCCCGACGTGACCGTGATCACGCCGGTGTTCGGGTCTGCCGGAGGCGAGATTCTTTTCTACGTCGGCTCGCGGGGTCACCACGCCGACATCGGCGGCATCACACCGGGGTCGATGCCGCCCAACAGCCGCGTCGTGGAAGAGGAAGGCGTGCTGATCGACAATTTTCTGCTGGTCGAGAACGGCCGCCTGCGGGAGAAGGAAACGGTCGCGCTGCTTTCCTCTGGACCCTATCCCGCGCGCAACGTCGAGCAGAACATGGCCGACTTGCGCGCCATGATCGCGGCCAACGAGAAAGGCGCACAGGAGCTGCAGCGCATGGTGGGCAGCTTCGGCCTGGGCGTGGTGCACGCATACATGCGCCACGTGCAGGACAACGCCGAGGAAGCGGTAAGGCGCGTGATCGAGGTGCTGAAGGAAGGCGAGTTCACCTACGAGATGGACAACGGCGCGGTGATCCGCGTGCGCATCGCGATCGATCGCAAGACGCGCAGCGCGGTCCTCGATTTCACCGGGACCTCGCCGCAGCTGCCGAGCAATTTCAATGCTCCGCCCGCCGTGTGCATGGCGGCCGTGTTGTACGTATTTCGGACCCTCGTCGACGACGAGATCCCGATGAACGCGGGTTGCCTGAAGCCTCTGGAGGTGATCATCCCGCAGGGTTCGATGCTCAGCCCGCGCTACCCGGCGGCGGTGGTCGCCGGCAATGTCGAGACGTCGCAGTGCGTCACCGACGCGCTCTACGGCGCGCTGGGCGCCATGGCCGCCTCCTGCGGCACCATGAACAACTTCACGTTCGGGGACGCGCGCTATCAATACTACGAAACCGTCGCGGGAGGCTCCGGGGCGGGCGAGGGATTCGACGGCGCGGACGCGGTGCAGACGCACATGACCAACTCGCGCCTCACCGACCCGGAGGTGCTGGAGTGGCGCTTTCCGGTGCTGCTCGAGAGCTTCGAAATCCGGCGGGGCAGCGGCGGTGCCGGGCGCTGGCGCGGGGGCGACGGCAGTGTGCGCCGGGTTCGTTTTCTCGAGCCCATGGTGGCTGCCATTCTCTCGGGGCACCGCCGGGTCGCGCCCCACGGGATGGCGGGCGGCGGGCCCGGGATGACCGGGCGAAATTGGGTGCGCCGCGCCGGCGGGGAGGTCGTAGAGCTGGGCGCCTGCGACCAGACCGAAATGCGTACCGGGGACTGCTTCGTCATCGAAACCCCGGGGGGCGGCGGGTATGGGCGTCCGGTTGGCTGACATCAGGCCTAGGGGCCCCCTATAATCGCGGCATGAATCGCCGATCGATCCTCACGAAGACCGGAAAAGGCCTGATGGAGGCTACCGGCAAGACCAGCAGCCTTTCGCGGGATCTTCGCAGCATCCTCAAGGAAATGGACGGCAAGGTCAGCGTTTCCGAGCTGACCGAGAAATTCCCGAAGATGGGCGAGTCGAGGCTCCTCGAAGCCCTCGCGAACATGGAGCGGGACGGCTACGTTCGGGAGTTCGTCGGCAAGCAGGAGGAAGGGCCGCGCACGCCGGTCGGGCGCGGTCCCGCCTCGCAGTCTCTTGGAGAG
>Ga0137409_10005937_pt1 | contig 12701 bp, 11 predicted proteins | sample CZODoug1_16funga_FD_122059 | JGI IMG/M metagenome (GOLD analysis project Ga0137409, IMG submission 122059) | Vadose zone soil fungal communities from Angelo Coast Range Reserve, California, USA - CZODoug1_16fungal (Hybrid Assembly) | ecosystem: Environmental > Terrestrial > Soil > Vadose zone...
GGGCAGCGAGTCGCCGACTACCCAAAAGGTCTAAGTAAGAGGCCGAAAGGTCTAAGTAGCTGCCCCTTGATCTAGTTCCTGTTATGTTCCTATCTTGAGGGCATGACCCTTCTCCTCCGCAAATCGAGCGCCCAAGCCCGCATCGAAGGCCCGGGAACCGTTCAATCGGAGCGAAGACGATTACGCCGTGGTCGAGGACACGGCGATCGGCCGCATCTACAAAGAACAGGTACCGGCCGGGTTCAAATGGCGCTGGTTCCTACAGTCTACGGGAGAAGGCCCGGGGAGGCCGGTGCCGATAGCCTGGAGGAGGCGCAGGCAGCGTTCGCCAAGCGTTATGAGGAGGCGAGACGGGGGAAGTGATGGCCCCAACCTCGCCGCGCATGCCGCGGCTCAGCGCCGCGCGCCGCCGCGCGCTACAGCTGCTCGCCAGCAGCCGAGCTCGGCCATGGCTTTAGCCGGAGGCTGCTGGCCGGGCTCGGCCGCTGCGGGCTGGCGGCAGCGGAGCATGAGGTGGTGGTGGCCGGCGGCAAGGCGGCCGAGGTGGTGAGGCTCTGGATTACGGCCGGCCGAGGTGACCGCCGCAGGCCTGTCCCATGCACGAAAGATCGTGCATCTCTCGAAATTGTATCTGCTGGAACAGTAGCGAATGGTCCGCCGTCTGGCGATGGGCTAAGCGCGCCTTTCGGCAGTCAACGCTGTGTCGTCTGCTGCTTGCAATTGGCATCGTCTTGAGCATCCATCTGAGCTGATGTCAGGCTCGGTTGCTGAAAACAGCCCGTTAGGAAGACGAAGGCGAGCAACGCCGTCTTGCGCATTCTTCAGCCCCCCCTTGCTGTCTCGCCGCCATGCACGGCCGACTGAGGCCACACCAACGTCGAGCTGTGACCGCCCGGACTGGCTTGCGCTACACCCCATCCGGTTGCGGGTGCGAGAGACCTATGCCAACGGAAAACGTGGCCTACTTGCCCGCATCGATTCTCAACGAAAAACCCCGGCCCTTCGCCCGGGGTTCATAGCAGTTCGCATTCGATCCGTCACCGGAATTGTTAGAAAAGCCCCCCGGGGCCGCCGAATCGATAATTTAGGCCGGCCTTGAAAACGTGGAATTTATTATCGGCGAAGGGACTATCACTCCCAAAGTCCATCATGTTGTATTCAATCTTCGCGGTCCAGTTGTCCCGCAAAGCATATTCGGTCCCGACGCCGAGGACCCACCCACTGACGGTCTGGTCGACCGATGCCGAGCCAACCACCACGCCATTTATGGCGGCGCTGGCGGTTGCGCTTGCGTGAGCCCACGCGCCGCCGAATTTACCATAGACGAGCCAACGATCGAAGGCGTAACCCAATCTCGGAGCAAGCGTGGAAACCCAATCGAGGCTCGCGTCAGCGCGCCCCGTCAGGACGGCCCCAGGGCCGACGACCGTTGCGCTCGCGCTGTCCTTTATGGTTGTCCCCGCGATATCCGCTTCGACGCCCAATACCCATTGATTGATCTGATAATTGAATCCGACCTGACCGCCGCCGAGAAAGCCGCTGCTGTTGCCGCCACCGTCGTCGTCGGACCACCCCACGCCGAGATGAGCGCCGGCATAGAATCCAGTCCAGTTATAGAACGGGATTGGCGGCGGTGGCGGCCGGTAGGCAGGACCGCGCGGCGCATCGGCGGCTTCGGATACAGCGGACGTAGATGCGAACATCACCGCCGCCAGACCAAGCGTGATCAATCTGTACTTACCCATTTACGCCCCCCTCTCGCAAAGTAGGTATCCGCGCATAAAGACGGCAACTGTGGCGCGAAAGTTGTGGGACCGTGGCGAATGATGCGGATTTCCACCTTTGTGTCGGGTTATTCTCGATTTCCGAAACGGTGTTGTCGGGAAGCCACATCGCTGCGGTATCGGAGGGAGGCATGACAACCAAGCTTCACCGCCAATCCCTCATCGCCTACGGGGCGCCGCTGGTCGAAACGATTGTCGACTGCCCGCTGCCGCAGGGCACCGAAGTACTGGTGCGCATCGAGCGATGCGGCGTCTGCCACTCCGACCTGCACATGCAGGACGGATACTTCAGGCTCACTGGCGACAAAAAACTCGACATCACGTCGGGCCGCGCCTTGCCCTTCACGCTCGGCCACGAGATCGCGGGAGTGGTCGAAAGTGCCGGAGCGGACGTTACGGACGATGCCGCGGCGGTGCCGGGGCGCAAGGTCGCGGTCTATCCGTGGATCGGCTGCAGCGCCTGCGCGGCGTGCCGGCAGGGCGAGGAGAATCTGTGCGCGGCGCCGCGTCATCTCGGCATTACGGCCGACGGCGGCTATGCGAGCCATGTGCTGGTGCCGCATCCGCGCTATCTTCTCGACTACGCGCCGCTCTCGCCGGCGCTCGCCGGCATGCTGATGTGCTCGGGCCTCACCGCTTATGCGGCTCTCAAGCGACTCAAGGCTGATGCGGCGCGTGGCCCTCTGCTGCTGGTCGGCCTTGGCGGCGTCGGCATGATGGGGATGGCGCTCGCCCGCGCCCTGTTCGCGACCGCACCGCTGGTCGCCGACATCGACGCCGGCAAGCGCGAGGCGGCGCTCCAGGCGGGCGCCGCCGCCGCGTTCGATCCCGCCGATCCGACCGCCCGCAAGGCCGTGACGGCGGCGACCGGCGGCGTCCATGGCGTGTGCGACTTCGTCGGCTCAGAATCCTCGCTTGCTTTCGCAACCGGCGTGCTCGCCAAAGGCGGCAAGGTGGTGGTCACCGGCCTCATCGGCGGTGGCTGGGCGACGCCGGTCGCCATGTTTGTACTGCGCGCCATGACCATCGAGGGCGTACTCACCGGCACGCTTGCGGAGGCGGAAGAACTGATGGCGCTGGCCCGCGCCGGCCACGCCCCGGCTGTCCCAATCGCCGAGCGCCCGCTCAGCGAGGCCCAAGCCGCGCTCAACGATCTGCGCGCCGGTCGTGTCGTCGGGCGGGCGGTGCTGACGCCCCTCACGGATGACGGATGACAGGAACCGTAGAGCGTAGCCCGGGTTGAGCGCCAGCGAAACCCGGGGCGGCATTGCCATATAGGGCATTCCCGGATTTCGCGGAGTTTTTCATCGGGCCGGCCAGAGGCCGGACCCGGTGGCTCAATCCGGGCTACGCGTCCAACGGATAAGGCGAGTTCACGCCGTCGCGTGGCGGGCGTGCAACGCGAGCCCGATCAACGCGGCGCCGCCAAACAGCATGTTGATGCCGACCAAGAGCCCGATCGCCCAGGCGGCGGTTCCCGGCAGACCGGCAAAGATGATGGCAGCCAACGCCAGGTCGACAATCCCGCTTGCCAGCAGCAAGCCCCATCGTCCCGACAGTTCGCGCTTGTGATCGAGCGCGTACATGATGGTGGCAATTCCCTCCAAGATGAAAAATGCGATCAGGATGAGCGTCAGCGACAGCGCTCCGCTAACCGGCCACCCGATCAGGACAGCGCCGGCGGCGATCGCCAGAACCGCGGAGAACAGCGACCACCAGAACCCCGGAGCGTGGCGCATCATGAAGGTCATGACGAGGCCGACGATCCCGCTGATGAAAAACAGCCAGCCGAGGATGATTTCGACCGCAAGGGTGGCGATCTGCGGAACGATGATGGCGGCGGCGCCGAGCGCGGCCAGAATAATGCCCTCGATCAGCAGGAAACGCCAACCTTCGGCAAGCGCGCCCGTAACCCCGCGCGCAAAACGGTCGATGTCGGACGGATTGGTCACCATGGCACACCTCCTTTGCAGGAACGCGTCAGCGCCCTCAGGGTTTCATCTGTATGGCCGGCCGTCGCTATAACCCTGCCTGCAGCAACCGCACGAAGGCGGACAGCCCAGTCTGACGCTCGCGCTTGAGGCGCTCGGCGGCGAGGATCGCACAGACGTCCTCGAAGGCGCGCCATACGTCGCGATTGATGACCACGTAATCGTATTCCGCCCAGTGGCTCATCTCATTGGCGGCCTTGGCCATGCGGGCGTGGATGACGTCGTCGGCATCCTGGGCGCGGGTGCGCAGGCGCGCTTCAAGATCCGCAATCGTCGGCGGCAGCACAAAAACGCTGACGAGATCGTCGCGGCCCTTCTCGCGCAATTGCTGGGTGCCTTGCCAGTCGATGTCGAACAGCACATCACGCCCCATCGCCAGCGCGCGCTCGACCGGTGCGCGCGGCGTGCCATAGCGGCTCCCGAACACCTCGGCCCATTCGAGAAGGTCGCCGCGCGCCACCATGGCGTCGAAGCTGTTTTCATCGATGAAGCGGTAGTCCCTGCCTTCCACCTCGCCCGGACGCGGCTTGCGCGTCGTCACCGAGATCGACAGCTCGATGGTGGAATAGCGATCGAGCAGCATCCGCGACAGCGTCGTCTTGCCCGCTCCCGACGGCGACGACAGCACCAGCATGAGACCGCGCCGCGCCACCTCGCCGCCGTCGTGCCGACGCTGGGTCTCCTGGTCCGGCAAATGTCGCCCAGACAGGTCTTTCGCGGGTGTCATGGTCGTCTCAGATATCAGTAATCAGAGGTCAGTAATCAGACTTACTGACCTCTGATTACTGATCACTGACTCCTGATTACTCCAGATTCTGCACCTGTTCGCGGAACTGCTCGACCACGCCTTTCAGCTCGAGCCCGATGTTGGTCAGCTCCAGATCGTTTGCCTTTGCGCACAGCGTGTTCGATTCGCGGTTGAATTCCTGCGACAGGAAATCGAGCCGCCGCCCGACCGCGCCGCCTTTCATCACCGTCATTTGCGCTTGCTCCACATGGGCAGCGAGCCGGTCGAGCTCCTCGCGCACATCCGCCTTGGCGGCGATCAGGACCGCCTCCTGGTGCAGGCGGTCGGGATCGAAACGATCCGAGGCTTCCAGCAGAGCCGCGACCTGATCGGCGATGCGTTGTTTGACAGCGTCGGGCCGACGGGCGGCGGCGGCCTCGGCGCGATCGATCAAGACCGCAATCTCGTCGAGCCGCCCGGACAGGATACGCCCGAGCGCCTCGCCCTCGCGCTGCCGGTTCTCGATCAGGTTCGCCAGCACCGTGCCGAAACCCGATACCACGGCGGCCTCCACCGCGCGCCGCTCGTCCTCGCCCTCCTCGGCATCGACCACCTCAATGACGCCCTTGATGGCAAGAATGCCATCGAGCCGCGGGCGTTCGGCATCGACGCGACGGGCGAGCGACTTCACCGTACCGAGCACGGCGTTAAGCACGTCCTCGTTGATGCGCACGACCGGCGACTTGCCATGGCGCTCGACATTGAGGGTGGCGTAGATCGTTCCGCGTGCGAGCGCCTCGCCGGTTTTCGACCGCACCGGGGGCTCCGCAGCGTCCCAGCCGGGTGGCAGGCGCAGGCGCAGGTCGAGGCCCTTGGCGTTGATGGATTTGATCTCCCACGCCCATGCATACCCGCCGGATTCCCCGTGGCCACGGGCAAATCCAGTCATGCTCGACAGCGCCATTGCGAAAAACTTTCGGTTCGCCGGATAAACGGAATCGCACTGAACTTAGCGATGGCGACGACGTGCCTCAAGCCGGCCCCGTCAGCCCGTCCGCGCCTCGGGCCGGCCACAGCGGGTCAACGTGGCTGCGTCGGCGGCGGCACCGGGCGCGCAGGCGCGGCACGACGGTCGATGGACACTGCCGGCGCCGAACCCGCAGCAGGTGCGGCCGGTTGCGCCGCCGCGGGGGGCGTGCCGTCGCGCAGCCCCTGCTCGAGCGCACGCAGGCGGGCGACGTTGCGCTGATGCTGCTCCAGCGTCTCCGAAAAGGCGTGGCCGCCGGTGCCATCGGCAACGAAATAAAGTTCCTTGGTGCGCGCCGGGTTGGCAACGGCTTCAAGCGCCGCCCGGCCCGGATTAGCGATCGGCCCTGGCGGGAGGCCCTCGATCACGTAGGTATTGTAGGGCGTGTGCTGCTCGATCTCGCTTTTCAGGATGGGCCGGCCGAGCGTTGCCTTGCCGCCGGCGATCCCGTAGATGATGGTGGGGTCCGATTGCAGCTTCATGCGCTGTTTGAGGCGATTGACGAAAACGGCAGCGACGCGGGTGCGTTCATCGGGGCGGCCGGTTTCCTTCTCGACGATTGAGGCCAGGATCACCAATTGCTGGAGCGAGCGGAGCGGCAGGTCGGGCATCCGGCGCTCCCAAACCTCCTGGACGACGCGCGCCTGCGCCTGCTGCAGGCGCTGGATCACCTGATCGCGCGAAGCTCCCCGCGGGTAGCGATAGCTCTCCGGAAGCATCGAGCCCTCGCGTGGAATCTCTTTGATGCTGCCGGACAAGATGTCCGTTTCCAACAGACGCTGCACGATCTGCTCTGAGGTCAATCCTTCCGGGATGGTGATCTGATGCTGCACCACCTTGCCGTCGATGATCGTATTGATCACGTCATGCAGGCTCGCCTGCTTGGGGAACTGGTACTCGCCGAACCTCAAGTCGTCATGCGTCTTCGCAAGCATGGCGCTCACCACGAAGGTCCAGGGGTGATCAATGACCCCCTCTCGGACGAGGAGGTCCGCGATATCCCGAATGCCGAGGCGCGGCAGAATATTGACTGTTTTCTCTTTCTCGAGCGGGCCGGCGGCTTCAAAACGCTGCTTTGCGACCACGAACATAATTCCACCTGCGATCGCTATCAGGATCAGCACGGTGAACACCGCATTGCCTGCCATGACCAGGGGATGCCGCACTCTCTCCGACCGGCGCGTGGGCAGTGGAACCCGTTCGGGTTCCAGTGCGGCGCGCGGACTGCGCGGCGCTGCTCGCTTGAACTCGTTAGGTCGTTCGCCCGACATCATGCCTGTGCGCCCCTCCGTGGTTCCGTCGCGCGATGGAGCGCGCATGGCACTGTCCCGCCTCACTCGCACCGCGTCCCGCCGCATCAGTTCGGAGGCTGCATCACGAGAATCGGCCATAGATATAATCCGTTCAGAGACTAACGAAACCAACGCCACGTAGCGTCAAAGCCCCACCACCAGTCGTAAGATCAGCTATGAATTATGTCCTTTTGGCGATTGCGGGGCCATTCAGGACCCCTCCTTACCCTCCCCCGCTTGCGGAGGAGGGTAAGGAGGGGGGACGTCAATCATGTAGGCGTCGAAACACCAGCGACGCGTTGGTGCCGCCAAACCCAAACGAGTTCGACAGTACCACGTCGATTTCGCGTTCGCGCGCCCGGTGGGGCACCAGGTCGACTGCCGCCTTGACGGACGGATGGTCGAGGTTGAGCGTTGGCGGCGCAACCCTGTCGCGCATCGCCAAAATCGAGAAAATGGCCTCCACGGCGCCGGCTGCCCCGAGCAGATGACCGATCGAGGATTTGGTGGAAGACATGGCGATGCGGCTGGCTTCCTCGCCGACAAGCCGTTGCACCGCGTTGAGCTCGATCTCGTCGCCAAGTGGCGTCGACGTGCCATGGGCGTTGATGTAATCGATTTCGGCTGGCGTGATGCCGGCGCGCCGGATGGCCGCGGTCATGCAACGCAAGGCGCCGTCGCCGTCCCCGGCGGGCGCAGTGATATGGTAGGCGTCGCCGGACAAGCCGTAGCCGATCAACTCGGCGTAAATCTTGGCCCCGCGCGCCCGGGCGTGCTCGATTTCTTCCAGCACCACCACGCCGGCGCCCTCGCCCATGACAAAACCGTCGCGATCGCGGTCGTAGGGCCGCGATGCCCGCGCCGGCTCGTTGTTGAAAGCGGTCGACAGTGCGCGACAGGCGGCAAAACCCGCCATCGACAAGCGGTCAAGCGGAGATTCGGCTCCCCCCGCCACCATCAGATCGGCATCGCCCAGTGCGATCAGGCGCGCGGCGTCGCCGATCGCATGCGCCCCGGTCGAGCAGGCGGTGACGACGGCGTGATTCGGCCCCTTCAGGCCGTGGGCGATCGACACGAAGCCGGAGGCGAGGTTGATGAGGCGTCCGGGGATGAAGAACGGAGACACCCGGCGCGGCCCTCGTTCCTTGAGCACCAGAGCAGTTTCGGCGATGCCGGCAACGCCGCCGATGCCGGAGCCGATCATCACCCCGATCGCGATCTGCTCCTCATAGGTTCGGGGCGCGCAGCCTGCATCTTCGATCGCCTGGGTCGCCGCACACATCGCATAGGCGATGAAGTCGTCGACCTTGCGTTGCTCCTTGGGTTCCATCCAATCGGAGGGATTGTAGGTGCCATCGGTGCCGTCGCCGCGGGGAATTATGCCGGCGATGCGAGCCGGGAGGTCGGACACATCGAAGGCCTCGACCTTGCGCGCGCCGCTTTCGCCGGCGATCAGCCGCCGCCACGTCACTTCAACGCCGCAACCAAGCGGCGTCACCATCCCCATGCCTGTAATGACGACGCGTCTCATGGGTTCGCCCGCACGGCCTGCAGCCAGCTTCCTTGCACCCCTGCTACGCGAACGTCGCGACGTGGCCAATCTGGTCCGTTGTCGCTCAATCCCAGCCGCATCGATTGCCGGTCAACAGAAAACCGGAAATCGAAACGTCCCGGCCACGACTCAAACACTGTTGCCTTCAGGGCTCGCAACGGTCGACCGAGTGTGCGCGGCGATCAGCTTTTGGCGTTCTTCTCGAGGAATTTCACCGCATCGCCAACGGTCAGAATCGTTTCGGCGGCGTCATCGGGAATCTCGCAGCCGAACTCCTCTTCGAACGCCATGACGAGCTCGACGGTGTCGAGGCTGTCGGCGCCCAGGTCGTCGATGAAACTCGCGGCGTCCGTCACCTTATCGGGCTCCACGCCAAGGTGCTCCACGACGATCTTCTTCACCCGCTCGCCAATGTCAGTCATTTCCCAAACCTCGTGCGCCTCTTGATTGGCTCGGCCGGTCTGGCGATCTTGCAGTCGCCGGACGGGCATCGTCGTGGTCGACGGCAGCGGGGAAACACCCGAATTTGGATTTTTTGAGCGCCCCACCACATCGCCAGTCGTTTCGGGGGTTACCACACTTCAATTGGCTTGACCAGCATCGCGGAAAGTTCCCGACATCCTTCCTTGGGGCCGGATATTTGCCTTTGCAGGCCTCAGATCATGGCCATTCCGCCGTTCACGTGGAGCGTCTGCCCGGTCACATAGGCGCCCTCGAGCGAGGCGAGATAGAGCGCTGCAGCGGCCACATCTTCGGGCGACCCAAGCCGACCTGCCGGCACCCGCGCCAGAATCATGTCTTTTTGCTTATCGGTGAGCGCGTCGGTCATGGCCGTCTCGATGAAGCCCGGCGCGATCGTATTCACGGTGACGCCGCGCGACGCCACCTCCTGGGCCAGCGACTTGGTCATGCCGATCATTCCGGCCTTGGCGGCCGCATAATTGGCCTGGCCGGCATTGCCGGTCAGGCCAACCACCGAGGTGACCCCGATGATGCGGCCGAAGCGCCGGCGAATCATCCCGCGCACGGCGGCCCGGGTGAGCCGGAACGCCGCGGTGAGGTCCACGGCGAGAACCTGGTCCCAATCCTCGTCCTTCAATCGCACAACGAGGTTGTCCCGCGTGATGGCGGCGTTGTTGATCAGAATATCGACGTGGCCCATGGCGGCCTCGGCAGCCGGAACGAGGTTTTCCACATCTTCCCGATCGGCGAGATTGCAGCGCACCACGTGCACGCGGCCGCCGAGCTGGCCGGCCAGCGAATTGAGCATTTCGATTCGCTGGCCGGAAATCGTGACCGTCGCGCCGTTGGCGTGGAGCGTATGTGCGACGGCCCCGCCGATGGCGCCGGTTGCCCCGGTCACGAGAGCGGTCCTGCCGGTGAGATCGAACATGGCAAGGTCCTTCAAACCGCCCCTTCAAGCCGTCAACGCCGCGCCGAACGCCTTGACGTCCTCCGGTGTCCCGATCGCGGTGGCCGTGGCCCCCCCGGCAATGCGTTTAACGAGACCGCTCAGGACCTTGCCGGCGCCGATCTCATAGAACCGGGTCACCCCCTCCCGCGCCATATAGGCAACGCATTCGCGCCAGCGCACCGTCCCGGTGACCTGCTCGACCAGACGACGCGTGATCTCGGGCGGGTCCGAGATGGCTTGCGCGACCACGTTGGCGACCAGCGGGGGCGATGGCTTGCGGATCGCGACCCCGGCGAGCGCCTGCGCCATGGCGTCCGCAGCGGGCTGCATCAGGGCGCAGTGGAACGGCGCCGACACCGGCAGCATCATGGCGCGTTTCGCGCCCCGACTCTTGGCGATTTCGACCGCGCGCTCGACCGCGGCCTTATCGCCCGACACCACCACTTGGCCGCCGCCATTATCGTTGGCGGGCTCACAGACCTGCCCCTGCGCGGCTTCGGCCGCGACGGCCTTGGCGGCGTCGAATTCGAGGCCGAGCAGTGCCGCCATGGCGCCCGCCCCGACCGGCACCGCCTTCTGCATGGCCTGGCCGCGCATGCGCAAGAGCCGCGCCGTGTCCGAGATGGTAAGCGCGCCCGCTGCCGCCAGCGCCGAATATTCCCCCAGCGAGTGGCCGGCCACGAAACGCACGTCACGCGCCGGACTGACGCCTGTCTCTGCTTCGAGCACGCGGAGCGCCGCCAGCGAGACCGCCATCAGGGCCGGCTGGGTGTTTGCCGTCAGAGTGAGCTCCTCGGCGGGGCCCTCCCAAATGAGATTTGAGAGGTGCGCGCCGAGCGCCGCATCGACTTCCTCGAAGACCCGGCGCGCCGCCGGATAGGCCTGCGCCAACGCCCTGCCCATTCCGACCACCTGGCTGCCCTGGCCCGGAAATAACAATGCAATCGACATTCTCTCAGTGACCCTTCCAGGACCGAAATCGGACCGCTGCCGGCCTCTGATCCCGGCTTAAGGTGTGGGGGAGCCGCTATACCCGCCTCCAGACGGGCAGGAAAGACACCCCCGGTCGGGCCGCTGTCAAGCCTGTCCTACCCTATCCTTCCTGCAAGCTGGCAGCGCAATCGCATGTGGCACGGCGCCCGCTTTTACCTCTCCCCCGCAGGCGGGGAGGCCGATGATCCAGGATCGCCGCGGCGCGGAGACCTGACGGCATTGATTTCGTTGGGAATTCCAAGATTAGTTCGTTTTGCCAAAATCCGCCCCCGACAGCTACATATCGTATATATGGTATTTGCATACCTTCTCTCGGCCGCCGCCGAGGTGCCGATGCAATCGCCTTGAAGCCAGTTTGGCCGTCAACCCGTCCGGCTACACGCTCACCGCCGACACCAACCCTGGCACCCACGGAACTCTCCTTCCAGTTCATCGCAGGGCACTGGGTTATCGAGTCGGCTCTGGATAGGCCATCGAGTCCCCTGTCTGGAGCGGCTCGCCACCGACATGCGCAAAGATGACCCCGCAGTGCTTTGATTTCTTGACGGTTTTCGCAAAACGGTGTCTCTTGCCGACGTTCGCGAATTGTTCTATGTCCTCTCAGGTCCGGAACGGAGTACAAGCGCAGCGTGCACGGAAGGGACCACAAGGTCGTGAGAAAGAAGGCGCCGGTTCAACTGACTGGTGGCGCCGGTTTCCATTATGAGAATCCGGTTGCCGCGCGATTCCTTCTCGATCTCCTGGCCGGCTCAAACGCTCTCGGCGTCGATTTCGGCCGAATTGTCCGCCTCGATTGGCAGGCCCGCGACTCGGGATGGCTTGCCGACGACCTAGTCGTCACGTGCAAGCATTCGAGCGGAGATCGGGCAGCGGGCATATCCATCAAAAGCGCGCAACAGGTAACGCGTGCCGGTTTTCCGCAGGACTTTGTCGAGACCGCCTGGGCGCAATGGCTCGGCATCAAGACTGATCGCAAGCTGCGCGACAGCAGCGACGCTATTGTCCTTGTTACCGGCAGTCTTGCGCATGACGTGGAAGACGCTTGGTCGAATCTGCTTTTCGAAGCTCTGAAGACGACGCCCGACCGCATGTTGAAGCGTTTGACCGAACCGGTTGCGGGTGAGGGCTCTCAATCCTCGGCACTTGAGCGCGCGCTGTTCGAGAGCTTCCGTTGCCCCGAGGAACTTCGCGGGTCCGGCGACACAGGCGATGCTGCGACCATACAGCTCTTGTCTCGCGTCCGATTGCTCCACTTCGATTTCGAGGCCACGCCGTCGCGCGATCACGTGCAGGCCCTTGCCGATTGCCAGAGCGTTCTGAGGTCAGGCGATGCCTCCGAGGCCGAGAACCTGTGGCGCTGCCTCAACAGTATAGCCGACGACTATCGGCCTGCCGGCGGCTTTCTCGATCTCCCGCGTCTGCTCGCGCAACTTCGCGGCGAGTTTGATCTTCGCGACCATCCCAATTACCGGCGCGACTGGGAAGTTCTGCATCGGTCCAGTCAGGAACTCATGGCTGATGTCCGCACACAGATCGCCGACCTTGCCCCGCTCGCGCGCGTGGACGAACGCGCAACGATCGAGGGTTGCCTCAATACGCAACGGGCTTGCCTGATCGTCGGCGAGTCGGGCTGCGGAAAGTCGGCCCTGGCAAAGGAGATTGCGCAAGCATCTTACCAGCGCGTCGTCTGGATCGCCGAGACGACGCTCGACTACGATACGGCAGGTCAATTCGAGCGCGGGATCAACATCGGTCATCCGCTTGCCGAAGTGCTGACGGCGCTGCCGACATCATGCCTTGTCGTTTTCGACGGCATCGAACGTTATCCGCCGCGCGCGCTGCGCCTCGCCTGCCGGATCATGCAAGAATTGCTTGTCGAAGCCGGCCCGGAACACGTTCATGTCCTAGTGACCGCTCAGTT